>Ga0157374_10004010_pt1 | contig 12377 bp, 14 predicted proteins | sample M25metaG_FD_115308 | JGI IMG/M metagenome (GOLD analysis project Ga0157374, IMG submission 115308) | Miscanthus rhizosphere microbial communities from Kellogg Biological Station, Michigan, USA - M2-5 metaG | ecosystem: Host-associated > Plants > Roots > Rhizosphere > Soil | place: USA: Michigan...
ATGGAACGCAAGAAACGCGCGCCGCACTTCGGGATCGGTCAGCAGGAACGTCGCGAATTCCTCGGGAAACACGTCGTGCGGTCCGACCGGATACCAGACTTCGCTCGACAGCTCGTCGACGCCTGCCGGCGGTGTCGGGATCGTCCGGAAGCGGCAATCGGTCAGGTATTCGATCTCGTCGTAATCGTAGAACACGACACGGCCGTAGCGTGTGACGCCGAAATTCTTGAACAGCAGGTCGCCGGCGAAGATGTTGATCGCCGCGAGCTCCTTGATCGCGGTGCCATAGTCGCGTATCGCGCGCATTTTCGCGCCGTCGTCGGCGCTGCGGATGAACAGGTTGAGTGGCGCGAGTCGCCGCTCGATGTACACGTGCCGGACGATCACGTGACCGCCGTCGAGCTCGAGCTGCGACGGAATTGCGGCCTCGAGCTCCGCCATCAGATCGTCGGTGAATCGATCGCGGGGAATCGCGACGTTCGAATATTCGAGGATGTCGGTCATGCGGCCGGCGCGATCGTGGTGCTTGACGAGCGCGTACTTCTGCTTGACGCGCGCCGCATCGGTGTCCTTGCTCGGCGCAATCCGGTCGCGGATCACCTTGAACACGTACGGATACGAGGGCAGCGTGAACACGCACATTACCAGCCCCTGGATGCCGGGCGCGGCGACGAAGCGGTCGGTCGAATGCTTCAGGTGATGGAGGAAATCGCGGAAGAACAGCGTCTTCCCATGTTTCTGCAGACCGAGGATCGTGTAGAGCTCGGACGCCGTCCGGTCTGGCACCATCGTGCGCAGGAAGTCGACGTAGGCGGACGGCACCTCCATGTCGACGAGGAAGTAGGCGCGATTTGCCGAGAACAGCAGCGCGAGCTCAGCGGGGTCGGTCAGCAGGGCGTCGACGTACAGCCGCTCGTCGCTGCGGCGTTTGATCGCCGCGACGAACGGATACGTGTGCGCGCTGTTGACGATGCGGCCTACGACGTACGCGGTCTGGTTGCGGAACAGCAGGCTCGACAGCACCTGGATCTGGAAATTCGCGTCGATGACGAACGGCCGCGGCAGGCGGCGCCGCATCGCCGACAGCACGTGGATGAGGTCGGTGCGGAAATCGTCGAAGCGCGACGCGAGCTTCAGGTCGAGCACGAGGTCGATCAGCGCCGCGCGCAGGCCGTGCCTCCGCGGGTAATAGCAACGATATGACGGCGCGCCGTCGTCGAGATATTCGGTCGAGACCGCCGGCCGGACGAACAAGCACTGATTGTGGAAGTACGTCCGATGCAACAGCTTCGAGGACACGGTGTTGAAGAACGTCTCGGCGCACTCCGGCTGTCGATGATCGACGAGCAGCGCGATGAAGCGCTGCTTGACCTGTGCCCAGTACGCGTCGTCGCCGCCGCCGGCGTCGCCGAACCCGAAGTCACGCTCGATGCGCTCGACCGTCTCGGCGACGCGTCGATCGTAGAAGTCGATCCGATCGCCGGCGACGTGTCCGATCGCAAGCCAGTTCCCCGCCTCGAAATAACGCTTGGCCGCGCGCGCGCATTCGCGAAACAGCGCGTAATGGCGATCGAAGCCCTCGACGAGCACCCTCGCGATGACATCGGGCGACGCTTCTGCCGCGCGCCGCTCGACGACTGCGTTGCGCGGCGCGACGTCGTTCATGCGCGCGTCCGACGGCGCTGCGCCGCGCTCAGTTGCCCTTGGCTTTCTCGATCTGGGCGTTGTATTCCTTGACGCCGTCGTTGTATTCGTTGATCGCGTCGTTCGACGCCTTGACGTGCGGCTCGGCAAGCGCTTGCTGCTCGTTGATGAACTTCTTCAGGCAGTCGACGTATTCGACGTACCCCTTCTGCCAGTTCTTCCGCTGGTTGTCGCTCGCGAGGCCGCCGGGAAAATCACCCGGCTTCGCGCATGAATGCTTTGGCGTGGGGCCGGCGGGTGCCGCTGCGGGTTGCTGCGCCAGCGCGCTAGCGGCCATGCCGGCCAGCGCAACACTGGCGACGATCCTGCTGATTCGGTGCGTCATTTGAGGCTCCTGGAAACGGTGCGCCCGCATTCTACCCTCGCAGGGGCCTCAAGGCGTCGCGCTATCGATCGTGCCAGAGCGCCAGGGCCTGCAAGCCGACCGAGATCAGGTCGATGCCGATTCCGAGGTCGGACTCCCGGCGGTTGCGCGCGAGCTCGCGCTCGACGTTGGCGATCGCGATGACGCCATCGCCCGTCAGCGGCTTTGCTTCGGTGCGTCGCGCCTCTGCCGAGTCGAGGGCCGCGAGCGCCTTGCCGACGGCGTCCGGATCGAGCAGCATCACCGGCGCGCCGCAATACGGGCACACCGCGGAGCGGTCGAGCGCAACAGGTCCGCCACAGCTGACGCAGCGCACCGTCGAGACGGTTGCGCGAAGGCGCGTGACTTCGCTCTCCTCGATCGGGCGGATGAAGTTCTTTTCGCGCAGGAATTGCGCATAGGGCGTGAACCTGCCGTGCCCGCGGCGGCACCGGTAGTACGTGAAACGCGTCGTCTGGTTGACGTCGCGCGTGAGAGTGAGCGGCGTCGTACAGCGCGGGCAGGGCAGCAATGCGGGAAAGGCTGCACGCTGTTGCGGACGGGACGCGCTGATCGCGCGAAAGAGCTCGATCAGCGCGCCGGGCGTCAGCTGCTGGCTCTCGGTTGCGTCGAGCCACAGCGCCTGGCAGTTGTCGCACGCGTCGAGCGTCAGCGGCGCGAGCGGGGCTCGCGCAAGCTCGAGCGGCCGCATCGACCCGCCGCAACCGGGGCAGGTCAGCAGCGCCACGCCGCGATCACATTGCGCGCAGAACCGCTTGCGGGCAGTGCAGCCAGTGAACTCCCTTGTTCTCGCGTCGTGCGGAGCGCTCGACCTGGTCCATCTGGGCGACGTTGCAGACGACGCGCCCGTCGACGTCCGCCTTGGTGAGCGGTTCCGGCGTGCAGCCTGCCGTCAGGATCACCGCCGCCATGATTGCCGTGAGCGAGAAGATTCGCATCATCGTCTCTCCTTTCCCGCGGCGCGCCCGCGGAACGTCGAACCCGACGCAACACCGGCCGCATCGGCGGCGTCAGCGCGCGTTGAACGTATTGCAATCGCGCGGGTCACCCGATTGCAGTCCGGTGCGGAACCAGCGGGCGCGCTGCTCGGCGGAGCCATGCGGGAACGAGTCCGCCGGCAGCCGGCCCTTGCTGATCTGGTCGTCACCGACGGCCGCGGCCGCCCGCAGTCCGCTTTCGATATCCTTGGCGTCGATGATGTTGCGCTTCTGAGAAAAGAAGCCCCATACGCCCGCATAACAATCAGCCTGCAGCTCGAGCCGCACCGACAGCGCGTTACGCGTCCGCTCGTCGGCGCGCTGCGATTGCGCGTCGAACTGGCGCATGGTGCCGAGCAGGTTCTGCACGTGGTGCCCCACTTCGTGCGCGATCACGTACGCCTGCGCGAAGTCCCCCGGCGCACCGAAGCGGTTGTGCAGTTCGCTGAAGAACGTGGTGTCGAGATAGAGGTCGTGATCTGCCGGGCAGTAGAACGGACCGACCGCTGAGCTCGCCTGGCCGCATCCGGAACGCGTCCCTCCGCGATAGAGAACGAGTTTCGGCTTTTCGTAGCGCTGGCCCATCGCCTGGAAGATCGCGCCCCAGACGTCCTCTGTATCGCCGAGTACGGCTTTGGAGAAGTCGGTATTGACGGCCGCCGGTGATCCGGCAGGTGCAGAGGGTGCACCCGCGCCGGTTTGCGGACCGTAACCCGGCGGCGCCGACTGCTGCGGCGGCGCCTGCACGGAGCCGCCGTCGCCGCCGCCCATCATGCCGAGCATTTCGAACGGATTGATGCCGAAGAGCATGCCGACGATGACGAGAATGATCATCGCGCCGCCGCCAAGGCGCATCCCACCAAACCCAAGACCGCCGCCGCCGCCGCTGCCTTCGGGCATGCCGCCCGTGCGGTCCTCGACGTTGTCGCTGCGCCGGTAATCGCCCCACCGCATCGTTGTCCCCTCGAAAAGTCAGCGTCGCACGCGATCGGCGCACGTACACGTTTTGAATGCGCCGATTATACGGTGACCTGCAGGCCCGCCGCGGTTCGTCGCGGTGGTGCGTGCAGCGGCGAACTCGACGATCACGGCTTCAGTGCGCGATAAAGGTATGGCAGGCTGACATCCATCCGATAGTCGATCGACGAGTGGTTGTCATCGAATTCCTCGTACACATGCGCAACGCCGTGCTGAGTCAGTCGCTTGGACAGCACGCGCGCGCCGTAGTGCAGATGATATTGGTCGCGCCAGCCGCAGTCGACATAAATGCCGCGCATGGATTTGAGATTCCGTTTGCACGACGCGACAAGATTGACCGGATCGTTGCGCTGCCAGCGGCGCCACCGCGCCGCAATGAGCTCGCCGGTTTCGACGTTGAATGGCAGCCGGAAGCCGAGCGGGGTCCGTGGATCGGGATCGTAGGTGGCGGCCATCGCGAGGTTCATCAGCGCGTGCACTTCGCCGTCGGCGAGCTTGTCCTTTTGCCAGATGTGCTTGAGGAAGCGCTTGACGCGGCCGTCGTCGACGCCGGACGCGGTCTCGCGCTCGTCGCGCAGCACGTCGACGCGTCCGGGCATGCGTCGCCGCCTGCGATAGCGGTCGAGCTCGTTCAGCGTGCGCGGCCAATCAGTGAAGTAGCAGAAATCGAACAGCGCGTCGCCGGAATGGTCGGCAACGGCGCCCCAGTGCTCTGCGTGACGCATTGCGTGAATGATCGCGCCATAGCCGCCCGACGACTTGCCGAAGCAGCCGCGATGCTCGCGCGACGCGAGCGTGCGAAACTGTCCGTCGACAAACGGGATCAGCTCGCGCGTCAGGTAATCCGCGTAGCGACCGATTGCGGACGAGTTCACGTACTGGTTGCCCCCGAGCGACGTGAAGCAGTCGGGGAACACCACGATCGTCGGCCCCATCCGCCGTTGCGCAATCAGCCGCGCGATGCGCTCAGGGACGTTTTCGTCGAACGGCCGCCAGTTGAGATGCGCGAGGCCCGACCCCGTGAAGCCGACGAGGTCGAACAGCACTGGAAAGCGTCGTCCCCGACCTGCGCTGCGGCCCCGCGTGACGCCCTGGTCGTAGCCCGGCGGCAGCCACACGGCAACCTTGCGCAGATGCGGATCGCCGAGCGCGTTCCCGGCGAGCATCTTCGAATCGTAATCGAGCACGACGACTTGCCCGGTGGATTTCGACGTCGGCTTTCGGCTCATGTCGCTCGCGGGTGGGTGGACAGCGGCAGATTGTGCCGGTCCGACCGCCGGGCGGCAACGGCAATCCGGGTTTGCTCCGGAGAGGCCCTAGAATCCGCTCTTTTGCGCGATTCATCATGACTTCTCCGATCCAGCCATCCACATCGCCTTCGCTCGCCGCGATCAGCCGCGGCACGCTATTCACAAGCTTTCTCAAGATGGGACTGCTCGGATTCGGCGGCGTGCTGCCATGGGCGCGGCGCGTCATCGTCGACGAGCGGCGATGGCTCGACGATCGCGAGTTCGCCGAGCTGATCGGGCTGTGTCAGGTGCTGCCAGGACCCAACGTCGTCAACCTTTCCGTCATCATCGGCTCGCGCAGTCACGGTCCGCTTGGTTCGCTGATCGCGGTGTCCGGCATCCTGTTCGTCCCGGTCGGGTTGATGCTGGTGATCGCAACGTTCTACGCGTCGGTCGCGCACGAGCCGATCGCGCGCAATGCGATCGCCGGTGCTTCAGCGGCCGCTGCCGGGCTGATCATCGGCACGGCCGTACGGCTGCTGCTGCAGACGCGTCCGCCCGTGCGGGGGCTGCTGACGGGCGGCGCGGCATTCGTGGCGGTCGGCGTGCTGCAGTGGCCGCTGCTGTGGGTGATCGTCGTGCTGATCGTCCTGGGCGTGGCCGCCGAGTGGCGAGCGTCGCGCGCGATCGAGCCAAAGCGGTGAGCGCAGCACACGTGCGCCGCGGGAGCGCGCGCCGATGAGTACCGCGGAAATCCTCGTCGAAATCGCGCTTCGCTTCGCAACGTTGTCGCTCGTTGCCATCGGCGGCATTAATGCGATCCTGCCCGAGATTCATCGCGTCGTCGTCGATGTCGAAGGCTGGATGTCGAGCGCCGAGTTCGCGGAGCTGTTCGCGCTCGCCCAGCTTTCGCCAGGCCCCAACGCGATGATCGTCGCGCTGGTTGGTTGGAAGCTCGCCGGCGTTGCCGGTGCGCTCGTCGCCACGCTCGCCGCCTGCGGACCGTCGTCGATCGCCTGCTACGTCGCGTGGCAATGGGCCGATCGGCTGCGCCAATCGAGAGTGCGCGCGATCGTCCAGCGCGCGCTGGCGCCGATCGCGATCGGTCTCATCCTGGCAAGCGGTTACACGCTGGCGCTCGGGGCGGATCGCTCGCCGGGCGCAGTTGCGTTGACGGTAGTCGCGACGGCCGCGCTGGCGTTTACGCGCATCAATCCGTTCTGGATCTTGCTCGCGGCGGGCGTGGCCGGCGTCGCGGGTCTCGCCTGACGAACGTGCGCTAGGCCTTCTTCCTGATCATCGTGCCGCGACAGCGCGGTGCACCGCAACGGCACTCGTAGTTCGCCAGGAGTCGCGGCGTGCGCCGGCCCGGGGCGTTCAGGTTGTAGTCGTACGACAGCTCTTCGCCGGCCTCGATCGACCGCTTGGCGGCGATGAATACGCGGCAATCGTCGTCTTCGTACGGCTCGCAATTGGGACGACAACTGTGGTTGATCCAGCGCGCCGCATTGCCGCCGCGGCCCGCATCGATTACGCGGCCGTCGTTCAACTCGAAGAGGAACGTGTGATATGGATTGTTCGGGTCGCTGTCCGGCAGCTCGTCCGCGGCTTCCATCGAGACGCGACGGCCACGATACTCGACGATGTCAGCACCCTTGGGAATCGTTCGCGTCGCAAACACGCCGCGACCGTGGATCGGGGAGTTGCGAACGGCATACGCCGGCTTCTTTTTGGCGGGCGCCTTCTTCGCGGCGGATGGCGTGCCGCGTGCGGCTTTCGTTAAGCGCTTCGGGGTGGCGGTCTTGGCGGGCATCGGTGTGAACCTTTTGGCGAGCGGCGATTGTCGCACGCCGGCCCATGCAGTCGCCGTGCGCGCTTGCGAAGTGGATGCGTCAGTCGACCTTCGGCGGCGCGCGCGGCGCCACCTCGGTGACGATGGCGCGGCCTTCCAGCCGGTCGATATTGGCCAGCGACGGGAAGAGCCTCATCCACACGAACACGACGACGAGCGTGCCGATGCCACCGATGACGACGGACGGCACGACGCCGAACCATGCCGCCGTCACGCCTGATTCGAACTCGCCGAGCTGGTTCGACGTGCCGATGAACAGCGAGTTGACGGCGCTGACACGGCCGCGCATGTGGTCGGGCGTCTGTAGTTGCACGAGCGACTGGCGGATGACGACGCTGATCATGTCGGACGCGCCGAGCACGAGCAGCGCGACCAGCGACACCGCGAACGATTCCGATAGGCCGAACACAACGGTCGCCGTGCCGAACACGGCCACGGCCGCAAACATCTTGCGCCCCGCGTGGCCTCGCAGCGGGTGATGTGCAAGCCACAGTGCCACGCCGAGCGCGCCGACCGCCGTGCACGAGCGCAGCAGCCCGAGTCCCCACGGCCCCGTGTGCAGGATGTCGCGCGCATAGATCGGCAGCAGCGCCGTCGCGCCGCCGAGCAGCACGGCGAACATGTCGAGCGATATCGCACCGAGCACCGCGGGCTGGCGGCGGATGAAACGAATGCCTTCGAGAACCGACGACAGGCCCGGTGCCGATGCCGGCGCGCGCCGCCGCTCGATGCGGATCAGGAAGATCATCAGCCCGGTCAGCACGAACAGCGCCGTGCTGACGGCATAAACGGTTGCCGGCCCGGCGACATAAATGATGCCGCCGAGCGCCGGCCCGGCGATGATCGCCGTCTGCCCGGCCGACGCGTTCGCCGCGATCGCGCGCGACAGCAGTTGCGGTGGGACGAGCGCGGGCAGCAGCGCCTGCATCGTCGGCATCTGGAACGCGCGCGCAGCCCCGACGACGAATATCAGCGCGAAGATGACGACCTCGCTGATGACGCCGAGCGCGCTTGCGATGCCGAGACCCAGCGCCGCGGCAGCTTCGGCGAGCATGCAAAGCTGCAATACGCGGCGGCGATCGAAATGGTCGGCGACATGACCCGCGACGAGCACGAGGAAGAACGACGGCAGAAATTGCGCGAGGCCGACGAGCCCGAGGTCGAGCGCACGCCCGGTCAGCGTGTAGACCTGCCAGCCGACGGCGACGGCGAGCATCTGGTGGGCGATCATCGCAAATACGCGCGCGAGCCAGAACAGCACGAACGGGCGCTCGCCCATCAGTGTCGGCTCGCGCGGGCTCGCAGGACCAATCGTCGTCATTGCGCGGCGCCGGTGTCGATTAGCGTCAATATCACGGGCATCGACAGTGCGGCGATCGCCGTCGTCAGCACGATCGCCGACGCGATCGCGCCCGACAGCACGCCGAACTGCCGCGACATCAGGTAGACGTTCGCGCCGATCGGCAGCGCCGCGAGCATGACGACGGCGGCGGTTTCCAGCGGCGGCAGCACGAGAATGCGCGCGAGGCCGTATACCGCCGCCGGTTGCGCGACGAGTTTCAAGAACGCGATGGCAAAGCTCTGTCGCCACTCGGCACGAATGCCGAATTCCGCAAGGCCCATGCCAAGTGCAATCAGCGACAGCGGTACCGCTGCCTGGCTCACCATCGACATGGTCTGGTCGAGGATGTCCGGCAACGGGAGCCCGAGAAATCCGAATGCGGTGCCGGCCAGGATGCTCGCGACAATGGGATTCGTGATGACGCCGTGGACGGTCTTCAGCAGGCTGCGCGCCGACAAATCGCGGTGACGCGCCCATTCGACCGAGATCGTGACGAGCGTCCACAGCACGAGCGAATTGAACACGACAACCAGCGACACGGCGGGAAGCGCCGCCTCACCGAGCATCACCTTTGCGATCGGGATGCCGAGCAGCACGAGGTTCGAGAAGATGCCACCCATCGCGAATACCGACTGGCCGACACCGTCCATCCGGAACAGTGCAGCACTCGCGATGCGACCGATGACGTAGACCAGCAGGCAACCGCCGAAGAACGCCAGCAGCAGACGCGCATCCACACGCGGCAGCCGCCCGAAGTCGCTCATCAGCCGGAACAGCAGCGTCGGCACGGCAATCGTGAACACGAACCGTGTCAATGCGTCGGAAGCCGTGCGTGGCCAGCCGAAGCGCGACAGCGCATAACCCAGCAGGACGAGCAGGAACAGCGGCGCCGTCAGTCCGGCGACATGCAGCAGCATCGCCAACGCGAGGGCGAGCTCAGCGGCCGCGCGGGCCGATCAGCGCGAGGAACTCGTCGCGTGTTGTCTCGGAATCGCGAAATGTCCCCAGCACCGACGACGTCACCATTTCGGAGTTCTGCTTTTCCACGCCGCGCATCATCATGCACAGGTGACGTGCCTCGATCATCACGCCGACGCCGCGCGCGTCGATCGAATCGAATACCGCCTGCGAGATCTGCTCGGTAAGCCGTTCCTGCAGTTGCAACCGGCGGGCGAACATGTCGACGAGCCGGGCGAGCTTGCTTACGCCGAACACGCGGCCCGTCGGGATATAGCCGATGTGGCAGCGTCCGAAGAACGGCAGCATGTGGTGCTCGCAGAGGCTGTACACCTCGATGTTCTTCACGATGACCATGCTGTTGGTCGACTGCGTGAAAATTGCGCCGTTGATCAATGCCGTGACGTCGGTGCGGTAGCCGGAAGTCAGGAATGCCATCGCCTTCGCGACGCGCTCGGGTGTCTTCAGCAATCCTTCGCGTTCGGAGTCTTCGCCCAGCGCCCGCAGGAGTTCACGCGTGAGTTGCTCGATCTTCTGCACGTCGATTGTCATATCGGTGAGGCTTGGCACGTTGCGGGTGCCGGCCGTTGACGGGGGAGGGCAGGAGTATGAGAGATTGCACGGGCTTGCGCCATGTCGCGCGTTTGGCTGCCCCCGCGACCGGCTGTCTTGTAAAAATGCGCATCCCGGTCACCGGCGCCCATTTTGCAGGCACGATGTACGATGAGGTTCATTGCCATCGGCGCCGGGAGCGATCGCCATCGACCCGGCCGGCATCCGGAGCACCGCTGATGAGTCGTCCGGAGGACTGCCTGTGAAGTGCGCGAGCTGCGGCCAGGACAACCCGGGCGGCGCACGCTTTTGCGTTCACTGTGGCACCGAGCAGGTGTCGACGCCCATTGCGGTGGCGGCGGCAGCGAACGCGGTACGGCCTAGAAACCCGGTGCCGCAGGCAGCCAATGCGCCAAAGGCGGCCAACGCGCCACAGGCGGCCAACGCGCCACAGGCGGCCAACGCGCCACAGGCGGCCAACGCGCCGCAGGCAGCCAACGCGCCGCAGGCGGATGCTTCGCGCACGACCGGACGACAACCGCGGGCCGAGCGGCCGCGCGCGACGCGTCATTTCGCGGACGCGTGGGGCCCCGACACCCAAGCTCCGGCATTCCCCGCCGGCAGCGATCCGTTCGAGGTCACGGGCGGCCCGTACACCGGCACGCCGCCGCGGATGTCGGCGCCAACGCCTGCCGCGATCCCCGTTTATGCCGCGCATCCGCGCCGCCTCGGTATCGCCATGCTGCTCGTCGCCCTTTGCGTCATCGTGGCATTGATCGCCTTCGTCGCCTGGAAGACACGCGCGGGCGCGCCGCCGGCGTCGCCTCCTGCCGCGGAAACCAGCGACGATGCAAGCGTGATGTCGGCGTTTCCGCCGGATGCCACGCCGCAACGACCTGCGCGCGCCGGAGCTCCGCCGGCGCGCGGGTCGCCGCAAGCCGCTTCGGGTGGTTCGGGTGTCGATGCCCCACCGACCGGTGGCGCATCCACCGCCGACGGCGTCGCGGCGCATCCACCGGTGGAGATCAAGCCGCTGCCCGCCAAGCCGGCGCGCAAGGCGGCCGTTGCAACGGCACCAAGGAGCCCGTCGCCAGCCCCGCCGGTCGTCCAGCCCGAGGTTGCACCGGCACCTGCACCGCCGCCCGTCGCCGCAGCGCCGCGGAAGGCAGCTCCCGCCGTCGACCGGTGGGTGCTGATGACCGAAGAGCTGTCGCGCTGCACGCGCGAGGATTTCATTTCGCGCGTCATCTGCGACCAGCGCGTGCGGTTCCGCTATTGCGATGGTTACTGGGGCAAGACGCCACAGTGCCCGGGCAACCCGGTTCCCGAGCGCAGCCAGTGACGTAGTGCTGTCGTTCGCGGCGCCCGGCTGCCCTCGCCTGTCGACGCTAAAACACGTCGCACCCTGCGCGTGACGGCGCATGCCGTAGGTGCATCCCTACAGTCAATTCCGCGCGAAGCCGATGATGCGGATCCCGCGATAGCGTCTACCCTCGATGCATGTCGAGATCGCGACCGACGTTGTGCGGTCCCACGTTACGGGGAGAGAAAATGACGCGAATCGTTGCAGGCGTATTCGATGACGGGCAGTCAGCAGCGGCGGCTGCGCACGCGTTGCGCGAAGCGGGTTTCGAAGCCGCGGACCTCGACCAGTTCGCGCTGAATCCGCCGGGCCGTCACAATCGCTTGCCGCTCGGTGGCGACGAGGATGCCGATGCGAAGGCCGAAGGCGGCGACAAGGGTGCGATCGCCGGTGCGGCGATCGGCACGGCCGTCGGTGCCGTCGCCGGGTTGGCCGCGATGCCGCTGGTAGGACCGATTGCCGTCGCCGGCGGTGCGGCCGCCGGCGCCTATGCAGGGTCGCTGGCCGGCGCGGTCGAGAAGATGGGCGACGACGAACCGGCGCCCGAACTGCGGCCCGCCGGTGTAATGGTCGCCGTCAATACCGACTCGGACGAGGATCAGGACACCGCCATCAGCCTGTTGCGCAACCGCGGCGCCCAGATGATCGAGCGCGCCGACGGATCGTGGCACAACGGAAAGTGGGTGGATTTCGATCCGGTGCGTCCGCCGGATATCATCGAGTCGAACGTCGCAACGACCCGGCATGGGAACGGAGCGCGGCCATGAAGCGCCTGCTGCGGTCGGACGGCCGGTCGCTTACGCGTCCGCCCACGTTGCGCCACATGCAGGAGGGACGCTGGGGCTATATCCTGGCGTGGCGCGTCGGCGGGCCAGTGCCGAGCCTGATGCTCATCTACCTGCTGCGCGGCTGCACTTAGCGGCCGGGGAGGGCCGCGGTCAGCGGAGTCCGGCGGGATTACCCGCGGCCCACGAAGGGCATTTTCGTCGCCATCACGGTCATGAACTGCACGTTCGCGATGATGGGCAGGCTTGCCATGTAGACGACGGCGCTGGCGAC
>Ga0157374_10004012_pt1 | contig 12377 bp, 8 predicted proteins | sample M25metaG_FD_115308 | JGI IMG/M metagenome (GOLD analysis project Ga0157374, IMG submission 115308) | Miscanthus rhizosphere microbial communities from Kellogg Biological Station, Michigan, USA - M2-5 metaG | ecosystem: Host-associated > Plants > Roots > Rhizosphere > Soil | place: USA: Michigan...
CGCAAAGATGACGTCTGTGAATTCGACGGCGATGATCACGGGCAACAGCGAGCCTTTCGCGGGCTGCAACTTACGAATCCACTCCGGAATGGCTGACTTGGTCGAATCGCCAACAACTAAACGGAACGCCGCATACAGCAGAAACGCGCCAAAGATGTATGTGATCCACTCAAACCGCTGAAGCAGCGAAACACCAAGAGCAATGAATAAGCCTCGAAGTATCACGGCCCCGCCTACCCCCCAGAGAAGTGCTCGGTGCTGGCGCTGCACTCCGATGCGGAAGCCCTGGAAGAGCACCATGAAAACGAACAGGTTATCGATACTGAGTGAAGTTTCAACCGTGTACGCGGCAACGTATTCGAGCGCTGCTTGCCTTCCATGCGCGTAAGCCACCCAGCCGGAAAAAGCCGCCGCCGCCAGAACCATTGCTCCGGCGCCGATCCAGGCAAAAGTGTGTGTGTGCCTGGTTTCGTTACGCCGCCCGGGCAGCAACCAGTCCGCTAACAGCAGGGCCACCACTGCCAAATGAAATCCAACCCACCAACCCAGTGAAGCGCCCGCAATCATAGATGAATCCTACTGCAATCGGGCCGGTTGTGGGTCGCCGGAGCGGGACAGACATTACCGGCAACAGGTCAGCAATTTCCGTGGTACAAAAGGCTCTGAGACCACGGGCAAGCCTGGCGCATCTACAAATTGGAGGCGCATAACTTGAGCGAACCCATGACACCCGTTTCCGGCAGTCCCGATGCAAAAGCTACCGCCCCTCTCGCCGCACCGCGCCAAGTTGCTGGCCGGCCACGCGTCGTGATCATAGGCGGCGGTTTTGGCGGGCTGCATGCAGCACAAGGGCTCGCCCATGTGCCAGTCGACGTCACGGTCATCGACCGTCGCAACCACCACACATTTCAGCCATTGCTCTACCAGGTGGCGCTGGCCGTGCTCTCCCCGGCAGATATCGCGCAGCCTATACGCAGCGTTCTGCGTAAACAGTCCAACACTGAAGTGCTGATGGATGAGGTAGTTGGGATCGACATTGCAGCGCGCAATATTTCTCTCGCTAGCGGCTCGCAGGTGGCCTATGACTACCTGGTACTCGCCACTGGAGCCACGCATTCTTACTTTGCACACCCGGAGTGGGCGTCGTTGGCGCCCGGCCTCAAGACGATTGAGGATGCTACTGAGATTCGCCGCCGGGTTCTGCTCGCCTTCGAACTTGCGGAGCGGCAGATGGTGGAGCACGGCTGGCATCCGCCCCTGAACTTTGTAGTGGTGGGCGGCGGCCCCACCGGTGTAGAACTCGCCGGCGCCATCTCCGACATTGCGCAACTCTATATGCGGCACGATTTCCGGCATATCGACCCGACCAAGTCGCGCGTGTTGCTGCTTGAGGGATCTCCGCGCGTTCTGGCTGCTTACCCGCCGGATCTCTCCGCGAAGGCCGAGTCAACTCTGCGCGAACTCGGTGTGGAGGTACATACTGAGACGCAAGTTACGGGCATTGGCCCTGGATATGTTGAAGCTTCTTCCCGCGGCAACACAGGAGGTGGACCGACCCGCATTGATGCCGCTGTGACATTGTGAGCTGCCGGATTGCAGGCTTCTCCGCTTGGGAAAATGCTCGGGGCGCCGCTCGACAAGCGGGGTTGCGTGATTGTCGATGACCGGCTCAATCCGCCAGGGCTGCCGGAGGTGTTTATCCTTGGCGATTTGGCGCATTTCGAACAGGACGGACATCAGGTCCCCGGAGTGGCTCAGCCAGCAATGCAGATGGGTGACCACATCGGCAAAATGATCGCGGCCGACTTGAAAGGCACTCGCCGGCCCGCCTTCCGCTACTTCGACAAAGGCGATATGGCGACGATCGGGCGTATGGCGGCCGTAGCGAAAGTGGAGTGGCCCTTCAAGGCGCACATGAGCGGATTTGCGGCGTGGATTACCTGGATCACCGTGCACATCTTCTTTCTTATCGGGTTTCGCAACCGGCTCTCAGTATTCGCGGCGTGGATTTGGACGTATTTCACTTTTACCCGGGGAGCGCGCCTCATTACCGGCGACCAGAATCTACCTGGGTGGAAAGAGCAAACTGCGTCTGGGGGCGCAAACGATGAAAACAAGCTGACGGCTGCCAAATAACTCGCGAGTTGTTACGTGAATCGCGACAATCGGAGTCATTTGACGGGTGGGTGCGACTGAAATTCGGATTGCGTCCTGCGATGGTTCCGTCTTGTAAACTGGTAAGCGATGCTTGATCTGGGATTTGTCCGTTCCAACCTGGAATTCGTTGAGGCCAAACTGCGTGCGCGCGGCGCCGATCCTGTCGCTTTGCTGGGTAATTTCCGCGGTCTCGATCAGTGCCGTCGCGAAGCCATAACAACCTCAGAACGTTTGAAAGCTCGCCGCAATGAGCTTAGCCAACAGGTAGGCGCACTTAAAAAGGCCGGTCAGGATGCCACCGCGATAATGGAAGAAACCCGCGCCCTGAAGGATCAGCTTGACGAACTCGACAAGGCTGCCGCTTCATTCGACGAACAAATGCGTCTTGCGCTTTCAAGCATTCCGAATTTGACCCGCGATGAAGTGCCTCAGGGCTTTTCCGAAGCCGACAACCAGACCGTGAAGACTTGGGGCGAGATGCGTACTTTCCACTTCGAGCCGAAGCCGCACTGGGAGATCGGCGAAGCGCTTGGAATTCTAGACCAGGAGCGCGCAGCGAAGTTGAGTGGTGCGAGGTTTGCCGTGTACATGGGTGCAGGCGCGAGGCTTGAGCGTGCGCTCATCAGCTTCATGCTGGACCTGCACACGACGAAGCACGGCTATAAAGAAGTGCTCCCGCCGTTTATGGTCAATTCAAAATCGCTGTTCGGCACCGGGCAATTGCCCAAATTTGCTGAAGACCTCTTCCGCTGCTCTGATGTCGATGCTGAAGCGGCAGCGCGCGGTGAGTTCAAGGATAACGATCACTGGCTGATTCCCACTGCGGAAGTGCCAGTCACCAACCTTTACCGCGATGAGATTCTTGACGAAGCGCGGCTACCGATTTCGCTGACGGCGTATACGCCTTGTTTCCGCGCTGAAGCGGGGGCCGCCGGTAAAGACACGCGCGGCATCATTCGGCAGCACCAGTTCCAGAAGGTTGAACTGGTCAAGTTCGTGCGCCCTGAGGAATCTGACGCGCAGCACGAGCAACTGACCCGCCATGCCGAGGAGATTCTTGAAGCATTGAAGCTGCCGTATCGGCGCGTGCTGCTTTGCGCGGGCGATACGGGATTCTCTTCTGCCAAGACCTTTGATCTTGAGGTTTGGCTGCCGGGCCAGCAGTTGTATCGGGAGATTTCATCCTGTTCAAATTTCGAAGGGTTTCAGGCTCGGCGCGCAAACATTCGCTATCGGCCAGCCGTCCCCAAAGCGAAACCCGAGTTCGTCCACACATTGAATGGTAGCGGTCTGGCCGTGGGCCGCACCTGGCTTGCAATTCTCGAGAACTATCAGCAGGCCGATGGCACGGTACTGATTCCGGAAGTGCTGCAACCTTACATGGGCGGCGCGGATCAGATTACGAAGGAGTTGTAATGGAGTCCTCAAGCAATAGCGTTGTAGCCGCCGAACCCAGGCGCAGCCCGGGTGAAATTGTAAAAAGTTATTTCTACTGGACCTACCGGCGGGGCAGTTTCCATTACGACGTGAAGGTAACGCTGTGCCTGTTGTTCATCTTTATCTCGCCGCGACTGTGGAACTATGGCGACAAGCCGGTTCCGGTGGCTGCTCTTACGCATCCCATCCAGGTCACAGGCGACGGCGACCGCGGAATGGTCATCGTAGTGTCTGCTGAAGATGTAAAACTGTCGGCGAATGCGGATGCCGCTGAAGTAAAGCAGGCTTTGAGACAAGCTGTTTTACCGGTGACCGGCGACGCCGTCTTCGTGGAGCGCTGGGAAACACTGACCGACGACGAGGGGAATCTGGAGTGGAAGGTGTGGGCTCATCGCTAAGTTTCTCTCACAACTCGCGTATTTTCTCAGAAATCTGGGTTAGCTAAATCAGGATATGAAAATGATGCGTTTAACAAGGCTGATTCTCGCTGCGGCAATGGTGGTTGCCATGTTGCCTGCACGCTCCGCTTTTGCAGCGGACGATTTGCAGACAGTGTTGCACAAGCTCGATACAGCGTCTGCCAATTTCCGTACTACCTCTGCGGATTTTGAATTCGACACCGTGATGACCGTACCGATCTTCGATAAGGACGTGCAGAAGGGAACTGTTTACTACAAGCGTGATGCGAAGAACTCGCAAATGGCGGCTCACATCAGCGAGGCAAACGGTCATCCTGTTCCGAAGGTCGTTGTCAGCTCGGGTGGAACGATCAAATTGTACGAGCAGAAGGTTAACCAGGTGACCATCCTGACTAAATTCAGCCAGTATCAGGATTGGTTTATGCTCGGCTTCGGCGCTAGCGGCAAAGAGCTGGAACAGAAGTGGGACATCAAATATCTCGGCTCAGAAAAAATCGACGGCATTAATACGGACAAGCTGGAGATGATCGCCAAGGATCCGGCCGTACGCAAGAACGTTGTCAAGCTGACGCTTTGGATGGACTCTGACCGCGGAGTAAGCGTGCGGCAATTGTTCGATCAGGGACAGGGACAGACGCGAACCTGCCACTACACGAACATCAAGGTGAATCAGGCTCTGCCTTCCGACGCCTTCACCTTCAAGACCGACAAGCAGACGCGAACCGTCACCCAGTAAAGTCCGATTCCGGCGAGTACGAACAGCATCGGGAAGCATTCGATCGTATATCTCGTTTCGGGTGCTTCCACTGTGAGCAGGAGCGCGCTCCGCAGCAGAATGTACGCGAGCATCGCTCTCCAAAAGCGCGGCCTCAGCATGACGCCGACTGCCGCCAGTGCCAGGTACAGTGCATTCAAACTAGCGTAGGCCCAGCTGAATTGTGTCTCCGCATGGTGTCGCGCATACGCCCACCAGTCACGGTCGATGTCTAAGTTTTCGACGCGCGGCCGCAGCCACATGTCCGCAAGGCGACCCAGCGGAAGCCAAACGTAATAGCGCAACCGGTTCGCAGCAATGCGCTGCTGACCTAACTGCTCAAAGCGTGCGTCAATCTGCGGAGTCAGATCGTGATTATGGCTGTTGTAGTCTGCAGCTAGTTTGGCGGTTTCGGCGTACTGCTCGGCGGAGTCGAATGCACGGCTCGGAAGCTTGCTCATGTCGAGCGTGTCATCGGGCACGTTCCAATACACGTCGTAGGTTGAAGACCAGTCGAGGCACCATGTCTTAATCCAATGCTCCCATCCCAAATGGGGATCTTCTCCGGGATCAGTAGCGAGCCGTGGGGCAAGAGGCTGAAAAACGTGAAACACGCTCCAGTTACGCCATGTCCAAACCGCGAATGGAGCTACAGCCAGCAGCGCGCAAACAGTTGCCATGCGCATGAGCTGGGCGATCGGCATCTTTGCCGCATTGTTCCGCGACAGCGTTGCGAAAATAATCGTCGGCGCAAACGCGATTGCCGCTAACGCTCCATCTGGGCGAAGCAGAGCTGCGTAAGTGATGCCAACGGTAAACCACAAAGCGCTGGACCACTGCGGCCGCTCAGCGAAGCGAGCCATAGCCCACATAGCCAGCGACAGCATGAAGATTGTTAGAGGTTCGGCCAGTGGCGTCACAGCGAAAGAAGCAGTAAATGGGCAAAGCGCCGCGAGCCACAAGGTTGCATTGCGCGCTCCTGTTGCAAGCTTTACTGGAGCAATGAGCGCGGAGAATTTCGCAAGCAAAACACAGCCAAGCAACTCGAGGACGATCTGGATGAGCACCGGAGCGAAGTAGTTGTCGACTCCGAACACCCTGAAGCAGACAGCCAGATAGAGCGGATACCCGGGAAGCCGAATCATGGTTGGAGCCGGGGAGCCTTCTACCAGCATCCGGCTGTAATGCCCATGCAAAAGGCTTTTAGCGATCTCTCCATAGATCAATGCATCCCCAGTGACTAGGAACAGCTTCTTAAGCATCCAAAGCCGAAGCGCCAGTCCGGCGACTAATGCTGGCGCCCATGTCAGCGCACCGTTCAGCAACGCCGCGAATCTCAGCGTCGTGGTGTGGGACCGTCTCAATTGACTCTGCGGGGCAGGTTCCATACGATTCGTTATGTATAGCCTAGCCCGTCAAAGTGGGTTTTGCTGGCGAAAGCCGGTAACAGGCTCCTAGGATTTGACACTGGCCATGCCCGAAAGACAGATATTCTCGGACCCGCAGCGCAAGCGGTGGAAGCGGCTACGACGCATTTTTGATATTGCAGTTGTAGCGGCCACGCTCGTCGTGGTCGGCTTCATCTTTAATGTGATGCGGTATCAGCAGGTGCCAGAGCTGTTTCTTCCTGTTCCCAAACACAACTACAGGGCATTGCCTGATAGATCGGTGCTGATGCGCGGCGGAAAAGGGCAGCGGCCCGCGCGCCGGCGAACAACCCGACATCCATCGGAAATTCCGCTAAATAGCGGAGAAGGTTTGCGCGCTGCGTATTACGTACAGGACGACGCAGCCAGCTACTCATCGTTTAAACAGCATGTCCACCAGATTGATCTGCTGTTTGCTCAGTGGTTCCATGTGAATGCAGCCTCCGGCGACCTGATGGGCATGACGGGGGACAATCTGCACGAATACAACGTGATCACGAAAAACAATGTTCGCGATCCCGACGACCTCAATCGAATCAAAAACGTAATTCAGGCCGCTAAGGAAGACACAGAGATCATCCCTCACCTGAATAACTACAATCCGCACAGGCAATTTTGGGATGCGAGTGTAGGCGACCTCTTAAAAGACCATGCGAAGCGGGACGAGCTGCGTCGTCAGATTGTGCAGTTCTTCTCGGCCTATCCCATTTACCGCGGTCTCTCATTCGACATTGAAAACCTGAATGATGATGCTGATCCTGCATACCTGGCATTCATTCAAGAGCTATATACCGACCTGCATGCGAGGAATCTTCGCCTTTACGTAAATGTGCCCGCTTTAACTTCGGCAAGTGATCTCAAGCTTATTGCGGCAAATTCTGACGGCATTGTCCTGATGAATTACGACCAGCACGAGGCCGAGAGTGATCCCGGGCCGGTGGCGAGCCAATCTTGGTTCGTCGACAATCTGCAGCGCGTTTTGAAAGTTGTTCCAAAGGACAAGCTGATTTGCGCAGTGGGCAATTACGGATATGACTGGGCTCTTTCAATTCCTGATCCAAAGGATCGCAAACATCCCAAGCCGGAAGTGCTGAATACCCAGGACCTCTCAGTTTCCGAGGCTTGGCAGGAGGCTTCAGACGCGGATGCCGATCTCGATCTGAATTACGATGCGCTCAATCCTCACTTTGAATATATTGATGAGGACAAGAACCAGCGCCACGTCGTGTGGTTCCTCGATGCTGTTTCGTTGCTGGACGAAATGCGCGCGGCACGTCAATTGGGCCTGCAGACGTTTGCTCTGTGGCGGCTGGGCGAAGAAGACAGCTCGCTGTGGAACATATGGGACCGGCCCAGCAATCCGGACGCGCTTCAGGATCTTGGTTCGGTGCAGCCAGGCCACGATCTTGATACTGAAGGCGAAGGAGACATTCTTCGCATTGTTTCCATGCCGCAGCAAGGCAAGCGCACCATCACCGTGGATACCGACGAACCCGACCCGCGACGGAAACTTATTGTCGATGAGCACATGGATGTGTATCCGCGTACTTACACCATTGAGCAGTACGGATATCATCCCGATCAGGTAGCCATTTCCTTCGACGATGGCCCAGATCCCAAGTGGACGCCGAAGATTCTTGACATCTTGAAACAGAAGAATGTCAAAGGCACCTTCATGGTCATCGGTTCAGATGCAGCCGAAAATGTGGGCATTCTGAAACGCATGTTCAACGAAGGCCACGAAATCGGCAACCACACGTGGACGCATCCGGACATAAGCGAAATCTCGATGCAGCATTTAGATCTTGAAGTAAAGCTCACCGGCAGGTTGTTTGCCAGCAAGCTTGGAGTGCAACCGCATTACTTCAGGCCTCCCTACGATATCGACGAGGAGCCAGATACGGACGACCAGGCTGCACCGGTCGCAACCATCCAACGGGACGGCTACACCATCATCGGCAACAAGATCGACACCGATGACTGGAACGAGCATCCGCGCAAGTCGCCGGAAGAAATTGCCCAGGCAGTTCTGGGGCAGTTGAACACAATGAAGGTGAAACCGCAGTTTCGTGGTTCCATCATTCTGATGCACGATGGCGGCGGCAATCGCCAGGCGACAATAAACGCGCTGCCATACCTCATCGATACGCTGCGCGCCTACGGCTACACCATCGTGCCCGTGTCTGCGCTGATGGGCAAAACTACCGCCGATGTAATGCCTCCGCTCACTTTCTGGCAGCATCTTCGCGCCATTCCCGACTCCATTGCTTTTTCGGTACTGGATATCGTCGGCAACTTCATTGTCGTGATCTTCTTCGTCGGCGACATTCTGATGAGCGCACGTCTCATCCTGGTGGGCGTGTTTGCAATCATCGACCGCATGCGCAAGCCTTACCACGGAATGACGCCCGGCTACAATCCGCGCGTTGCGGTACTCATTCCGGCCTACAACGAAGAGACCGTGATTGTGCGCACCATTCGATCGGTGCTCAATTCAAATTACAAAAACCTGCACGTGATTGTGATTGATGACGGGTCATCGGATCGTACTGCTGAAGTTGCGCGCGAAGCTTATGCAGCGGAAATTGCAGCAGGCCATGTTAAGGTTCTGAGCAAGCAGAATGCAGGAAAAGCTGCCGCCTTGAATTACGCGCTCGAACGCATTACCGAAGAGATTTATGTAGGAATAGACGCCGACACGGTGATTGCCTCCGATGCAATTTCGCGGCTGATTCCGCACTTTGAAGATCCACGCATCGGAGCAATGGCGGGTAATGCGAAGGTCGGCAATCGCGTCAACCTGTGGACTCGCTGGCAGGCACTCGAATACATCACCAGCCAGAACTTCGAACGTCGCGCGCTCGATCTGTTCCACGTAGTCACGGTAGTTCCGGGAGCAATTGGCGCGTGGCGCACGGAGCGGGTACGGCAGGCCGGCGGCTATCCGTTAAACACCGTGGCCGAAGACGCTGACCTGACCATGAACCTTCTTGAGCAGGGCCTCAGAGTGGAGTATGAAGATCGCTCGCTGGCATTTACTGAGGCTCCCGTGAATGCAAGAGGATTGATGCGCCAGCGCTTCCGCTGGTCATTCGGAATCCTGCAAGCCGTCTGGAAACACAAGGCCGCATTTGTGCGCAACAAGGCGATGGGTCTGTTTGCGTTGCCGAATATTGTGATCTTCCAGATGTTGCTGCCGTTGGTTTCGCCATTCATCGACCTGATGTTTCTGGCGGGCGTCTTCAATTTCCTGATCGATCGGTACTATCATTCTGAAGCTTCGGCCGACAATCTCATGAAGCTGGTCGTCTACTTTGCCAGCTTCCTCATCATTGACTTTGTCACGTCGTCCATCGCCTTCTCTCTTGAGCGGCGTCACCCGGCGAACAAGGGCGATGGCTGGCTACTGTGGCATATTTGGCTGCAGCGCTTCGCCTATCGGCAACTCTTCTCGCTGGTGCTCTTCAAGACGGTTAAGCGCGCCATTGACGGGAAACCATTCAACTGGGACAAACTCGAACGCACTGCGAAGATGAGTAAAGAGACTGAACAGTTGACCGAAGCCGCCCACTAGCTACGCTGAAATGACGCCAAGCTCACGCAGCAGAAACGCGTAATCCAATGCAATCTCTTTCAGGTAGTCATAGCGGCCGCTTGCGCCTCCGTGCCCAGCTTGCATATTCGTGACGAGCAGCAATGGGTTGTCACCGGTCTTGAGCGTCCGCAATTTTGCGACATACTTCGCAGGCTCCCAGTACATTACCTGGCTATCGTGCAGCGAGGTCTTCACCAGCATGGCCGGATATTTCATCGCCTTCAGATTGTCGTACGGTGAGTAGCTGAGCATGTAGCGGAAATACTCTTCCTGATTCGGGTCGCCCCATTCTTCGTACTCGGGCACCGTGAGCGGCAGCGACGCATCCAGCATTGTGTTCATCACGTCGACGAACGGCACATGCGAAACAACCGCGCGGAATAGCTCTGGACGCATATTGGCGACAGCGCCCATGAGCAGGCCGCCAGCCGATCCGCCTTCGACGGCCACGCGCGCCGGATCGCCATAACCCGCAGCGGTAAGGTGCTCGACGCACGCGATGAAGTCGGTGAAAGTATTTCGTTTCACGAGCATTTTGCCGGCATCGTGCCAAGGCTCGCCCAAGTCGCCTCCGCCACGAATGTGCGCGTAAGCCAAAACCATTCCGCGATCGAGCAAGCTAAGTCTGTTCGAACTGAAACCTAACGGCAGCGAATACCCGTACGACCCGTAGCCGTACACATACAGAGGATTGCGTCCGGGCTCACGCTTGTCTTTGCGGTACACAATCGAGACTGGGACCTTCGCGCCATCCTGTGCGGTTGCATGCACACGCTCGCTTGCGTAAAGCGTGCGATTGAATCCGCCAGGAACCTCAACTTCCTTGAGCAGCTTCGATGTCCGGATAACAAGGTCGTATTCGTACACAGAACTCGGCGAAACCAGCGACTGATATCCATAGCGAAACAGAGTTGTTTCAAAGTTGCGATTGATATGCGGGTGCGCGCTGTAGGCCGGTTCCGGAAACGCAATCTCGCTGATCTTTTCCGACTCTGGCCCGTCACCGGGAAAGTTCCACAAACGCAGCCGCGGCAAGCCGTCTTCGCGTTCGCAGGCGACGAAGAATCCAGCAAACAGATCGATTTCTTCCAGCATGATGTTGCTGCGATGGGGAATGCGCTCCGTCCAGTGTTCGCGGCCCGGCGTGGCAACCGGCGCAGTGACCAGTCTGAAATTGCGCCCGCCATCATTGGTCCGGATGTACCAGAGTCCATTGCGATGATCGACTGAATACTCGTGATCGTCTTCACGCGGCGCAATGATGGTGAACCCGCTGACCGGTTGATTGGCTGGCAGAAACCACGACTCTGAGGTGATATGGCTGGCCGACTCCATCACAATGAATTTGCCATCGCGCGTCCGACCCACGCCCAGATTGAAGCGCTCATCATCATCCTGATAGACAAGCACGGCTCCGCTGAGTTGCCTTCCGCTAGTCCGCCATAATTGAAACTGTCGCTTCTGCTGCTCATCTTCTACGGAATAGAAAAGCGTACTGTTGTCTGCAGCCCACACCACTGATCCGACGCGCTCCACTTCGCCGGCGAGTGTTTCGCCGGTTTCCAGGTCTTTGATGTGCAGCGTGTACTGGCGAAAGCCGGTGGTGTCCGTCGTATATGCCAGCCAGCGTCCATCGTCCGAGATATCTGTCGAACCGATGGAGAAGAACGCATGGCCCTTCGCCATCTCGTTTCCATCGAGAATTACCTGCTCAGCTGCGTCGTTGTCGGGCCCCGCCGCATTGCCGCGCTTGCGGCAATGGATGCCGTATTGCAGCCCTTCTTCAGTGCGCGAGTAGTACCACCATTCACCGTCTCGGAAGGGAACCGAGACATCCGTCTGCTTGATGTGCGACAACATCTCTTGGTACAGCTGCTCGCGCAAGCCGTCGAGAGGAGCCAGCACAGCTTCAGCGTAGGCATTCTCGGCTTCAAGATACGCGGTCGTCTCAGGGCGCTCTTTATCACGCAGCCATGCGTAATCATCTACCAGGACAACGCCATGTAGAGGCGTTTCGGTGTGTTCTTTGCGAGCGATAGGAGGGGTGGGCGGGTTCTCTTGTGTCATATCTTTTCCAGTTTAAGCGCCGAGACAAGGGAGAAGCTGGTTCACATCAGGGGTTTAGCCGCAAGCCGCGGGGAGAACCTTTGCGCCCATCCTTCAACCGGTCGGGGCCGCTGCTTTTCATCGGCTACTCCTGTACACTGGAGTGTTCACTGCTATGAAAAACAGACAACCAATCGGCATCCTGGGTGCGACCGGAATGGTCGGCCAACGGTACATCCAACTTCTTGAAAACCATCCACTTTTCGAGATAACCTGGCTTGCAGCCAGCGACCGCTCCAGCGGGAAGACTTATGGTGAAGCTGCCAAATGGCGGCTCGATACTCCGCTGCCTGAGCGCATTGCCAAGATGACCGTGTCGCCGGCCGAGCCTGAGGGAGCGCCGAAGGTCATCTTCGCCAGCGTGGATGCAGCCATCGCTCGTGAAATGGAGCCCAAGTTTGCCGCAGCTGGTTGCGCGGTGATTTCGAACTCGAGAGCCTTCCGCATGGCGCCGAGTGTGCCGCTGGTTATGCCAGAGGTCA
>Ga0157374_10004013_pt1 | contig 12375 bp, 10 predicted proteins | sample M25metaG_FD_115308 | JGI IMG/M metagenome (GOLD analysis project Ga0157374, IMG submission 115308) | Miscanthus rhizosphere microbial communities from Kellogg Biological Station, Michigan, USA - M2-5 metaG | ecosystem: Host-associated > Plants > Roots > Rhizosphere > Soil | place: USA: Michigan...
TACAAAATTATGAAAAGAAAAAGCCGTACTCAATTATTGATTCATGTCTTTGTTGAAGAAATAATTTTGAATATTATTTCTTCTCTGCCCTTCATGAAATATTTGAATTCATAGCTTTGAAGCAAAATACTTTTACAATTCAATCAGATGTTTGAAGTTGTATCAGCATTTTGACAAGCAGCAAGTAATAATGCAACACAACTAAGAAATAAGATGTTTCTTATTAATTTCATTCTTTCCTCTCCTTATGAAATAATTGTTCTGTCTCGAACGAACCATACAATTATTTCATAAAATAGAAAAAAATAAAATCTTTATTTAGAAGTGAATACCATATTCATTCCTAGTTTACATAAACACTCTTTCCGGTACACACGACAAAAAGAACCCTTGCAGGACAAGGGCTTCGATGAGGTTACGATTTCTGCTTTATGCAGCTTTTTATACATCCTTAATACATCAGCTTTTCCTCTTGAGGTGATTGAAGCTACGATGTATAAAAAGCGCACCTTTTATACATATGCAACATAACAAAAGGTATGAATTTTTGTAACACCTTATGTATGATAATAGTTACAATCATAAGTCAATTTTTTAACGCTTAGATGGATGGCTAGGTAATACAGCTCGAAACAGTTGTGTAGCCAACGAATGGCAGGGTTGTTGATACTTAGAAAACTGATCAATAATCTCACCCTCATTCATTATGAGAATACGTGAAGCTACAAAACGAGCCACTTTTATATCGTGTGTAATAAATAATAAACTTAGTCCTTGGGTCTGCTGTAAATGTTGAAGAAGTTGTAATATTTTTTTTTGTAACACCATATCTAAGTTACTTGTTACTTCGTCTAAAATAAGTATTGATGGTTCAGTAGCTATGGCTCTAGCAATGGCGAGACGCTGTTGTTGTCCCCCACTTAATTCTCCTGGATAGTGCTGGAGTAAAGAGGGTTCTAAACCGACGATATCTAATAAATAAAGTAATTTGCTTTTATTGAAAGGTAAATCAAAGTTTCTTAGTGGTTCTTTCAAAATATCTTCAACTTTTTGCAATGGGTTAAGGGAAGCATAACTATTTTGAAAAACTCCTTGAATTTCTTTACGTATTTGTTTGTAATAAGACTTTGTTAATGTCTTTTCCCTAAATATCATTTCACCAGACGTTGCAGATTCAATACCTAACATAATGTTTGCTAACGTACTTTTTCCAGAACCACTTTTACCAACAATTGCAATACACTCACCAGGAGCTAATGAAAATGTGACATTTTTCAATATAGGATGCACATTTTTTTTAAACCATCTTTGTTTCGTGTATGTTTTGTTAATTGCTTTCACGTCCAATATATTCATCACGCTTCCTCCTACAATCGCGCTTCAAGTAGCTGTTTCGTATATGCATGTTTAGGAGAATCAAAACAAGTATATACATCGGCACATTCAACAATTTCACCATTATGAATGACTGCAACATCATCTGCTAATGCTGCAATTACCCCAAGATCATGTGTAATTAAAAGTATTGTTAGCTGTTCTTGACTTTGTAGTGTCTTTAACAGTGTTACAATATTATGCTGGTTTATCATATCTAAAGCAGTTGTCGGTTCATCTGCAATTATTAGTTGAGGTTTTGAAATAAGTGCTAATGCTATCATGATACGTTGTAACATACCACCACTTAACTCAAAAGGATATGATTTTAAAATACGATGGGTATCATATAATTGCACTTTCTCTAAATATCGTTCAGCAAGTTGGCGCATTTGAATAGGTTTCATTTTATACTTAGCCTTTATTGTTTCGAAAAAGTGCCCTTCAATTGTTTGAATTGTATCAAAAGCCATCATTGGGTTTTGAAGAATGCTAGTAATTGCTGTACCAATATCTGTACTTTCTTTTGTTAATGGATACTCATTGAATAAAATATCGCCATCTGTTTGTTGAAAAGAGGGTGGGAGCTGTTGCATAATAGCACGACAAAGTGTTGATTTACCACTACCACTTTCCCCAATAATACCGAGAATTCTTCCTCTTTTTGCTTGCAAGCAAATGTTTTTTAGAACCTTTTCTTGACCTATATTGATACATAAATTTTCAATGTTTAATAAAATGTCAGTTTGCATGTTTTTTAACACCTACCTGATGCAATAATAGTACTATCATGAAAATTGATATACCTGGATAGATAATAAGTGCTGGATATTGCCTCATATATTGTTTACCTTCATCAATCATCATGCCCCATTCAGGTATAGGTGCTTGTACACCTAATCCTATAAAGGAAAAACCCGCAATTTCCAAAATAACTTTCCCTAAATCTAAGGATAATAATGTATAAAGAGTGGGTAAAATATGAGGAATAAAATGTGTTTTTAATAGTTTTATCCCAGTTGTGCCACTAACACGCGCTGCTTTTATATAGTTCATCTCACTTAAACTGATCATGGCATTATGGAAGATACGCGAATAATAAATTGTTTGTGCAAAAACAAGGGCGATAATTACACTTCTTAACCCTGGACCAAACACACTGATTAATGCAAAGGCAAGAATAATGATAGGGAAAGAAAGTAGAATATCCCATAAACGTATAAATATCTTTTTAGTAATACCTTGTCTAAATGTAACAATTGTAGCAATGGCTAATGAAAAACCACTTGAAATGAGCTGAATAATGAGTGCTGAACCAACAGAGTAACGCATTCCAATTAGTATTCTTGAGAAGATACAACGACCTAAATGATCTGTACCTAAAGGATACTGCCACGATGGATTAAAAAAGCGTTTGGTTGTATCAATTAAATATGGGTCATTTGGTACAATCCATGGCGCAAAAAGGCTAATGATACCTATAAGACTAAGCAATAAAAGGCATATTTTTTTAATCATATGTACTCTCCTTTATACGTGGGTCAAAAATTCTCTGCAAAATATCAGTGCATAGATTAATACAAACATATAATGTAGCAACGATTAATACATAACTTTGTATTACTGGATAGTCACGATTAATAATAGATTCAATTAAGTACCTACCAACCCCGGGCCAACTAAATACTTGTTCAACAACAATTGCACCAGCCATTAAATTACCTAGTGTTAAACCAAATAACGACAATAATGGAGTTAATGTATGCTTGAGAACATGTTTCATTATAATAGTTTTTTTAGAAAGACCACGTTGATATGCATAATCTATATAAGGTTTCGTCAACTCTTGTGTCATAGCTGTTTGAATAGTTTGTGTAAATAACCCAATAATCGGTATAGCTAAGGTACAAGTAGGTAAGATTAAATGTGCCAAGGAACCTGTACCATTTGTAGGAAATAGATTAAGTTGAATACTAAAAATATAAATGAGCATAAATCCTAACCAAAAGGTCGGGAGTGAAACAGAGATAATTGATAACATTCGTACAAACTTATTAATAAGTGAATATGGATAAAGCGCACTAATAATCCCTGAAGGAACACTAATAGTAAGGGCAAGAACAAAAGAGTTGATAGCTAGTAATACCGTAGCAGGAAATTTACTCAATAGTTCTTCGGCAACGGGTAATTTACTAACAAAGGACGTGCCAAATTGTAAGCTTAAAACATCTTTTAACCACAGCCAATATTGTTCAAAAAGTGGTAAATTCAACCCCATTTCTTTTTCTAACGAGCGTATTGATTCTGTAGTAGGTGTAACGCCGGATAATCGTAAGATCACTTCAGCCGGCTCTATAGGTACAATACGCATTAAGAAAAAAGTAAGTAATGATACACCTAAAAGAATAATTGGTAGAGATGCTAACCGTTTTAAACAAAATAGCCATAAAGTTTTTTTCATATATGTACACCTCGATTTAGACTAAAAGAAACCGATGAAACGGATTTCATCGGTCTTTTTACAATTTATTTCTTGAAGTCCATAATAGTATATGGAATATCATATTCAGAAGCGCGTGGTACGAATTTTTGCATTGACTTCTGATAAATTACATTGTTAGTTTCATATGAAATCGGATAGAATAACGCTTCATCATGCATAGTTGTTAAAATCTCTTTATATAATTGTGAACGTTTTTCTTCGTCTGTACTAACAAGTACTTGCTGAATTTTTTTATTTAAATCTTTAGCTTCTGCTAATCCTCGTTTTGCTTCATAAACTCCACTTGCGTTTGGGGTTGCTGATTCATTAATAAAATTATGTGGATCGGTTGGTGGACCGTTTGTTCTCCAAAAGTTAATGTCGGTTTCATCATTCATTAACTGATGTAAACCCACCATTACATCTGTTCCCTTAATATTTAATTTGATGCCTACTTTTGCTAGTTCACCTTGTATCATTTCAGCCATTGGCTTTTGAATGGCATCTGTTGCAATATAGGTTAAATCTAATTCTAGTTTCTGCCCATCTTTTGTACGGATAGTTTGTCCATTCTCTAATTTCCAACCAGCTTCATTTAATAGAGATTTTGCTTTTTTGGAATCAAATTTTAATGCTTTTAAATCAATATCAGCGTAGGGGATGGCATCCCAAAACAAAGTATCTGCTACTTTTTCTGTACCATGTGTCACAGTACTTACTAATGATTGCTTATTAATTGCATAATGAATGGCTTGACGTACCTTTAATTGCTGTAATGGTCCTGATTGAGTATTAAATAGTAATGCTTTTGTGGATAACGGTTCTGAAATAGCTGTCTCGTAATTACCACTATCTTTTAAATACGTGTAATTATCTAAACTAACAATGCCTCGACCATAGATTAAATCTAACTCTTGATTTTCAAACGCCAGAGCAATTGATTCTGAATCAGGAATAATTTTTATTTTTACTTCATCAACCTTTGGCTTTTCACCCCAATAATTATCATTGCGTTTGAAAATAGCATATTTATCTTTTTTGTACTCTTTTAGAGCCCATGGACCTGTTCCAACGGCTGTCTTAATACCTTTTGAGGTTGCATCATTCTTAGGAAATCCTGCATCCCCAAGGAATCGAAATGGCCTAACAAATGCTAGTTCATTCAGAACAGGATAATATGGTTCATCCAGCTTTAAAGCAACTGTGTAATCATCTATTTTTTTAACATAATCAATATGTTTAACCATTCCCATCCATGAATGAGCTTTTCGATTTTCTAAAATGGCATTAAAGTTGCGAATGACATTGTCTGCATTAAAGATGGATCCATCGGAGTACTTTACACCCTCACGTAAATAGAAAGTATAAGTTGTTTGATCGTCTGAAACCTTCCATTTTTCAGCGAGCTTAGGTGAAATGGTACCGTCATCATTGTATTCAACAAGTGACTCGTAAACCATTGCCTGGGCAGTCATCTGGTTAGGCAAGTAGGTATGTGGATTTAGTGGACCTATATCAAGTGGCCATCCAATTGAAATTGTCTTTTTTCCAGAGTGATTAGCATCTGTTTTTGTATCTGCTGAGCAGGATGCTAATAAGGAAACTATGAGAATAACAAGTAACAAACATGATTTTTTAAGCATTATTTCCTCCTTTAAAGTGTGTAGATAAACATATAAATAAAAAATCCCCCAACCTTTTTCGGGTTGAGGGTTATGTATAAAAGTAAACAGCATAAATAGAACCAATAAATGTTGCATACCCAATACACCAATCCCTTTCCTAGAAGAGTTGAGTGTACAGTTTAGGTAGGTATCCTGGCTCTAGATCATCATTATTTACCGCCTTCCCCAAGAAGAAAATCGAGTGGCATAAGGTAAAAAATTCCCTAATTACAGTGGCTGGACCGCCCGAGATTTTCACTCGGTTCCCTGTTACCTCTTATCTAACATAAGAGCCCCTAATCTGTTGGTATTTTTATTAAATTTTATGTTGATAAAGCTCCGAATATTTTTCAGATCTTTTTGAAATAACAAAACATTGCTTGGATATTATAACACATATATCCAAGACATAAGGGGTCTATATTAAAATTGTAACAGCCGTTCTTAAAGGATATGTAGATCGAGTATTTGCATACGGGTTTGCTTATGCTCCTGGTAAAGAAGGAATCATTAAGCTTTTGAAAGGTAAAAAAGGCTTTATCATTAATACTCATGGCACTCCTAATGAAGTTTACGATGAGATTGGAATGACAGCTGGTCTGAAAATAACATCTGACATTGGAATATTTGATTTCACTGGAATTGAGACTGTAGAACATTTACTGTTTGGAAGTATTGGATACCTTGATGAAGAAGGATATAAAGGTATGTTAAACAAAGTTGAAGATACCTTTAATCGTCATTTCTCATAAAAAGATAAAAAATGACCTAAAGAAAAATTTATCATTTGTCATTATAGATAATAATAAAAAACAGACGTTCAAAAGATCGTCTGTTCTAAAAAAATGATATGTGGATCGGGATTAAAAGATAAACTTGTTATAATACTCAATATAATTAATTTTCAGGTCAATTATATGAGCTGAAAATTAATTTAGGGTTGAACTCTTTCTTTAGATTCCAAGAATTTATTCCAGTTAGGATGTTCAAAGAATTGATCAGTGTTAATTTTCCAATGATTGTCCTCTTCAAATATTCGAACGGCTTCTAAGATTTTTGTTTCACAAAAACCTCGTATCTGTTCTGGTTCAACCTCTAAAATGATAGCAGCTTCTTGCAAATTTATATATTCTGGGATGCTTTTTTCTTTTTCTAATAAGCTCTTTGTCTCCTGTTTCATTTTCTTTCCCCTTTCCAATTGTACAAACATTGCTTAGGTCATTTAATTTCGTTCTAAGGCGCTTATTTTGGTTTGATAACAAAAAGGTTTGGTTAATTACGAAGACAAAACTCAGTACAATGGGCTCTAATACATCTTTTCTACATCCATTATTACTCTTTCTCAATAAATTAACTTCTAAATATTTAAGATTTAGTTATATCTTGTTTTATGACAATGATATCAAAGGCTACTGCTTTAAATCTTCATAATGACTAATGATTTCTTTAGTAAGATTGTCAACTTGATTTAATTGACTAATCTCTTTTAATGCATATTGTATACCATGCTCTTTAATCATTTCTTGTAGTTCCTTTGCCTCCGGATCTTCTACAACATCAAAAAGAAGTGCTGCTGCAATCGCCTTTGCTAAGTATGTATAAGAAAGACCTGCTTTTTTAGCTTCTACAGCTGGACGAATGAGTCTATCTTGAGGTCCCAGCTTTCGAATAGGAGACCTTCCCACTCTTGTAACTAAATCATTTAAGTGCGGATTTTTAAAACGTTCAATAATCTTATCAATATAGGCTTGATGTTCGTTCTTATCTAATTTATATTGTTTTACTAAATAAGCCCCTGTTTCCTGAAGTGTTTTTTGTACTTGTTCATAGATATCGGGATCACTTAACGTTTGATCAATCGTTTCTTTCCCTTTCAAATATCCGAAATATGCAATAACCGCATGACCCGTATTCACTGTAAACAGCTTTCTTTCAATAAAAGGAGCAATGTCAGGCACAATTGTCATTCCTTCTACAAAAGGAATATCTTCAGTTGTTTCTACTACCCACTCATAATAGGATTCTACTAAAACATCTAGCGAACTTTGTTTGTGTTGAATAGGTACAATACGATCTACAGCTGAGTTAAAGAAAAAGACCTTGTTTATTATAAGAGCTTTGGTCTCTTCATCCAGCGCTTCAAAAATATATCCTTTTAATAAATCTGTAGCAGAGATTTGGTTTTCGCATGCAATAACATATACTTTTTCATCACTTGTTTTCACGCGTTCAGCCAAACCTTTAGCTATTAAAGGAGCAATTCGCGGAAGAATGTTAGGTCCAATAGCTGTTGTAATATAAGTTGTTTCTTTAATCGCTTCGATTACTTCTTGTTCTTGTGTGAGATTATTTAAACCAGATACGTTTTGAATAGTCAATGTCTCAGGATGATCTGCAGCTGTCATTACGTCATATCCTTTGTCGTTATTTAACTGATTGATAATATTTTCGGCAATATCTACAAATGTCACGTGATAGTTACTTTGAGAAAACAATGCACCAATAAACCCTCGGCCAATATTTCCTGCTCCAAAATGAACTGCTTGTTTCACAAAAATCATTCCTTTATCAAATTATTTCGAAGGTACTCATGAAACGTACCCTCTAACTGTTTGCGAATCATCTCTTCGTTCGAAGACGAAAAGATCATCATTGCTTCATGATCCTCAATTAAACTGGTACTAATTAAACTTAAGATTTCTTGCTGTTTTTCACTTAACTCTTCAGGTGCGAGTATTAATAGAAGATTACGAACCTGCATGGGTTTTCCATCCATTCCTTTGACTGTACAAGGCTGTTCTAAATGCGAGACTCGAAAAATCAACTCTTTCACGTGATTTTCACGACAATGGAACAATGCCATATTCGTCTGCGGAATTCCTAGGCCGCCCTTATTTTCCCGTTCCTTAAGCTGATACATGACACATCCAGCATTGGTTATCAAATTTTCTTCTTCAGCAGCCTTTACCATGTGTAAAATCACTTGGTCATGACTCGTTCCATCGCAAAGACGATACATTCTAAGGTTTTGGAGGATTGATTCAATACTTCCATGTATATCTTTAATTTGCTTCATCGTTTCATCAAAAGAAGCTTTTTCCTTAGATTCCGTTGTATTTATATGATAAAAGGAGTGATAACCTTTATCTTTAGTTAACTTCTGTATGTTTTTTTGTAAAAAATTCTGAATGGATTGAATGTCCTCTTCTGTTAAGAGAGGATTGACTAAGATATACTCAGCGTTTAAAAAAGGAAGTCTTACCGTTGAAATCACTACGTCATACCCTTTAAGTGCAGCCTCTTTGATCTCTTTTACCGATTTAACAGAAACCGAATGAATTTCCGGAATTTCTTTACGAATCCGACTGCCTAACATCTTTGAGGTGCCTATTCCTGTCGGACAAACAATCAGTGCATTAATTTCCACTACTTCTTCTTTTAGCACTAGCGTTGAACCAAAATGCAAAACAAGATATGCTACTTCATCATCTGGAAAAACCAAATCTGGAAACTCTTGATCGATACTATTCCTAACAGCCATAAATAAAACGGGATACTTTTTCTTAATTTCTTTCGTCAATGGATTAAAAAGCTCCATTTTCTGCTTTAGACGGAAGATTGCTGGTTCCATATGAGCAATCAGCCCTTGGTAAAGAGAAAAATCACCAGTCAAGTCAACGTTGAGCTGATCAGAAACATGAGCAATCATATTTTTGATACTCTGATCAACTACTATGCTGTCAGAGTATACGTTTCCTGTGGTTCGAAACTTTGCTGCACGCAGCCGTACTGCTAAGAAATGAATATCTTTTTCCGTAAAGGAAAGAGAAAATACGCGTTCAATTTCTCGGCAAATATCCTTCATTAACAAAATTTCACTCGTTAGCTCTTCTGTTTTATATCCTTCATCTTCTAAATACAGGTGCTTTTTCGTGCGCTGTATCATAATGCAAATATGCACGATAAGTCCAATATAATCGCCGTCAGCTAACTTAGAATGATGCTGGTTAATCGCTTGATGTATAATTCGATCCACTTCTGCTAGATAAACGGGATGAAAATAATGCAAAATGGTTTCATCTGGATTCTGCTGATTCTCAACTAGAAACAAGCACTGAATTAATTCTTCGTTAAAATGAACCAGAAAGTAATTAGCTAATGCTTTTCGCTTATTTGCTTCTGTTCCTTGAACTTCAGCTCCTATTCCACGCTTTCGATAAAGGAAAACTTCAAATATTTTTAACCAATCCGTTATCTCATCTAAATAGGTATTCAGTGTAGTAATACTTACTCCTAGTTCTTTAGCAAGTGTTTTTAACTTAAATAAATCTCCCTCCTCTAGCAGAATAATTAAAAGAATTAACTTTCTTTCCTGTGGAGACTGATTAGTCGACTTAATCTTCATCAGCTCTTGGATAAGACGAAAAATGTGTTCGTTTTTGCCTTTAATCATTAGTCCTTCGTCTTGTGTACGAACAATCCTCAAATCAAATTTCTCAAGCGTTGATTCAATCGCTTTCAAATCGCGGTGGATCGTTCTGACACTTACATTCAAAAAAGTAGCTATCGAAAGCGCTGTATGTTTTCTCCCTGGTTTAATAATTAACTCAATAATGGATTTTTCTCTTGAAGTAATAAACAAGAACATCAACTCTTTTCTTATCTATAAACACGAGTGTGCTGGACTATATAAAAGAATAGAAAGGCACTTTCATGCCTCTCTATCCCTTTAGTTACTTTGAATAATAGCCATTAATTCTTTAGCTGATTTGGCATCAACCATTTTTTCAATATTGTCCATATCCGAACACGTAATAGCGATACTAGATAGAATCTCTAAGTGCGTGCCGTCTTTTCCAGCGATTCCGAAAACCAAACGAACTTTCTGACCGTCAAAGTCAACCCCTTCCGGCACTTGAATCACCGTAAAGCCTGACTTCAACACATTCTTTTTCGCTTCTTCCGTACCATGCGGGATGGCTACATCATTCCCCATATAAGTAGACGTCATATTGTCCCGTTCAATCATCGCTTCAATGTAGTTTTTTTCTACGTATCTGCCTTTTACTAACACGTTTCCTGCAAATCGAATGGCTTCTTCTTTTGTTGAAAACCGTTGATTTAAGAAAACATTTTCTTCAATTAATAAATCGCTATCACTATCTATGTTTTCTTCCAAAGATACTGCCGTTTCTTCTTTTGTGTTAGAAATAATATCACTATTTTTTAAGTGATTAATTAATTTGTCATATTCCGGACTAGATAGGAAATTACCAACTGAAATATGATAAACATTTGGAACTTTATTTTTCGCTCTTGGCGTTAGCTCTTCTTGGGTAATAACGATTTGAGCATCACTTGGAATATTACTGATGGCTGTATTCGTCACCAAAATATCTAAATCTGCTTGCTTTACCTTCTTACGAAGAAGCGATGCGCCCATTGCGCTCGATCCCATGCCTGCGTCACAGGCAAAAACAATCTTTTGAACGTTTGTTGGTACTTCTCCTTGCTGTTTTGTGAAACTCTCTGCTACAGAACTCTTCTTGCCTTTCATTTCTTGCATTTTACGAGAGGCTTCCTGTAAGTCTTCTGTTTGCTTTCCTGTTTTTAGGATAATGGAAGAAGCAATAAAAGATACGCCTGCTGCTACAAGAACCCCCGCAATATTTGCAAGATATCCTCCTGGAGGAGTAGCAGCTAAAAAAGCTAAAATACTTCCTGGTGATACAACAGCTTGTAATCCACCATCTAACAAGACGAATGTGAACACACCACTCATTCCACCTAAGATTGTGCTTATAATTAACATAGGACGCATTAAAACATAAGGGAAATAAATTTCATGAACTCCACCAACAAACTGGATAAGTGCTGCGCCGGGCGCAGATTTCTTAGCTGTCCCTTTTCCAAAGAAACTATATGCAAGTAGAACACCAAAGCCAGGACCGGGATTTGCTTCAAGGAGTAACAAGATTGATTTACCACTTGTTCTAATTTGTTCTGCACCAATGGGTGAAATAATCCCATGATTAATGGCATTATTTAAAAACAAAATTTTAGCTGGTTCAATTAGAATACTTGTGAGAGGAAGTAAATGTTTAGCTAATAACCAATCTACACCTACTATAAGCCATCCAGTAAAAGTATCTATAACTGGGCTCGCACCTAGAAATGCTAGAATTGCTAGTAATCCTCCAAGGATACCTGCTGAGAAGTTATTAATTAACATCTCAAATCCTGTTTTAACTTTACCTTCAATAAACTGATCAAATTTCTTAATAACATAACCGCCGAGTGGTCCCATAACCATTGCTCCAAGGAACATTGGAATATCAGATCCAACAATCACCCCCATTGTTGCAATGGCACCTACCACCCCACCTCTTTGATCATGTACTATTTTTCCACCCGTATAACCAATTAATAATGGCAACAGATATGTAACCATGGGATCATCTAACTTGGCAAGGTTGCTATTTGGGAAAAAACCGGTTGGAATAAAAAAGGCTGAAATTAATCCCCAAGCAATAAATGCTCCTATGTTTGGCATGACCATTGAACTTAAAAAGTTACCAAACTTTTGTACAATTACCTTCATGTTTGATTGAGCCATATGCTCTCTTCCTTTCTATGCTGTATTTAAATTTATAACAATAAGGTATACAACGCTTACTTTGAAAAGGTTAAAGCAAAGCCTAAGTGTCTTCAATAAATAGAATAACTAACCTTGGCGTACCTTATAGAGACACGGGTTTTATTGGAAGAGGAAAAGTAAATTCATAATGCTCCTGTGATGCGTCCTGCATCTTGTCCGAAGTAAAGAACCCACCTACCCTCGTCGTATCTATAAGA
>Ga0157374_10004015_pt1 | contig 12371 bp, 7 predicted proteins | sample M25metaG_FD_115308 | JGI IMG/M metagenome (GOLD analysis project Ga0157374, IMG submission 115308) | Miscanthus rhizosphere microbial communities from Kellogg Biological Station, Michigan, USA - M2-5 metaG | ecosystem: Host-associated > Plants > Roots > Rhizosphere > Soil | place: USA: Michigan...
GCGGTCACCGGCAACGAAGAAGAGAAGAATGCTTACAGGCAATTTAGCCGTGATTTCTTTGACCTTATTGTCATTGACGAGTGCCACCGCGGCAGTTCTAAAGAAGATAGCTCGTGGCGGGAAATTCTGGAATATTTTGACTCAGCCGTACAAGTTGGGCTTACCGCAACGCCCATCGAAACGAAAGAGGCTAGTAGCTCGCACTATTTTGGCGATCCGATTTACACATATTCACTCAAAGATGGCATCGACGACGGTTTCCTAGCACCATACAAAGTTATACGTGTAGCTACCGATGTCGACACATTTGGGTATCGCCCGAAAGAAGGTGAGCTAGACGATGAGGGTAATGAGATTGAGGACAAGGAATACACCAGTAAAGACATCGACAGAAGTATCATCTTGCCGGAGCGAGACAAAAAAGTCGCTCACTACATTACCAAGTTCCTAGAAAAAACCGACCAATACGCCAAGACAATCGTATTCTGTCGGAATATCAACCATGCAACTCGCATGCGCCAAGCACTGATAAATGAAAACGCCGAGCGTGTTACCAAGAACAGTAGATACATCATGAAGATTACAGGGGACGACCCTGTTGGCAAGTCTGAGCTCGACAGTTTCATTGATCCAGAATCACCCTATCCGGTCATAGCTACCACTTCTAAGCTCATGACGACGGGGGTCGACGCCCAGACGTGTAAGGTCATCGTACTCGACAGTAACATTGAAAGTATGACCGAATTCAAGCAAATCATCGGACGCGGTACGCGCGTACGCGAGGATTACGGCAAAACCTACTTCACAATCCTAGACTTTCGCAACGTTACCAAACTTTTTGCCGACCCTGCATTCGATGGCGATCCTGTTAAAGTTTACGAACCAAAGAACGAACAGGAATATGACGGAACGATTGACGACCTTGAGAATGAAGAAGTAGCAACAGTAAAGGCGTCTGACGATGGCACTTTCAGCAATGATTCGAGTACGACGGAAGTTTACATACCCAGCCCAGACGAAAGCACCAGCAAGCGAATCATACACACCATTAGCGGGCGTCAGGTAGAAATAGTCGGCGAGCGTGTGCAGATAATAGACGGCGACGGTAAGTTAACCACCGAACGCCTCACCGATTACACCAAGCGTAACATCCTGGGGCAATATGCCACACTCGACGAGTTCTTACAGACATGGCAGAGCGCCAAACAACGTTTTTACATTTTGGAGGAACTTGAAAATAAGGGCGTGCCGCTCCACGAACTCCAAGAGCAATTTGGTGAAGATATGGACCTGTTTGATCTCGTCCTCCACATCGCATACGACCAGAAACCGCTGAAGCGTCATGACCGTGCTCAGGCAGTGCGTCGTAGTCAGTTCTTCAATAAATACCAAGGCAGGGCTCGTGAAGTATTGGAAGCCCTGCTCGACAAGTACGAATCGGCAAATATAAAATCCATAGACGATCCCCAAATACTGAAGCTCAAACCGATCAACCAGTACGGTATGCCCATTGAGATCATCAATTTGTTTGGTGGTATAGAGCAGTATGTCTCTGCCATCTCGGAGCTTGAAAACAAATTATATGAAAAGGTAGAGGCGTAACTATGATCACCGCAGGACTTATAAAAACCATCCAGGACATCATGCGGAAAGATGAGGGTGTAGACGGTGATGCACAGCGCCTGAGCCAGCTAGTATGGCTTATTTTCCTTAAAGTGCTAGATGATAGCGATGCACAAAGAGAAACCATAGATAAGTCATACGTATCCGCTATGCCCGTCAAATTTCAGTGGCGTAGCTGGGCGGCCGACCCAGCAGGCATTACGGGCGATGCTTTGCTTGATTTTGTGAACAATGAGCTATTTCCTGAGCTTAGTACTTTGCCCGCTAGCACGAACAAACGTAGCGACATCATTCGCGCGGCCTTTGAAGGCTCATACAATTACATGAAAAACGGGACGCTCCTACGCCAAGTCATTAACAAAATTAATGAGGTTAATTTCAACTCATCCGACGATCGCCACACCTTTAATGATGTGTATGAAAACCTGCTCGCTAGCCTACAGAGCGCCGGTAACGCAGGCGAATACTACACGCCCCGTCCTGTCACTCGTTTTATTGTTGAAATGGTCGATCCACGATTAGGAGAGAAGGTCTTCGACCCTGCATGTGGAACGGGTGGCTTCTTGGCGAATGCCATTGAATATATGCGCCTACAGGCAGACACACCCGAAGATCTCAAAGCACTTGAGCAATCCATACGGGGCGTCGAGAAGAAACAGTTACCGTACTTGCTCTGTAGTACAAATATGATGCTTCACGGCATCGAAGACCCCGTCGGCATCACGCACGACAACACCCTGCGTAAGCCGCTCACTAGCTACGGCCCGGCGGACTACGTTGACTGCATCACTGCCAACCCACCATTTGGTGGTAAAGAAGAAGATGGCATTGAAGATAACTTTCCATCTTGGGGTCGTACACGCGAAACCGCCGATCTTTTTCTCCAGCTCTTTGTACGCCTGCTCAGACCGGGCGGCAGGGCAGGCATAGTACTGCCAGACGGCACACTGTTCGGCGAAGGTGTCAAAACCCGCATCAAACAGCACCTATTAGAAGAGTGCAACTTGCATACTATTGTTCGTCTGCCGGGTAGTGTATTCGCGCCATATACCTCTATCGCTACTAACCTTTTGTTTTTCACTAAGGGCGAGCCAACCAAAGAGATCTGGTACTACGAGCACCGCCTACCCGAAGGCGTAAAAGCCTACAACAAGACCAAGCCAATCCGTATTGAGGAGTTTGAAGCGATCAAGGAGTGGTGGAAAGACCGCAAAGAAACCGATGTCGCGTGGCGCGTTGATATTAACGAGATTATTAAGCGTGGCTATAACCTCGATGTTAAAAATCCAAACATAGTAAAGGTTGATGAGCTTAACCCAGAAGAGGTTTTGGTAGATTATCGTGCCAAACAAGCCGAGGTCAAAGGCGTTTTAGAGCAGATCAAACATGAGCTCACTGAGGCACTCGCACATCATGAACGTTAAGGAGCTCCGCACACTTATTAACAACCTTGATGAGTACATTCATGTACCTGGCGGCATCGAGAGACTCAAGAAAACGGTGCTTCATCTGGCAGTCAGCGGTCAGCTCGTGCCGCAAGATCCGAGTGAAGGGACTGGTGATGAGTTATATAGACAGATCCAAGCCGAAAAGCAAAGACTCGCTGCCGAGGGAAAGATCAAGAAACAGCAACCGCTATCAACAGTTACAGTAGCTGAAGTGCCGTTTGAAGTCCCAAAGAATTGGAAGTGGGTAAGACTAGGAGACGTCACTCAGTTCATCGATTATCGTGGGAAAACACCGAAGAAAATGAGCTCTGGAATACGGCTTGTAACCGCAAAGAATGTAAGAAAAGGGTTTATCAAGAATACTCCGGAAGAATTTATCTCTAAAGAAGATTACGAGCCGTGGATGACGAGGGGGTTTCCACAAAATGGAGATGTTCTTTTCACCACTGAAGCACCCTTGGCAAATGCTGCCACTTTTAATTTCAATGAACCCATCGCGCTCGCACAGAGGATTATCACACTCCACCCGTACCTGTTTACTGGTGATTTTTTGACTAAGGTCATAAATAGCCCAAACATGCAGGAGTATATTTTTTCTAAGGCTACGGGCACAACCGTATCGGGCATCAAGGCTTCAAAGTTCAAAGAAGTCTGCATACCCTTAGCGCCGAACGCGGAGCAGAAGCGAATTGTCGATAAAGTCGATGTCATTTTTTCACTCATCGACAGGCTTACTGAAAGGCACGCCGCCGAACAGGCCATGCGTGAAAAGCTCGTTACATCATTCCTCGCCAGCCTATCACGCGGAGACGGCAGACCTGCGCTCTCGCATCTCGTTGACGTCGTTCGTACTCATGCCGATGCCGCCCAACTCCGTAAGACCATCCTTCATCTGGCGGTCAGTGGCCGACTCGTGCCGCAAGATCCGAGTGAAGGAACTGGTGAGGATCTATACCAACAAATCCAAGCAAGCAAACAGAAATTGATCAAATACGGCAGGCTAAAGAAACAAAAATCCCTCCCTGAAATCTCAGAATCAGATATTGCTTTCCAAATCCCAAAAACATGGAAGTGGGTAAGGCTCGCAGACGCAACAATTTTTTCCATTGGCAGAACCCCGGCACGGAAGGAACACACCTATTGGGACAGCGGTCATATGCCTTGGGTGTCTATTGCAGATCTAAAGGCAGGCCAACACATATCTAAAACAAAGGAAAAGATTAGCGCTAAAGCATTCGATAAGTGTTTCGGTGGGATTGCAGTTCCTGCTGGATCACTTTTATATAGCTTCAAATTGACCATTGGCAAAATGTCGATAATTGACATGGATGCCGTACATAATGAGGCTATAGCCTCATTCACGACCCATGCACCAGAGTTCACGCAATATCTTTTTAAGGCACTTGAAGCTATTGATCCGCTTAGCAGGACCAATCAAGCAATTATGGGGAAAACTCTCAATAGTACGTCCTTATCATTACTGGAGATTCCGCTACCACCTTCAGCCGAGCAAGCCCGCATAGTCGCCAAAACCACCCAACTTCTTGATCTTGTTAACAAGTTCGAGCTTGCTCTCGAAACGCCAAGAGTAGCATTGTCGGTTGTCAAAGAGGTGCAGCTGCCACATTCGTCCGAGATCAAGCAGGGCGCAGCTTTCACCAAGGAAAATGAAATCCCTGAGCTTACGAATCAACAGAAGAAAGTTCAGCGCAAAATGTTAGCCTGCTTTATCGCGAATGAGTCTTTGGACGGTACGCAATTCGGAAAGACTAAGTTTGAAAAGTTACTACACCTTGTTGAGTACCACGTACTGAGAAAGGATCTTAACCAAAGATATTCCGTACAGCCTGCCGGTCCATATGACGGAGCATTCACTAGGCTTTTTTGGGACGATGTCATAAAAAGCAACTGGTTTAAGATAGAAGGCTACGGGAATCTTCAGAAAATCGTTGCCGGAGATAAAAACGACAAATCCCAGAAGGATTACGGATACTTGTCAGATGACGAGAAAGACAAGATCAGGGATTTAATAAAGGTATTTAAAGACTGGGGCTATGGGGAAGCGGAAATCATTTCAACTCTGTATGCCGCGTGGAATAATCGCCTCATTAGGGGCGAGGAGATTAGTGATAACTTACTAAAAGAGGATTTCTTGCAGTGGGATCCCCAGAAGACCCAATATTCCGATAGACTTGATCGCGCATTGGCTTGGATGCGCCAAAACAACATTGTTCCGAGCGGGTGGGGTAACGAAATTAAGCGAGCCAAGTCGGCTGCAAAGGTAGCCCGCTAGGTCCGCAGGACAGTTCAGCGGGCAAAATCTAGCTTTATGGCGGTTATAACTTCCTCTATCGTGGTGAGCCAAGCACAGCAGGTAAATACCCAGACCGGGTTCCGTGACCGATACGCAGCCCTGTTATTATGATATAATTGCGCTAGATATGACCACTGCTTATGACAGCATCCTTGAATATAGTAATACGAAACAATTCGGTGAATTTAGGCGTGTGTTGGTTGGTAATAGAGGTAGTATTGCGAGCGGCAATTTAGCTAGCGGATTGTCTTTGGTATTCGACAAGAATACCAAAGACAATCAAACGCTATTTGAAGTAGATAATAAAGCAAAAGAGCCGATAGGTGTGTGGCAGAGGCTTGGTGGTCGTAATCAGCCTGGACTGATTTTTGATAAAAACGGTTACGACGAGGTAGTTCGCCAGATAGAAGCACGAGGTGAACTTTCCTTAGCTAACTTAATAAACAAGCTCAGATTTACCACCGAGAAGGATACTGATGCATGGGATAAGTTATCAGAGGCTGTTAAGCGTCGATTAATTAGTCGCAATCTAGACAAGTTGAAGAAGGAAACTGATGCTCAGTACCGTACGACGGGCGATCGCATGCACTACTTAACGATTGGTCTTGTTGAAGTTATTGATTATCAGGATAAAGCAGCGAACTACCCGCTGTTTTTGTTTTCTTGCCCGGATTTAGATTTAAATAAATTTAACGCCACCGTAGATCAGACGGGTTTTATTAATTTTTGGCTAGATAAGAACTTCTTTGGTAATGAAATAGGTCGAAAAAGGTCAAATAACTTTGAGATTACACTAGATGCTAATTTTGCAAATCAAGTAAATACAGTGTCAGAGTATATGAACGGCGTTAATCTAACTGCTAAATACAAGAGTGTTAAGGTCAACCCTCAGTACATGGCCTTTCAAATCGTTACCGGCTTTGAGGCTGAGTATGTCGATCCTGCTTGGGAAAAGATGCTTGATAGTAAGGACTACGAATCATGAGCGATAACAACGTGACCTTCAGCTCGCTAGATCCCTCACAAAAGAATACGTTTAACTCTATTGATAATGATCCTGCGACTATACAAATTGTTTATGGCCCACCAGGAACCGGTAAGTCTCAGTTAGTAGTTAGTTTGCTTGAAAGATTAGCAGGCGAAAATAAGAAGGTTCTATTTGTGAGCCAGAACACAGAGGCTCTTAGGGTTATAGAGCGCATGATAAAACAGACTGAGTCAGTAATAGGTTATCCCAATGACAATAAGTACCTATCACTCTTAGACTTTTGTTTAATGCTACACAATCCTACCCATAGGTATTTGAAATATCTGCGTGAGCAATACTCCAAAATCGGCGGCAAGCAACTTCCTGATATCTTTTTTGCGGATAAGCCATCAACCATACAGTATCCACTGCGCTACACGACTCTTGATCACAATAGTAACTATCACGTCATGTCAGATGATATAGGATTTGATGAGCTGGTTAGTTACTATATTAAATACGTTAGACGTTCTATGGCACCAGAGTCTATTCGAGAATTTGAAAAAATTAGCGTTCGAGCAATATTTACTGAGCTTGATTCGTACGAGCACAAAGACTATTTTGCCGAATTTAATAAACCTAGGCGCGAGCTGGTGCTTTTATCTACCAAGAATAGCAATATAGTACTGCCAGATATTCGAGAGCAAATCAGGAATGTAAATGATGTATTTCAAGGAGACTATCTTAATCGCTTTGCAACCAAGAAGAACATAGATGTTGTCGACTACCTGATCTTATTGCAGAAGTACAATCAGTCGATCCAGTATGTAGACACTTACAGAATTGCAACCGAACAGAAGAAAGTTGCAGAGCTAACGAAAAGCCTAAAGAGCTTTATCGATGACACGCATGAAAATAATGAGAAGCTCCAGCGCATCGACAAGCATATTGCTTCTGTGGCTGAGAGCACTAAATACCAGATCAGTTTACCCAACAAATTAAACGAGCAGATTAAGCTTAGCGCTGAAGCGATAAACATTGCAGAACACGATTTCAATGAATTATTGCAAGATCATAAACGCATACCTGACTTAGTTAAAACTATTCTAGAAACAGCACCAGACATTAAGTACTCCAGCTTATCGAATCTTCTCGTTGGCATGACAAAGCAAATCAAAGCCGTACTTAGCGAAGTTATTGAGGATGGTCAAGATACAATCTATGTGCTGACCGCAAGAGATATTGATGTGTTGAATAGAGAACTTGGTAAGTATTATGCGCAGAACTCTATCAAGAGAATGCTAAGTGGTGTACCAAAGAGCTTCAAAGAATTGCTTGCATTTGAAAATGCAAAGCAGATGGATACATATAAGGAAGATTTCGCACCAATTCTAAATGCGATTCGAGACATTATTGATATTGACGGGTCTAATATTAAACAACTTCTGGGATTAGCTAGTAAGAACAGCAGCGTTGAGCTCTCAAAGCTGGGTATTAAACCGACCAAAGACATGACCGTCCTAAAGGATGGGTTATTGCCTGTGTACGAACTTTTTTACATAATAAATAAAAAATACGGCTCGTCGTCAATTGCTGGTGAGTTTAAAGAAGTAAGAGAATGGTTTGCGGAATTTAGTCGTGGCGTCAAAACACTAGATTCATTGCGCCAAGATTCAAACAACAAGACAGCATTTCTTGGGGGGAAACTGACCGATTTCGTTGCAGACGCTAATCGGGCGATAGACATCAAATCCCATCAGCAAAAGAAAGCCGAAGTATTGAGTGACCAAAAGGCTTTAACGCAAGGTTCGTTCTCGGAAAACAGCAAATGGCTCGTCGCCGTTAATGAAGCAGATTCATATGCCACACGAGCAAGAGAGATTTATGAATATTTAGACAGGAATGAAAAGATTATTGGCGATATTGTTGATACCCTGTCCCTGCCGGATGATAATGCGTCAATAAACTCAGACATAGAAAAGCTTGTCACAACGATTAACGAAATAAACCAGTTAGACCTATTCTCTGATTTCTTTTTTGAGCTCCCCCAGGATAAAACACTACAGGACTGGCTTGGTAGCATAAATATTCTCTCAACATATAATAATGATTCTGAAATAGTCGACTTTATACAGCACAATAAGTCGATAGGTAGTATTAGGCAAGCTTTTGGTGAAGCAAATCGACAATATCTGGACGAAATACTGAACAACGATATAACCTTTGATGTGTTTTCTTCACGCCTAGTGAATGTATTGGTCGGTGAGAGTTTTGGTCGTGCTGGATTGAATGATAAGAAGCATGTTACTACTAGAGATATCGTCGACAGCTATGACAGGTATTTAAAGAGCCAAAAAGCTCAAACGTATAAAGACAACCTCAAGCACATATATACCAACTCATTGGAAGCAATGCGTGAATTATCGAAGCAATCAACTATGCAGCAGGGTGGTAAATCTACCATGGATAAATTCAGATACAGCACAACAACTATAGCGAATGCTTTCCCAATTATCTGTGCTACCCCCAAGGAAGTGTCAAAGTATATAGCGGCAGACAAGGGTGTTTTTGATATCGCTATTTTTGATGAAGCATCACAGCTGTTACCGGGTCAAGCGCTACCGTCAATATATCGGGCCAAGAAAGCAGTAATTATCGGCGACCCGCACCAAATGCCTCCTAGTTTGAATGCCAGTATTGGTTCGACCGAGCAATCGGAAGATGACTTTGACGATCTTGGAGAGAGTATCTTAGATTTGGTACGAAAACAGCCGCAGAAACAGCATCATCTCAAAGTTCACTATCGATCCAAATATAATAAGTTGTTTGAGCCGGCTCGTGAGGCAATTTATAGTGATGATGGGATTGAGCCAATCTTTGAGGCGGAACTTGCGAACGGCGCGCCTATAGATATTATTGATGATTTGGGAGATGGCCAAGATGAATTTGGCTATGATAAGAACTTTAACAAAATTTGCGAATCAGTTGACGAATATTTAGCTGGGGACGGCAATTCGAGTTTCTGTATACTCTTCACTACTGGTCAGAAACTGACTGAGTTTAAGAACTTCTTGAGCCAAGTTGGTGAGCAGAAGTATCAGAACATCTCACGGCTTTACGGAACCGATAAGATTCTACTATCTACAGTTACAAACTGTCAGGGTATCGAAGGTACATACACGATAATCTACATGCAACACTATTCATCGCCTGGCGCCATGTGGTTCTTTAAAGAGACGGCTGGCGCGTATAAGCGCTTAAATGTTTCGATTACTCGTCAGCGAAAAGGCCTTAAGTTACTATTAGCTGATCAAAAGTCTCGCTGGATACAGACTTGTGAAGATAAAATAAGTAGCGGTCTAACCGGGCCGAATGCTCGTAAAAGTGCCGAGTTAATGAAGTCGTTATTGCAAAATGCAGGAGAGGTAACAGACACTACCTACCTTGATCGCAAGCTAGGTAACAATGTTAATTGGTTCGATTCACCGTTGACGCAGCAACTTTACGAAAAGTTGATAGAACACTATGCTGACCGACTCGGTCGCTCTATTAAAATATACAGTGAGGTAGGGTGGCATCTGCTTATTCCGACAGGTGAAGGTATAGACGCCAACAAACGTAACGTAGGTTTCAGGATTGACCTAGGAGTGTTTTCTACCAAACATAAGAAATTTGTATTGGGAATAGAGATGGATGGTGCAATGTACCACAGTGGCTTTGACAAAGAGCAGAGTGACTATAACCGTCAAAAGGTACTAGAGGACAAGGGCTGGGAACTGTACCGTATATGGTCAACAAATTGGCTTGACGATACCGACCGCGAGTTTAGCAGACTAACACAGCTTATCGACAAAAATATATCAGTCTAATAGGAGCCCTCGGTTTTCATTTTTTGAATCTCATAGTCGCTACTTTATTTTGCTGTACGGGTTGCTCTAAGGTCTGTCTTGTTTGTTATTCAGTATCTTGACGATCTCAAAACCCTGCTTAGCTAGTTTATAATTTGGTGCTCCTCTATCACCATAGCTCACGGCTAATATTCCAACATTTACTAGATCATCAAGATTCGCAACAACTTCTTGGAGGTCTGTTTGGGTAAGTTGTTTGAACAGATCGTCGTCAACAGTACTCATTGGGTGTAGCGTAGACCCGCCCATAGTAGCTGATACCAAGATTCTCTTGTCATCGGTCATGCTGGCGAATACTCTCATAATGAGCAATTGGACATCATCTAGAGTTTGTTCTATTTGTGCCACTTCCTGTCCCACCAAACTATTGAGATGTGCTGTCAATGCTCCTACAAGTTTTTCCTTTAATTTTGTACCATTTTTGTCGTCATCCTTGGCGGAAAACTGTAGCACTCGATGATGCGAGATGTCAAAGGGAAGGTCTTTGGGATTGCCCAGATCGGCATTAAACAGCATTACGACATTTAGCTCTGAGTGTTTGGCAATAGCGTAGCCAAGCTCGAACATGACGTTCTGGTTTACGAGTTTTCTACCACCTTTTGACTCGTCAACAATTGACACATCCGCCACGAATATACCGCAACTATCTATCTTATTCTTGATAATACTGATGACGTTAGGGGAGCCGACTACTCCCTGAGTATCCCTATCAAGCCGAGGTGCTTTCTCTAATGTATTATTGCCAGCTAAATCTTTAATTGCGCCGGTTAGAGATTTGCCTATTAAGTTCTTGGTATTTTTATGGTCACTCTGCCAAGAATAAAAAATTGTCGTATCATTCATACTATTTATTATAGAGTACGCGGACCTTATCGGCTGATCGATAGATCCCCACTGTTGATATGTCAGCATATAAACCCGAAAGTGCGCAGCACTATTCGCGAACAAGCAGGAGACATAGCCAGAGATGAAAAAGGTAAGATGGTCGTGGTACTCTCTGAAAAAAGCGTAGAGACGTATGGCGACCAACTTATAGAAGCAGGCTTTGGGGTTGAGCAGTACGACGCGGCAGTCGCAAGCGGACTTTCGGCCTTTGACCCGACTTTATTTGATCAATTAAAGCCCGGAGCACTGGACGGCAAAGTAGTTGTAGGGACTATTATGCGTGGCGGAAAAAACTGGGATATTGCTGGTCTACAAGTCGTGTCAGATGGCTTAGACGGTAAGGTGACTAACCTTCAAGGCGACTACCGAGGCTATAGGCCAGGTGAAAAGGGGGCTATTGTAGCATGTAGCCCAGAAATACACGCGCTCATGCTTGGAGCTATTGCCAGTAGACGGTAAGATAGGGTTCAAGACCGGCGGGCTGAGCCAATAACAAAAAAGACGAAGTCAGAACTATTAATTTGGTTGACTTTTTGTATACGCAGATTAGAGTTGAGACCCGTAACTTCAGCACCAATAATCTGGGCAGGATGGCTACTTTGTCTTTTGACAAGCAGAGACCCCGTTATTTTGCTAAGATAAAGCGCTGAACAACATCACTGCAATGATCGATCAGGCCGTCAAGCTAAGCGGCGAAACGGGATATAAAAATAGCTATCAACTGCTTGGTGGCAGTGAATTGAATGATACGCATGCTCTTGATTTTACCGAAAATAAGAAATTAGTATTACAATATACGGCGAAATCTCGCTTAATTTGCAACTATGCCTTGGCTAAAGAAATAGCTACGGTCGTGCCTTCGAGCGTCACTTCCAGCGGCGCTTCGACATGTTCGCTGCCCAGTGTAGTCGCCAGCGTTTCTTGCGCTATCATATCGCCGAATGATTGAATTGCCAACTGCATAGCTGCGTCGCTGCTGCTGAGTGCAAGCTTGATTCTATCATCAACTTCCAGGCCTGACTGCTTGCGCAGGCTTTGTACGTGGCGGATGATGTCGCGCGCCAGGCCCTCGGCCCGCAGCGTATCGGTCAGTTCCACGTCGAGCACCAGCGTCATGGCCGGCGTCTTGCCAGCGGCAAACACGACGGTCTTCACATTCAACTCCTCACAAATGATAGCTACGGCGTCGGCTTGCTCCAGAAAACTGGGCGCAGCCGCGATGGTGA
>Ga0157374_10004019_pt1 | contig 12364 bp, 13 predicted proteins | sample M25metaG_FD_115308 | JGI IMG/M metagenome (GOLD analysis project Ga0157374, IMG submission 115308) | Miscanthus rhizosphere microbial communities from Kellogg Biological Station, Michigan, USA - M2-5 metaG | ecosystem: Host-associated > Plants > Roots > Rhizosphere > Soil | place: USA: Michigan...
ATATTTTGCTGCTGCTTATCAGCCACTTTGCATTGGAAGACGATAAAGCTGCTGAACTATGGCAGTTGGCTGGTTACGACAAACAGTCTGATGACGATGCGCACGACCATGAATCAGCGGTACGGCAAAGCCGCCAACAGCAGACGCTAATGGTGATGATTGACCCACGGGTTATGTACAGTGATTCCGTAGAAGTTATTGGCGGTCCTGAGGGCGTGGTGATGAACTTTTCGCAGAATGCTGGTCAGCACGGGCAGCCTCTAACCGTTTCACGTATCGGTATGAGCCGTGAACAAGCCAAGATGCTGATGGGTGTACTCCACCAGGCGCTCTATAACATAGACAATCCGGACCGCAAACGCTTAAGCGACGGTAAGTAAACTGGCTCGTGGGGTGGCGGGACAAGCGATTGGTCACCAGAAAGTGCCTAGGCTAAAGCCATGATAGAAAAAGCAAAACGAACTACAAAGGCAGCGAGCCAAACAGCAACTAGAGCCACGCGGCAAGTAACAAGTACGGCCAGCAAATGGCTGCCGGTGCGTCGCCGGTTAGAGCTTACCTCGGAAGATGTACAGGTTGCGCGCGACTACATCCGCACGTTTTGGCCCCGTTTAGAGCGTTTTCATCCTAAAGACGAAGATAGCTTGCTAGGACTGCCAAAACCATATCTAGTACCAAGCTACGATGAAAGTGCTGGGTTTGATTACAACGAGTTGTACTATTGGGATAGTTTTTTTATGGTGCAAGGCATGCTGGGCGCCAAAGAAAATCCAAAACTAGTCCAAGGTGTTTTAGAGGACCTGCTGAGCCTATTTACCCGCTATAAAATTATTCCTAATGGTTCTCGTACATTCTTGATGGGGCGTTCACAGCCACCGTTTTTAACAACCTTTATTTTTGATGTCTATAAAGCGTATGGCATGAATAATGTGTGGCTAAAAGCGGCCATAGAAATTGCCAAGCAAGAATACCACACAGTTTGGCTTGGCCAGAAAAAGCCTAACGAACGGCTGGTCTTTAAGGGCCTAAGTCGCTATTACGATATAAATTATCTACATGACCTAGCCGAGGCAGAGAGCGGCTGGGATATGACGCCGCGCTTTAATCGTCATGCGCTTAACTATTTGCCGGTTGATTTAAACGCACTGCTGTATAAATACGAAATGGATTTTGCTAAGGCTGCCCGATTGTTTAACGATCGCCGCGAGGCTGCCAAATGGGAACAAGCTGCAGAAACTCGAAGAGCCGTTATGGACGACCTAATGTGGGACCGCATCAGAGGGTTGTACTACGACTACAATTACGTCAAAGAAAAACGCGGCAGCATTAGCAGTCTGGCAGCCTATTTTCCAATGTGGGCAGGTATGGTCAGTAAAAAACAGGCAGCGCAACTGGTGAAGGCACTGCGCCGGTTCGAAAGCCGGGGCGGTCTTGCCACTACCGACGCCTTGCCGCTTGGTCAGTATGTGCCCGGTAGCATGCCCGTACAGTGGGCGTTCCCTAACGGCTGGGCGCCGCTCCACTTTATTGTGGTAGAGGCTCTACTTCGCTACGGCTACTACGACGATGCCAAGCGTATTGCCACCAAGTGGCTTAAGAACAATCTTGATTGGTTTAACGCCAATGGGGTGTTTCTAGAGAAGTACAATGTAGTGAACCCTGATAAACCACCGCAAAAGGGTGTCTATCCAAGTCAAACCGGTTTTGGCTGGACTAATGCAGTGTTTGAGCGTTTTTGTCAGCAGTTCATTGACGGTCAGGCGTAAATACGGCTCCCACTTTACGAATACCGGATAATGCCGACTACAATAGCTAGTTCAAGCACTTCGTATAAGAAGGAGGTTAGCAGGAGCGGCCATTCTTTTTTGCGCAAACTATAAATTATCCAGGCCAGATTATCGACGCAGAAGAAACCCCAGGTAGCCAGTGAAACATTGTGAGCGCTCTGATTAGCATAGATTTCCCACACCTGCGGCAGCTCAAATAAGGGAGTAGCAATGCTAAAAAAGTACATCATGAGGTCTAGCGGGTCGCGGCGAACGAGCGACATGAGCCTGGACTGCGTATGTTTGGTAGCCATTGTTTAAACGTATTGTAGCATTTTCGCGTGCGCACATTTGCTAGCAAAAGTGGTACTATACTTAAAATCTATGAACGATCCAGAGTCAGTCGCATTGCCCTGTGCTGATAAGCTAGCTTTTGACACACAGGAAGCGGCCCAAGCTACGGCTACGGTCAGTGAATATCGCTACGGCGGTGCGCTAAAAGCCTATGTCTGCCGCTACTGTGGCCTGTACCATCTTTCTAGCGGCGGCGACTAAAGCAGTGATTGCCACTGAGCAGTAAACATAGCTTGCTGAGCCGTAAAAAGCTGCTCGCTTTCCACGATGATGCCAATGATGTCCTGATTATAGTCAAGCATAGCAATTTTGTGGTCGTACAAATAGGTTTCCGCGCTGAATTCGATACCTGGCATTAAAAGCTTGGTGGTTCGCAGGTTTTCGGCGTCGGCATCTTGCAGATGGTGTCCGGCCATATTGTTTACTGCCAATACGCGGACCGGTAGTTTATTAGCTTTGCGTTCCTGGACAAACTGATTGTGCTGCGCCAAACTAAACAGCTTAATTTCTGTGGCCTGGTTGCTCCACAGTAATATCTCACCCCTAGCAGTTAGTATATCGCGCCAAACGGTCAACAGGCCATTGGCACCCTGAAAAGTGCGTACACGCGGCCTGGTGATACTTGTTTGGTGCAGGGCCTGCAGTTGACCTAGATTTTCCTCGAGCTCAATGCGCTGGCGTCCAAGCTGGCGCTGGCGGTTGGCGACTAAGCGCATTAACGTTTCCGGTTCAGCGGCGCTTAATGATTTGCCGTAGGCTTTGTGGTCCTCGGTTAGCAGGCCTTTGTCGATTAGAGAATTAGCGATCAGGTAAGCCGTGGAACGCCGCAGACGGGTGCGAACGATCAAATCGCTGAGCGGGGCAGTGCCATGCAGGTAGGCCGCCATATACAGTTTTATCTCTTTGTCATCGCAGCCCAGCGCAAGCAGCGCGCTGCGCAAGATCTTTTCCATAACGGTATAGTAACAGAGTTGGATTAGCATGTCTATTAAAATTGGACGATGTGGAGTCTAATCTGTTCAAACAGAGTATAGAAAATAATGCAATTGTACATAATTATTAGAAAATATACATCTGGTGCATACTGAACTTATGACTAGAATGACACAGATAACGCATCCAGAACATATCTTAGTGCTACAAGGTGGCCCGGGAAGCGAGCGGGAAGTGTCGCTGCGTTCAGCGGCACAGGTAGTGTCCGTACTCCATGAAATAGGCTACCAGGTCACTACGGCCGATCCGGCCGATAAAGACTTTGCTATAGAAAATGCGGCTCGGGCTTACGATTTGGTAGTTTCCATGGTGCATGGTAAGTGTGGAGAAGATGGGGTGTTGCAGAAACGACTGGAAGTTATAGGAAAACCATTTTTAGGTTCTGGATCGGCAGCGTGTGCAGTAACTTTTAATAAAGCACACTACCGCGACTTCATGGCAGCGAACGGCATACAAATGGCTCCTGGCGAGGTTGTATCACGCAAAGGCTTTGCAATGTCTAAACTGCGGCAAACGCCATACATACTGAAGCCGATCAATGGCGGCTCTAGCGTAGACACGGTAATCGTGCGGGATCTGCTGAATGAGCCTGAAAGCGATTATTTTGATGCATTATTTGCGCGCCACCCGCAGATGCTGCTTGAAACGCTAATTGCGGGGCAGGAAATTACCGTGGGTGTTTTGGGTGACCAGACGCTGCCGGTTATCTTGATTGTGCCGCCAGCTGATGCCGAATTTGATTACCAAAACAAATATAACGGCGCCACTCGTGAAATTGTGAATCCACCGCAAGTTCCCTTAGCCGTTCAGCAACAGGCACAGGCATTAGCCTTGCACATACATCGTTTGACAGGCTGCCGTCATTTGTCACGAACTGATATGATTGTGACGCCTGCCGGTGAACTGTGTGTGCTGGAAACCAACACGTTGCCTGGCATGACTAGTGAAAGTTTGTTCCCAAAAGCGGCGCTTGCGGCCGGCTATGCAATGCCTGCCCTGGTCAAACGTTTTATAAACATGGTACTGGCCGATCCTGCTTAGCTGGAGCAAGCTGTGTCTATCCGAAAAAATATCGACAGGTTTTTGAGGGGCTTCGAAAAACTGTTTACTACGCAGAATCTCATTGAGGTTTCTAAGACCGCGCTACTGCACAACTTTGATATGTTTGCGGACCTAAGCGGCCAGCAGATTATTCCCGTGCTAAAAGGCAATGCTTATGGCCACAGCATAGAGTTGGTAGCGGCCGCGCTTAAAGACAGAAGTTTTCCTTACATTGCAGTTGACGGCTATTTTGAAGCGCTTCGAATTCGTGAAGTTAGCAAACAGCCGGTGCTCGTCATGGGTGCAATTTTGCCGGAAAATTTTGCCCGTATGAAATATGATAACTTTGCGTTTGTTGTCCAAGATGTGGCGACGATTCATGCACTGGGCCAGACTGGCAAACGCACCAAAGTACATCTAGAAATAAATACCGGTATGAATCGGTATGGTGTTCAACTAGGTGAAGTGGCAACACTTGTGCGGTTGATTCAAAGCTATAAAAATCTGGCACTAGAGGGTGTCATGAGTCATCTAGCCGATAGCGATGGTAATGATTTGGCAACGGTTGAGGCGGCGGTGAATATTTTTGATACTTGCGTGGAGGCGGTGTATGATGCTGGCGCAAAACCGACAATTCTGCACATCTCGCAATCGGCCGGCAGCCTTAAGGCACGGTCAACGCATGCGAATACTATGCGTCTGGGCATAGGTTTGTATGGCATAAATCCGTTTCCGCAGGACCATGTGCTCCATATAAAACTGCAAGGTAAGCTACAGCCTGCACTGAGGCTTACCAGCACCATCACGAAGATTATCGAGCTACAGCAAGGAGAGGGGGTAAGTTATAACTATACCTTTACGGCACCAAACAAAATGAGGATCGGCGTGTTGCCGCTTGGGTATTATGAGGGGGTCAACCGGGCCTTAAGTAATACTGGTACGATGAAGATAGGTAACGCGTATGTGCCGATTATTGGATGGATATGTATGAACCACACCATGATTAACTTGGATGACCTTGAAGTACGGTTGGGCGACAAAGTAGTGGTATATAGCAATAATGCTAGCGACCAAAATTCCATTGATGCGATTGCATACGAACATGATTTGTTCGCCTACAATTTGCTAACCGCTCTAAGTAGTGATGTACGGCGTATTTTGATTGGATAAGCGTGGTATAATCTCCCCTGACTGCATCTTAAGGGTGATTAGCTCAGCTGGCTAGAGCGCGGCATTCACATTGCCGAGGTCGGGGGTTCGAGCCCCTCATCACCCACCAAACATGAGCAGTCTTCATGTGCTATCCGCAAATAAAAGAGGCCACCGCAGCAATGTGATGGCCTCTTTTATGTGTAGCTTAACCGCAGCGTTCTTTAAGCTGTATTGTGCCCTGCAATAGGGTGGCGACTATGTAAAGAACGTTGCATTATATTGAGTATTTATAGTTTAATATGCTAATCTGGTTGAGAACTACCTCCCAGTTTTTCGCTTTGTTGGATAGTAAAGTCTCTCAAAGTTCATTAACAAGCGGATAGATAGCACAAGGTGAGAAGTGAGCCTGTTCTTCATTAGAACAAGTTCACTTCTCACCTTGTGTGTTGCGGATATACACCGGCAATCACTGCCAGGGGTGCTACAGAAAGGTATCGGAATGTTCCACACTGACTGTGTCGAGTGCGGATTCCCGCTCGGCGTCGGACAGCCCGTCTTCCTCGTCGAACTGGATGGGACCGGTGAGGGGGTCGTGGTCTGCGACCGTACGATCAAGGAGATCCCGCGCGGGCAGTGGCAGATCAACAAGCCGTCGGGCGAGACGGACCTGATCGCGGTCTATGCCGCGGCCTGCAGCTTCTCCAGGGATCACCACTCGACCCCTCCGGTCACCACTTTTGACACCGTGAAAGGGGTACTCCTGTTCTACGTCGCAGGCTCAGTCTTCGCCGAGAAGTTGCCTGAGACCCTCAACTACCTGCGCCACCCCGGTCCGTCGTACGACGTGCGTGACCTTCGGCCCGACGGTACCCTCCCCCACGAGCCGGAGCCCGCCCGCATACGAGTCACGGTCGACTCGGGCTCATAGGCTGAGAGGCAACGGTCACGAAGTAACACCGGTGTAACTGACTGAGTTTCCAGCTGGGACGCGGCCACTGCATGACTGCAGCCGTCCGCGTCCCAGTGGGTGCTCTTTTGTTTTTGGTTCTTTCGTATCCTCTATATCTATCTGTCTTGTTGTTTTTCGCTTCATGATTGTGTGTTCATGCTGATGAGTTCCAAAAGGACGAAAGCGAAAGGTAAAGATACTAACAGGAACCAGTCAAAACACGCTTCCTTCAGTAATGCAGGCTTTTTGGCGGAATAGTTTGTATCCCTCTTTTTACGTTGTAAAATGCTTGTGGTAAGCCAAAACAATGTCCCAAAAAACCACACAGTTCAACTGCTTTTCGCCACCAATTATGCTGGCTACGTTTACTGTTGAGACTATTTTGGCAGCCTATACACTGATTCGCTACAAACTGGATACACTCGGCAGACTTACGGTGCTAACGTTGCTTGGGTTAGCGGCCTTCCAACTATGTGAATACCATGTTTGCGGCGGCTGGGGCGTACGGGCTAGTGAATGGTCACGGGCGGGGTATGTAGCGATTACGTTACTGCCGCCACTAGGCTTCCATATGCTGCACGTTCTGGCAAACAAGCCAAAGCGTCGTTTGGTGGCATTCGGCTATCTTACTATGGCAGCGTTTATTGCCTATTTTACAATTGTACCGAACGTATTTCATGGTTACGCCTGCACAGGCAATTATGTTATTTTCCAGATTGGTAAGTGGCCAGCTTTAGCGTATGGTGCGTATTATTATGGCTGGCTGGTTACGGCAATTACGCTTGGTGTGCGCTGGTCCTTGCAGCTCAAATCCAAAGGCAAGAAGGCCGAACCAAGGATGTTTGCGGTGCAGGCTTTGGTGCTGGGCTACTTGATTTTTTTGGTACCAACCGCTCTTGCTAATAGCGTTAAGCCAGAAACCAGGCGTGGTATTCCAAGTATTATGTGCGGTTTCGCGGTTTTGTTTGCGCTGATTTTAGCGCTGTACATTTTGCCTAAACTTGGCAAACGCCGCAGCGACCGCAAACATTAAGATTGCGTTTGCCGGCATCCGCGCCGTACAATACAGATAGCATTACAAGGAGGCCTTTATGGGCGGATTAATTGTTCTAGGCATTATTGTACTTATCATTATTGCTAATGGGGTACGGGTGATTAACCAGTACGAACGGGGCGTGATTTTTCGTCTGGGCAAAGTAAGAGAAGGGGTCAAGCAACCTGGACTCCGGCTAATTATTCCTATTGTCGACCAGATGCGTAAGGTTAGCTTGCAGATTGTCACTCTGCCAATTGACAGTCAAAAGATCATCACCAAAGATAACGTTTCAATTGACGTTGCGGCGGTTGCTTACTACCAAATTGCTGATCCTACCAAAGCGGTGGTGGAAATCCAAAATGTAGTTTCGGCCATTTACCAAGTGGCCCAAACAACACTGCGTAACATCGTAGGACAGAGTAGTCTTGATGATGTGCTGGGGCAAACCGCCAAAATTAACGATGCGGTCAAAGATATCTTGGACGAAGCAACCGCTAAGTGGGGCGTGTATGTTTCCAGTGTGAACCTTAAGGATATCCAGCTGCCCGACAGTATGCAGCGCGCCATGGCAAAGCAGGCTGAAGCCGAGCGCGAAAAGCGGGCTAAAATTATTGCCGCTGAAGGTGAGCAGCTAAGCGCTGCCAAACTTGGAGAAGCCGCTGACATTATTGCGGCGCATCCGATCGCTTTGCAACTGCGTAACCTGCAGGTGCTGTCTGATATCGCAGTTGAAAAGAACAGCACCATTGTGTTCCCGGCGCAATTTATGGACACCGTTAAATCTATTAAAGACTTTATGGCTAAGGAAAGCTAGGCTCACACAAAACGGAGTAACTGAACTAGCATGGCAGAAGCAGAAGCGATTGAACGGGCAAGTACCAGCACATTGAACCGACTGCGGGCAGCAGTGCTGGGTGCTAATGATGGTATTGTCTCGGTGTCAAGCATCATCGTGGGTGTAGCTGGGGCAACTAGTGCCCGGCATACCATATTTATTGCCGGACTGGCGGGTTTGGTAGCTGGTGCCTTCAGTATGGCGGTAGGCGAATACGTGTCGGTAAGCAGTCAGCGTGATACCGAGCGGGCGTACATCCGCCACGAAAAACGCCGCTTACGCGAACACCCAGAGCATGAACTAGAAGGTCTGGCTGAAGCGTATATGGCCAAGGGTGTCAGCCGTAAAACTGCATTGCAGGTGGCGCACGAATTGACGGCTGAGAATGCTCTTAAAGCGCACCTTGAGGCGGAATTAGGGCTGGATGAGGAAGACCTCAATAGCCCGGCGCAGGCAGCGCTGGCTTCGATGGTTTCGTTTACGGCTGGCGGACTGGTGCCTTTGGTTGCAGTACTAGCTGCCTCGCGGCACGCCCGTGTGGCAATAACATTTGTGGCAGTGCTGCTGGCGTTAACTATAACTGGCTACACAAGTGCTACTGTAGGCAATGCTTCGCGTAAGCGGGCCATTTTGCGGGTAGTACTTGGTGGTGCAGCGGCTATGGCTGCCACCTATTTTATAGGTCATTTGTTTGGTACCGCGGTGCAATAGGGGATAGCAACCTGTCCACCCCTTGTTTCCAGAGGTATTTTCCCGTAAAATAGCCTATGTCTCAATAGGTGTGGCTCTTTAGCTCAGTTGGTAGAGCAGAGGCCTGAAGAGCCTTGTGTCCCCAGTTCGAGTCTGGGAGGAGCCACCATTAGACTGTATCAAACAAAAAGCTCCAGGATATATTTCCTGGAGCTTTTTATAGTGGCTCTATTTCGCCGGGATCTATTAGAAGGCTTAAAGTTACGAAGTAGATCCCCTAAATAACAGAAATTTGTGTTATTTCATCCATTTATGTATACTCAAAAATATGGATAGAGATAAAGTACTCATTTTTGCAGATCATATAGCACGTTTTTATGCTGAAAAATACGGCTTTGCGCCAGTTACTGGGCGAGTGCTGGGCTATTTGTCGGTCTGTCAGCCAATGGAACAATCCATTAATGACATTGCGGAGGCATTGTTTACCAGCCGCAGCGCAATAAATGGCGCACTTAAAACAATCGAAAATATGAACCTTTTGCAGCGCACCCGTCCGGCCGGTACGCGGGCAGATTTGGTGAGTCTTAACCCACGTGACTGGCGGGATACCGGTTTTCAGGCGAGCGAATACTTGCAAACTGCAGCACTGGCCCGGGAGGGCCTGGAGCTACTAAAAAGTGCCACGTCAGAGCGCAGGCAGCCGCTGGAAATGATGGCCTCGATGAACGACTTTCTGGCAGAGCGCATTCCCAAGTTGTATGACGAATGGATGGAATATCACCAAAAGCAAAATGCCAACAAACATAAGGAGGGCTAAGAAATATGGCGACGGCAATTGCAGTTGAAGGGCTGAAAAAATCGTACAAAAAGCACGAAGTGTTAAAGGGCGTAGGTTTTACAGTAGAAGCAGGAACGATCTTTGCCTTGCTTGGCAGTAACGGCGCCGGTAAAACGACGACCATTAATATTTTGACAACCCTTATTGCCGCTGACGGTGGCAAGGCAAGCGTAAACGGTAATGATATTGCGCTAAAAGCAGAGGCTGTGCGGCAGTCAATTAGCCTGACGGGACAGTTTGCAGCAGTCGACGATATACTGACCGGCCGCGAAAACCTGGAACTTATTGGCGATCTACGCCATATTGATAATTCGGGTCGGACAGCAAAAGAGCTACTGGAAAAGTTCGGGCTCACCGAAGCATCTGACCGTCGCGTCGCCACATATTCCGGTGGTATGCGCCGCCGCCTTGATATCGCCATGAGTTTAATCGGCAAGCCATCTGTCATTTTCCTTGATGAGCCGACCACTGGCCTTGATCCAGAAGCACGCAGTGAGATGTGGCGGACAATCCGGCAGCTGGCTGCAAATGGCACGACAATTTTCCTGACTACACAGTACCTGGAAGAGGCTGACCAGCTGGCTGATACGATTGCGCTGTTACACGGCGGTACCATTGTGGCAAAGGGCACCGCAAGGGAATTAAAAAAGCTGGTACCGGGTGGTCTGGTGGAACTGACATTTCACGATATGCAGCAAATGCAACATGCCGAAAAGCTCCTACAAAAACAGTACGAAATAGTCCGAGGTGACAGCGGTCTGGTGCTTACGGTCACCAATGGGGGTGGAATAACGGAGCTTGCCGATTTGCTTGTACGGCTTCGGGATGCTCAGATCGAACTTGCAGATTTCGTGCAAAAAACACCAACGCTTGATGATGTGTTCTTCAAACTTACCGGCGCCAAAAAGGAGGAAAAATAGCAATGCGAGCCCTAAAAGACACCTGGACAATGGCTAAGCGCAGTCTAAAACACATTGTACGCAGCCCCGATACCGTTATCACGGTTCTGATTACGCCGATTGCCATGATGCTGATGTTTCTCTATGTGCTGGGAGGTGCATTGGGTCAACAGACTGGGTCGGTGAAATATATTAATTTCATTACGCCGGGTATTATTATATTGACGGTTATCAGCGGCATCGCCTATGCGGCATTTCGCTTGAATGTGGATATTCAGAAGGGCATCATTAACCGCTTTCGTACCATGCCGGTTGCGCCTTCGTCTATCTTGGGCGGACAAGCAGCATCATCGGCGCTTTCAAATCTCTTTTCATCACTCATTGTTCTGCTCGTTGCGTTTGCCGCTGGTTTTCGAACGCATGCAGGTCTAGTCGAATGGCTGCTTTTTGCTGGACTAACCGTACTGTTTACCCTGGCGACAACTTGGATGGCAATTTATTTTGGGCTCAAGGCTAAGTCTGCAGAAGGGGCCGGCTCGTTTAGTTACTTGTTGATGCTACTAATATTTTTAAGTCCGTCTTTTGTTCCAACATCATCAATGACGCCGGCTCTGCGTAAGTTTGCCGAAAACCAACCCTTTACCCCGATCATCGAAACTATGCGCTCTCTACTGACTAATGGCGTGGCGGGCAATAAGGCCTGGCTGGCACTGGCATGGACCACAGGCATTTTGGTACTGATGTATGGCTTGTCTCTCCGGGCTTACAAAAGCAAAGCAGCTGTAGTTAACGGCTAATACTGTAACGTTTAAGCTCCTGTATGCTCGCTATGTGGTTTGGATAGTTGGAGCGGGGCTGTATTCTCCTAGTAATTTCACAGTACAGTTTTGTGATTCTAATGCGTGAATGATATTACTACTGCCTCCTTTTGGAAGAGTATAGTCGATGTAAAACGCATAATGCCTGGCGTCGCCTAGAATGGGGTGACTATCTACTTTTGTTAGGTTACTGCCTGCATTTTCAAAGACTTGTAAGGCATGTACTAGCGCGCCGGGTTGGTGGTTGGTTTTTAAGATTAGCGTGCCTTGGGAAGCTTTGTCGCTAGACTCTCGCTTGCCGCCAAAAAGAATAAATCGGGTGTAATTTTGCATAGTATCTTGGATGTTATGAGCAACAATTGTTCCATCATACGTTTCAGCGGCCAGCTCGCCGGCTACAGCCAGTGTATGCGGTTGCCCCAGCGCTACGACTGCCTGAACACTACCGGCTGTATCGGGCGTTGCTTCTATAAGCGCCTGCGGTAAATGCGATGCCAGCCAACGTTCAACCTGTGCTAGGGCAGGGGCCTGCGAAAGTATGCGGACATCGCCGCTGCTTGCTAGCTCCTCCATTGATACCGTGCTTGGCCCGATGAGATGCTGGGTAATGCGCAACCGTATATCACGTATAATCCAGGCATCATGTTGCTCTAGTAGACGGTATACTTCATTGATGGAACCGTACAGTGTGTTTTCAATAGCGCACAAGCCATACTCTGCTGCTCCGGTTTGGACCGCTGCAAAGACACCTGCGAATGTCTGTTGCGGTACTACGGCGGCGTGTGGGTCTAAGGCGCAAGCGGCTTGATGGTGAAACGAACCGAGTGCTCCCTGAATAGCAACATGCATCGCTTTATTGTACCAGGAAAATCTTTTGCGCAACCTCTTGGCATAACAGGGAAGGATAGTGTATACTACGCAGGTAAATTATGCGGGTCTAGCTCAGTTGTTTAGAGCGCGTCCTTGCCAAGGACGAGGCCAGGGGTTAGAGTC
>Ga0157374_10004021_pt1 | contig 12360 bp, 11 predicted proteins | sample M25metaG_FD_115308 | JGI IMG/M metagenome (GOLD analysis project Ga0157374, IMG submission 115308) | Miscanthus rhizosphere microbial communities from Kellogg Biological Station, Michigan, USA - M2-5 metaG | ecosystem: Host-associated > Plants > Roots > Rhizosphere > Soil | place: USA: Michigan...
CGGGAATTCTATTCGAGCAAATACCCATCCAGCAAGTGTTTCCAGAAGTAAATTACATTTACTCAAATCACGAACCCGCTAAACAGTTGTCTCTATTGGGTTTTTAACCGGACGCTAGTGAACGATGACCGTAAAAGCAACCGGATTTGATGCGTTTTGAGGAAAGTCGGCGTTTATTGTCTGGAAATTGCCGATATATGCTGAATTGAAATTGAGTGGTTCAATCAATCCCGATACTGAGAGGATGAAAGCGAGTAAAATCAGGATTTTGTTTTACCCATAGTCCCCTAGACAGTTCGATTGGACTATCACTTCCTTCATACACATGCTGTAAGATAGATTGGCTCAATCTGTTTGAGCTATCGGTTGGAATGAGCGCAACTGAAGGATTTTGACATAAAAATTAACAATGAGGTGTATGGCAAGACTGCCTGTGCCTCTTCTATCCACAGAAGTGCAATATTCAATGACTTCTATTCAAAGATCTATTATTCATGAAGATCGGTTTCATCATTTAAAAATTCGGCCAGGATGATGTTGCTGAGTGGTATTGCGGCTTCGGTCAGTTGTAAATATGGATCATTCCACTGAAAATAATCGTGATATCGTTGCAGAATGTGATGGTACTTCTGCCGGAAATCCAGCCCAAATTCGGCTTCCAGGCTAGGGATATGAATGCCTTCCGCTTTTCGTAAACCGAAAATGATCGCGTTTTCCAGGCGTTCTTCTGATGGGCAAGGGAATTGTTCTCCGGCCAGCGGATTTTGTAAATACGTTTTGATATCCCGCACTGTCTCATAACGGTTGCCCTGCCAATACCCATGCGCCGCTACGCCAAGCGCTAGAAATTCTCCGTTATCCCAGTAGTTCAGATTGTGTCTGGAATGTCGATTCGGTTTAGCCAGATTGCTGAATTCATAACGCTGAAAGCCTGCATTTGTGAGTTGTTTGAGTCCATCGTGGTACATGTCCACCACATCGTCCTCTTCCGGCAAGGGGTATGCGCCCCGAGCCGAGGCATGCCGGGTGAGCTTTTCCAACGGCGTATTTTCTTCCACCTTCAGGCCATACATGGAGATATGCTGCACGTCCAGTTCAATGGCCTGATTCAGCGTTTGTCGCCAACTGTCCCGGCTTTGACATGGAATACCGTACATTAAGTCGAGCGAAATATTATCCCATCCCGCAGTTTTCAAACGTTTGATAAAATCGATGGCTTCCTGTGCCGAATGCAGGCGGCTTAGCTTTTTAAGTTCCAGATTGTTAAAACTTTGCACACCCACGCTGACCCGGTTAAAACCAACGGCTCGATAATTTTCCGGCGCATCAGCCATCTCGGATCGAGTTGCGCCGGGATTGGCTTCCAAGGTGATTTCCGCATCGGACGCAAATGGCAGATAACGATTTAAAGCTGAGAAAATTTTTCGGTACGCCTGCGAAGAAAGCAGGGATGGGGTTCCGCCTCCTACATAGAGTGTTTGAATTCCCTCGGGAAATTGAGCCGGATCGATCGTGGCAAAACGCAAATCGATCTCCCGGCAAACTGCATCCACGTAAGCATCCTTGCCGCCGTATTTTTCCAGCACCACGTAAAAATCGCAGTAAATGCAGTGGGAAACACAAAAGGGAATGTGCAGATAGATAAACATAGTAAAAGCTGACTTCAGGCGTTGATGGGTTGTTGAGCCATCGCCCGGTTTTGCCAATAGTTGCGTATGGCGTTACGGGCGGGCACCTCAATATAACGGTTTAAGACGGTGGCTGCAAGAATCACGCCGGTTAAAAGCAGCAGGGAAAGACCCAAAGTTTCCCAGGGCGTCCAACGCAGATGAGGGATAAAGCAGTAGAACGTATCGTTCAGGATGTGTAAGATCAGCGCATGCACCATATAGATGGCATAAGAGATCTCTCCGCCAAACACCAGGATCCGGTTGGCGAAAATTCCCTTTACCCAACCGCTGAGCATGGGCAAGGCATAGAGTAGCAATGCCATACATGTCACCACCCAGATGTCATGGACTTTCTGCAGAATCAAAACAGGAATCAGGATCAGTGCGGCCAGGCCAATGAGATTGATACCCGGTAACGGTTTTTGCTGAGTTTTCAAAATGTTGTAAATGCAGCAACCGGTGATAAATTCGGTGCCGATGCGAATAAGCCCCAGGTGGTAAGTAAAGCCGATGCCGGTCTCATGGCTGATAACGCAGGTCAGGTACAGGCAGGTTAGGCTGATGGCGATTAGCGTCAGATTGAGCCAAACGGAGCGCACTCTGCAAAGGAAAAGCGTTATAAAAGGAAACAGGAGGTAGGCGAACCACTCCGCGCTAACCGACCAGGAGGGAAAGTTGAAGGACAGCGTTTTGGTGGTTTCCCAGTCATGGATATTGAACAGCGATAAGAAAAAATCCTGGATGCTATTGATTGAGTGCATGGGGGCATGTCCTTTAAACAGCCAGCTATAAGCGGATTCTGTTTGCTCAAAGGCAGCCATGACCAGTAACATGAGCAGATGGAGCGGATAGATTCTTGCGAAACGCAGCACCCAGAACCGTATGGCCAAATCGGGTTTCCAGCTTTCAAATTCGGCCTGATGCACCAGGGAAATGACCAGGCCGCTCAGGATGAAAAACAAATCCACGCCGAGTTCACCACGTCCTACAATGGGCGTTAACCAGCCAAAATCAACCTTCAGGTTAAAGCAGGCCAGATGAAATAGGACCACCCAAACGGCGGCAATGGCCCGGATACCGGTCCAGGCATCTATTCTGTGTTGATTCAATACGGTTGGCATAGTGGGCGATGACCGTGATAAACTGCAATATAAAGAAGGGGTTTCTCTGGAAAGTCAGAGGTTCTATGGAATGTGGGGCTTACCTCAAGTTTTATTTGGGATATGATGAATTGAACGATATCCCCACGCTCTAAACAAACCCAACCGACAGAATAACATGCTCAAAAGGGAAGTTTGCCGATGTTGAATCTGGAAGCTCTCAAGCAATTCAAAGATAATCATTACGCCCGCCATTTGGTCTTTAAATCGGATCATGTGGAAATTTTGGTGGTCTGCTGGCGCCCCGGCCAAGGCAGTCCCATTCATGGGCATGGCAATGCGGATGGCCTAATGATTATTCTGGAAGGCGAAATCACCAATACCAGTTACTATGCGGATGGGCGCAAGGTCACCACCATCTGGGGACCGGGTTTTGTAGGCCATACCCCGGTAGGGGTGGAGCATGAAGTGGTGAATCGCTCCGATAACGACGTGGTGAGTTTGCATGTCTATGCGCCGCCGCTGAAAAGGGAGTTGCAAGGGGCGGATATGGGCTATCACAACACGGTACTGCCTCATGAAATTACGCTGCCGAACGAAGTGATCCGCTATTACTTGGGCGCGGCTTCCGATAAGATCCCTTTTCATCTGTTGGATCCCGGCTTATAAGCGATGGTGCTAAAAATGGTGAATGAAGCTCAACCTCAAAGCGTAAGCGTGTTGCAATTGGTCTTGTTTTTCAGCCTGCTGATTGCTTCCGCCGTATTAGCGAATCCACCGATTGCCTTGCTGCTGGGTTTGCTGGTGGGGCTTACGGTGAAACATCCGTATCCCAAAAGTAACGGCGTTCTAATCAAAAAACTGTTGCAGTACTCAGTCATTGGCTTGGGTTTTGGCATTCCGCTGAATAAAGTGATTCAAGCCAGCCAGACCGGCGTGCTTTTAGCGATTTGCACCATCGTAGGGACTTTGCTGGCAGGCTATGCGCTGGGTCGGGCTCTAAAGATTGCTCCCAAGATTTCCTACCTGATTTCCGCGGGGACCGCGATTTGCGGGGGCAGCGCCATTGCCGCCGTCGGGCCTGTGCTGGATGCCGACGACGGTGAAATGTCCGTGGCTTTGGGTACGGTCTTTATCCTCAATGGAATCGCTCTGCTGATTTTTCCCCTGATTGGGCATTTTTTCCACTTAAGCCAGGGACAGTTCGGGCTATGGGCAGCTATTGCCATTCATGACACGAGTTCGGTGGTTGGGGCGGCGGCTAAATATGGCAACGAAGCCTTGATGATTGCTACTACCGTGAAGTTGGCTCGCGCGTTGTGGGTTGTTCCGCTGGTATTTCTGACCGCATGGCTTTTCCGTCGGCAGGAGGACGATAAAAAGTCCAAAAAAGTGGCCTTGCCGTTCTTTATCCTGTATTTTTTACTGGCCTCGGTGGCGAGTACGTATGTGGCTCCGGTGGCGGCTATTTCACCCGGATTAGTGTTTCTGGCCAAGCTGGGTTTGACTATAACGCTGTTTCTGATTGGCGCGGGGCTTTCGGTTGCTTCATTACGCTCGGTGGGGTTGCGCCCGCTGATTTTTGGCGTGGTGCTTTGGTTATTGGTGGCTGGACTGACCTTGGCAGGCTTCCTTTCTGTGACTGCGCCGCTGAGCCACTAGACCATGCATTACCTGGATCATGCCAGCCACAGTTGGCCTAAGCCTGCGGCTGTCTATCAGGCTTTGGATGACTTTGCGCACGTTTGCTCTCAGCAAGAGGCTCGCCAAGTCATTGATGCCGCGCGGCAAGAGCTGTCTGAACTGTTGCGCATTGCCCGTCCGGAGCGAATTCAGTTCATGACGAGTCGTGCTGAAGCGTTCGCTCAGGCATTACAGTCGATCGATTGGCAAAATGGGGATGGGATCGTGATCAGCGCCCTGGAGCATCAATCCATACTGGATGCGGTCATGCGGCTGGCGCGAACCCAGGGGATACAACTGTATATTGTGCCTTATTCCCATGCCCTACCTTTTGATACCAGAGAGTGCGAGGCACTGCTCAAGCAATATCCGCATATTCGCTTAATTGCCCTCAGTCATGCCAGCCATGTGATTGGTTGCGTCTTGCCTATCCCTGCGATTGCGGATTTAGCCAGGCGTTACGGCAAGCTTTTTTTGCTGGATGCCACTCAAACGGCAGGATTTTGGCCCCTAAACCTTCAGCAGGATAAGGTCGATATGCTGATTTTATCCGGTGAGAAAGCTTTACAAGGACCGCGCGGGTTAACTATGCTCTATCTGGCAGAGGGGATTAAGGTGAAAGACGGGCACGGCCTTCCAGCAGATGAGTTGCCTTTATTCTCTCGCATTGCTGCTCTGACTGAAGGCGTTCGTTGGGTTCGGAGCAATGGGAACCGGCAGCATGTCCATGCGTTATTTTCACGATTGTTGACTGAGCTGGATTCGATTCCGGAGGTGAGCATCTACGGGATGGTGGAAAGAACCGACCAGCTTCCACTGCTCTCTTTTAATTTATTAGGCCATCATCCGGAAGTTCTGGCGGAGCGTTTATACCAGGAATTTGGCATTTGGCTTCGTGCCGGTTTGCATCAGTCCCGGTTTGCTCATGAAGCGATCGGCGCGATTCACCGGGGCGGCACCTTACGCGTCAGCCTGGGTTATGCCAGCAGAGAAGAGGATGTACTCGCGCTCAGTCAGGCGATAAAAACGATCCTGGTAGCCTCATCGGAAAATAGGGCCTGGAGCTGGGTGGCGAAATAAATCCTCAACGATTAGTTTTGCAGGCTTTCCCGTTGCTCGGACTTTAACTTTCGGCTCATCAGGCTCTTGATGATCATTTTTTCCGAGAACGGCCCGGACAGGCACATCTCCACCATTTGCACAATGGGCGTTTCCAGCCCCATTTTTTGGGACATCTCGTACACGGCGTGGGTGGTTTTTACGCCTTCGGCCACCACTTTCAGTCCTTCTAAAATCTGATCCAGCGTTTCGCCGCGGGCCAGCCGATCCCCGACCTGGTAATTCCGGCTTAACGGGCTATTGGCGGTAGCCAGTAAATCTCCCAGACCACTCATTCCGTACAGCGTCTTTTGATCGGCGCCTAAGGCCATGCTGAAGCGGGTCATTTCGGAAAGCCCACGGGTGAGCAGCGCGCCTAAGGCGTTATCGCCCAGTTTCTTGGCTCTCATGTAACCGCTGGCGATGGCGAAGATATTTTTCAGCGCGCCGCCCAGCTCAACACCGGTCACATCCGTGTTGGAATAGAGGCGGAACAAGTCATGAGAGAGGTATTGCTGGAGATATTCGGCAATTTGCAGATCGTTACAGGCGATAGAGCAAGCGGTCGGCAAACCGTTCAGGATTTCCTGGGCCAGGGTCGGGCCGGAAAGCACCGCATAGGGATTGTCTGGCATTTCCTCGCTGAAGACCTCAGAAAGCCGCTTCAGGCTGGGGAACTCAATCCCCTTGGAGGCGTTCACCAGGATCGTCTTAGACTCCAGGCCAAGGTCTCGCAACTGTCTCAGTACTTCTCTGGTGCCAGAAACGGTGACTACCAGCAGGACCACATCCGCTCCATCCACCGCTTCTGAAAGCGAGGCGGTAAGCTTGAGACGGTCCGGCAGAATAACCGGTAACGGAAACAGGACTTTGCGATCCCGCTGCATGGTGTCGATCCGCTCCGGTTTGCGATCCCAGAGCCAGACATTCTCTTGTTCGCTTGCAGCCAGCCAGGCTAAGGTTAAGCCCCAGCTTCCCGCGCCTAAAATCGCCAGTTTCTTCATCAGATTCGATTCTCCGTGCCTTTCAGCAAGCGCTGAATATTGGCTCTATGCAGAAAGATAACATAAGCCCCGGCAACCGCAGCGTAAATCACATACTCCAGTGGATATTTGAAGAGATAGAGGACGAACGGGGCCAGGATGCTGGCTGTTATGGAGCCCAGGGATACGATGCGGGACAGTCTGGTAATGGTAAATGCGATTAATCCTAGTAATAAAGCGGGCAGTGGGGCAAGGCCAATCATACCGCCCAGACCGGTTGCAGCTGACTTTCCTCCCGCAAAGCCCAGGAAGATGCTTTTGCTGTGTCCAATGACGGTCATGAACGCCACAATGACATGCAAGAGGTAGAGGTGCGGGAAGATCGCCTTGCTGATGAGCACCGGAATAGTGCCTTTCAACAGATCCACGACTAATACGAAGATAAAAGGCTTAGTCCCGGCGGCTCGCTTGACGTTGGTGGCCCCCACGTTCCCGCTGCCGATTTGACGAATATCCTGGCCGGTCAACTGTTTCACCACAATATAAGCAGTGGGTATAGAGCCGAACAGGTAGCCTGCCAACGCTGCGACTAAGTAGTATCCCAATATGAACCTGCCTATTTTTTCTTCTTGACCAGACTTTTTGCGCCTTTTTCCGTCTTTTTACCAGGGGATTTTCCCGTGGTTTGAGCGGTTAAGACTTTCTCCTTACCCGGCCGTTGACGAGGCGCTCTCGTTTGCTTTTTCTCTTCTCGGGAACGAGGGACCACAACCAGTGGGGCACCTTCAAACTCAAAGTTCTCACGAAGCTTTTTTTCCAGGTACCGCCGGTAAGAATCCTTCATGAGTTTAGCATTATTGACGAACAGAATGAATGTTGGTGGCGCGACGCTAACCTGGGTGGCGTACAGCAGTTTCAGGCGGTTGTTCTTAATGGGTGGCGGCGGCGACAGGGTAAACGCCTCAATCAGCACCTCGTTGATCAGGCTGGTTTTGATGCGCCGGTTGGCGTTTTCGTATACTTTTTCCGCCAGCTCAAAAATGTTGTTCAGCCGTTGTCCTTTATGTGCGCTGGTAAACAGCACCGGTGCGAAAGTCGCATGCGGGAGTTCCTGATAGAGTTTGCGTTTGAATTCGTCCACCGACTTAGCGGTCTTGTTGGGGATGAGATCCCATTTGTTGACCACGAGGATCAAGGCTTTTCCCGCCTCGTTGCTCATTTCAATGATCTTTTTATCCTGGTCTGTCACCATCCCGGCGGTTTGGCTTTGCAGGTTTTCGGTAGCGTCCAGCACCACCACGGTCACATCGGCATCTTTTAAAGCTCGAATGGAGCGGTCTACCGAGAACATCTCAATGCCGTAGTCCACTTTACCCTTTTTCCGGATTCCGGCGGTATCCACCAGCATGAAATCCCGGCCCTGATGAGTAATGGGCGCATTGATGGCGTCCCGCGTGGTGCCGGAAATATCGCTGACAATCGAGCGTTCTTCGCCCAACAGGGCATTGAGAATGGAAGATTTACCCACGTTGGGGCGTCCCACCAGCGCAATACGGATGCTCGTGTTCAAATCAGCCTCTGCTGAGGGATAAGGTAAGCGGTTTGTAATCACATCCAGCAAATCGCCGACGCCCAGGTTGCCATGCAAGGCGGATAACGTGTGAGGTTCTCCCAGAGAAAGCTGGTAGAACTCGGCAGCCATCGCCTGCTGGTCCTGACGATCGATTTTATTGACCGTTAACAGGACGGGCTTTCCGCTACGACGCAGTTGTTCGGCAATTTCCTGATCCATGGCGGTGATACCGGCCTGACCATCCACCAGAAACACCACCAAATCGGCCTCCTCAACCGCAACGTCTACTTGCAGGTTGATTAGGTCGGCAAAAGGGTGTTCTTCCTTTTCCGCTTCCAGCATGATGCCGCCGGTATCCACCAGGATGAATTCCCGCCGTTGCCATTCAGCCTCATAATAGGAACGATCTCGGGTAACGCCGGGCATATCGTCGACAATCGCCTTGCGAGAGCCAATGATGCGGTTAACGAAAGTGGATTTTCCCACATTGGGACGGCCAACAACGGCCACAGTTGGTTTTTTCATGGTGATACCAAATTTTCTGGAGAGTTTCCGTTGCTACTGGAACCAAATCACTGTCTTTGCCATCTGGAAGGGCGGGGGGGAATGCAAAAAGTTTAAGTTTCTGCAATTCCTTATGTTTCCACTGCGTTACCACCAGTCCGGTTGAAGTTTTACCGCAGTATGGAAGGGATGGCTTTTTATTCGGAGCGAGTTGGTATTAGAATATGGCTATGTTATCGGAAATATTCAAAAAACCCAAGCCAATCCTTGGTAAAATTCAACTTCTGGCCTTGCCGGGCGCGCCTGATTGGGAGGGGCAATGGGAAGCCCTGATTACCCGGGCAGAGCAAGAGGCGACCGCCTTGGCCACCGGTGGGGTAGATGGTTTAATGATCGAAAATTTCCATGACACCCCGAACGCGTCGGGCCGTATGGATCCTGCCGGGGCTATCGCGATGACCATGTTGGCCCGCAGGCTTAGGCAGTTTACGGAATTGCCGGTTGGGCTGTCGGTGCTTCCCAACGATCCGGAGACGGCCCTGGCCATTGCCATCAATTGTCAGGCCGATTTTATTCGCCTGCCCCTGCTGACGGGCGCCTTGATAACGCAAGGCGGGATTGTGAACAGCCGCCTGAATGAACTGCTACACTACAGGAATCAACTCAAAGCGGAGTTACCGCCACTGCTGGTCAACGTGAGCAGGGCTCATCTGCCGTTCAAGACGCACTTTACATATGGAAATGGGTTGAGCCATTTGATAGAAGTGGCCAGTCAGCTTCCTCGCCTGCATGAGCGTATGGCGATCGTTATACCGGATGGGGATATTCAACCTGCAGAAGTTGGAAAATTCAAGCTGGATATTGGTTATCCTGTCTTAATCGAGAATCTATCGGTGCCTCAGGCTGTGGATGCGTATTATGAGCATGCCGATGGATTGGTTTTGGACGCGGATACCCGGAAGAAGAGTGTAATGTATCCCGATGCGCTTCCTACGATTGATATGTCTCGTGTTGAGGTGGTGGTGAACCGTTTGCGGCGAGTGATTCCGGTTTCCGAGATGGATCCGGATATTTTTCTGCAGCGTGGTTAAAATACTTGGGGAATGCCTTCCCTTCAGTTTAGAATAAGTCAGGTTGCTGGGCTGCCTAGGCACTGCCTGATGGCTTTAATCATTTAAAACGCAAGTGTAAAACTCAAGCTGTAAAATCCTAAAGGAGAGAGGCGCGATGCAAACTTCCATGACGACTCAAGCGTCAGTTCAGGCATTTCAAGCCCTGGTCAATGAGATTCATGATTTAAATGCCACCCAGTCTTTGCTGGGGTGGGACCTGGAAGTAATGATGCCCGCTAAAGGAGCGCCGCTCCGGGCTAAGCAACTAGCCACGCTGGCCAAGTTTTCTCATAATCTGATGACCAGCAACGAGATGCAGGAGCATCTGAGAAACCTCCGGCAGCCCGGGGTTTATGACCGGCTGGATACCATGAGCCAGGCTTTGGTGAGAGAGGTGGGCAGAGCCTACGACAAAAGCGTTAAAACGCCGATCGAACTCTTGCAGGAAATGGTGGAAACCACGGCTGAGGCGCATAACTCCTGGGTAACCGCTCGGGCAAATAAGCAGTTTAAACAGTTTGAGCCAGTTTTGCGCAAGATTATATCGCTGAATCAGCGTTTGGCGGATGCGCTGGGTTATGAAGACTCGCCCTATAATGCCCTGCTGGATGAGTATGAGCCTGGGTTAACCGTCAAACAATTGGACCCGCTGTTTGCCAAGCTGAAGTCCGAATTGCTGCCCTTGCTGAAAGGGATTCAAAACAGCGGCTACGTTCCGGATACTGAATTCTTGAAGAAGGGTTTCTTTCCCAAGGAGAAACAACTGGCCTTTGCCGAGATGGTATTACGGGACATGGGCTTTGATTTTGAGTCTGGACGCCTGGATTTGTCCGCGCATCCATTCTCATCCGGCAGCAGTACCCATGATGTGCGGCTGACCACGCGGGTGGATGAGCATGATGTGTTCTCCGCGCTGTCTTCCTCCATGCATGAAGGCGGCCATGGCATGTACGAACAAGGGATTAGCCCGGCGCTGAACAGAACTTTATTGGCGGAAGGGACGTCGTTGGGGATTCATGAGTCACAATCCCGCATGTGGGAAAACCAGGTGGGTCGTTCCAAGGCGTTTTGGCAGGCTTATTTTCCCAAGCTGCAAGAGACTTTCCCGGAGCTGGCCCAAGTTACGCTGGATCAGTTTTATCACGCCATTAACCGGGTGCAGTCCTCTTTTATCCGGGTGGAGTCGGATGAAGTCACATATAACCTGCACATCCTGTTGCGGTACGAACTGGAAAAGGCCTTGATTGAGGGACAAATGAAGGTGGATGAGGTGCCGGAGGCATGGTCCGCCAAAATGCAGGAATACCTGGGAATAACGCCTGCCAATGACGCCGAGGGCGCCTTGCAGGACATTCATTGGTCTCACGGGTCGTTTGGTTATTTTCCCACTTATACCTTGGGTAATTTATACTCCGCTCAATTCTTCAATACCGCCAAAAAGCAGGTGCCTAATCTGGAAAAGTCCATTTCCCAAGGGCAATTGCTGCCACTGAAAAGCTGGCTGAACCAGGAAATTCACGTGGTGGGTAAAATGGAAAACGCCGAAACCATTGTTCAGCGGGTTACCGGAGAACCTTTGAACGCGACCTACTTTGTGGATTACCTGTGGGGTAAATATGGGGAGATTTTCTCAATTAAGCGTTAAACCTTTATTGCCCAAGCATCCAATAGCGATGCTTGGGCAATTTTAAGGTGTAATAATTTAAGCTGGCTTTCTGTTTCAGTTGGTAATAGAGTTTGCCAAAACGATTTACTCTATTCCCACTGAGCAGGAGCTTCCCCATTAATCCAGGGATTTTTTAATCCGGCTGCTAAGCTTGCTACATCGACATTACCATCTTTATTTTTGAACCAGTCATAACCGTCAAGTATATATTCGGCAGTTTTTGCCCTGTCGGTTTGTCCGGCAGCCGTGTATTTTGCAATTACAGTTTGGAGTTCCCCTTTGTTTACATTGCCGTTGACAATACTACCTGGGGTTCCTTGAAGTAAGTTTTCAAAATCACCAATAACGTTTTGTGCGGTCAGATCTGAATTGTACTTTCCATCAGCATTTTTAACGGTATATACACCATGGATCATACAGTCGTCGACGGCGCCTTTATCCCGTTGATGATTTCCCAAGTTCACATTGGCGTCATCTTCTTTGGTTCCTTGTTCCAATCCTTTGGTAAACTCTTCCTGGTTAATCTTGCCATCCGCTACCCCGAGCGGATCCATTAGATTAAATAAGTCTGATGATAAGCCGGTGCCGGGTTTGAGTTTGGCTTTGATGTCGTCTGGTAAATCTTTGAACAGGTCAGGCTGTTCATTTTCAACGTCAAGTAATGCGTTATTGGCATCAGCTTGGCTTAGGCATCCTTTCATCGCTCCACTGGGATCGATACGTTTTGTCATGGCTGAAAATATAGAATACAGCTTATTGGATGTATCATTTAAACTCATTTTTTTGTCTCTCTCTCTCTCTCTCTTACCACTTTCGAAATTGAAGGGAATGAAAGCCTATTTTTAGATCTTATTACTCCGGCATCTCACTGTTTAACAAGATACTGAAATCAAGCAATTAGCAATAGTTTCCAGGGGTACATCTATTTAACCTTTTACAAACTCAACAGTGTAACTCTAATGAAAATCCAA
>Ga0157374_10004022_pt1 | contig 12355 bp, 8 predicted proteins | sample M25metaG_FD_115308 | JGI IMG/M metagenome (GOLD analysis project Ga0157374, IMG submission 115308) | Miscanthus rhizosphere microbial communities from Kellogg Biological Station, Michigan, USA - M2-5 metaG | ecosystem: Host-associated > Plants > Roots > Rhizosphere > Soil | place: USA: Michigan...
AAGCACGGTCCGGTTCGCCCACGAGAGAAAGACGTCGCTGGCCATCGGCGTGATTATAACGGGCCCGACAAGTGTTGAAGTACTGGCTATCTTTATTGAGTCAGAAGTCGGCTTCTAGGGAAGTCGCGATTCCGGCACGAGAATCGAGCTACCGGAAGCACGATTTGCACCGTTGTGAAGTGAAAAATGCGGAAGCGGAATATGAACCGCTTTCCATCGATGTGGTGCGCTAGTTCGAGGGCCTATGATTCAGGCAATATATTTCTGCGGTCCCCCATTCAGATGACATTTCTCGATCTCCTCGTAGGTAACCAGTCTAGATTCCGGTATGCCAAGGCGGATGAGGCCACCACCTCTTTGAGACATCTCATCCATCGTCACGTGGGTCGTGTTCCCATCCATGGTTTTGAACGCACCCCATGTGGTGCATGAGATTGCCAGCCTCACGTTCCCAGTCTTGCTTGGTAGTGAACCAAACAATCGGACTACATGTGATCTCTGAACTCCAATGAAGTGCATTTGGAGGCAACACGGATTCGATTTTTACCCGGTCATTTTTTGATCTGATGCCAGTCCGGTCTAGCCCGCTGCATTTCGCTAATGAGCAATGAGCGCGACTTCAACAACCCGCTAACTTTAATGCTCTCGAAGGCATGTGCCGTTGTGTAGTGCCATGCCAATTGTTCAGAACCATTCACGATGGAAATTATCCTCACTGTGGTGATTTGGAAAAATGCGTAAACTTCTCGATTCGGAGAGCGATGGGTGATTCAAACTTGTCTGCGAGAAGAAAGACATGGATCTCGTTAAACGCTCAAACCTTTATGATGTTTGAATTCTTAACATTGCCCACTTGCGCATTGTTGTTTTTAATTTCGGCCAGAACGTCGCTCAGTAGCTCCGTGTCACGGAGTATTTCCGGTGAGGGTTCAAACTGACCTAGGGAGAGGGACGCCAACGATAGAAGGTCATCGAAGAACCGCTAATGATTTGTTGAATATTTGTTGAATGACGGTGTTACGCGGCTCAAAGAACTTCTTTTCCTCGCTGAAATAAAGACCCTCGGGAAAGAATGCTCTTGCAAGCTCTTGGCGGTGATTTACATTCCCACTTTGCCATACGGCCTTCAGATCGATCGCCTGTGTGAGTTTGCTCTGTGATCTCGGCTATCGTTGAACGCTCTGAATCCAAGTCGCTTGTTTCCCGGTGAGAAACATGATCGCCGGTCCGCCGATTTGCTTCAGTGAAATCATGACCTCCGAGTCTCCTGCTTAGAAATTGCTCGCCCCGTAGCACTGCAGTGAGCGCCGCTAGCAAGTCATCCCCCGCATCCGCCTTTGCCACGTAACCACATGCGCCGATGTTGAGCGCTTCTTTCACGATATCTGGTGAGGACTCTTGAGTCACAAAGATAATCTTGGAGCTCGGCGAGAGTCTGTGAATTTGGCGAGCAGCTTCGATTCCGTGCAGTGATGGAAGTCCGATGTCCAAGAGAATGAGGTCGGGTTGAAGTCTTCGCGCCTCTCGAACGGCTTCCAGGCCATCCGAAACCTCGCGAATATCCTGCACCTCTACTCCCCAATTATTTCGTAGCATGGAGACGATGACTAGGCGAAAGGGTTCGTAATCCTCTGCCACAAGAATCCGGATTGGAGATCTAGCCACGCAGCCTCTATGTGCTCAAATCAAATCCTTACTGCAATTCAATGCGGATTCTAAGCAGCGCGCGATATTTTGGCTCGCGTCGCGACCTTGGCCTTTGCCATGAGTTCGGTGCCAACTCCGGGACTCGATTCGATCCGCAAGGAGCCACCTACCATCCGTAGACGCTCCCGCATAGCGGCCAAGCCAATGCCGGCGCCGCGAATACTAGGATCAAACCCCACGCCGAAGTCCTTGATTCGCATCCACACTTGTCCTCCAGAATTGCCGAGCCTCACTTCGATCCGAGTAGAGTGGCTGTGTTTCACCGCATTGTTCAATGATTCCTGGGCGACGCGGTAGAAGCACAGCGACAGATCCTCAGGTAAGTCCGAAGGAAGCTCAGCCGTTAGCAGTTGGATCTCAAGATTGTGCTGCCGGGACACTTGTTGGCAGACTTCTCTTAGAGCCGCCTCGAGGCCTAGCATTCGCAACTTGGAGGAATGTAAGCGATGCGAGAGACTGTGAACATCACTCCCAAGTTCGGTCACGCTGTTCTGCAATTCCAGCAGGTTTTGATCCAACGACATCCCCGCTGATCGCCGACGCAACATATCAATGGTCACCGACAGCAAAACCAATCGCTGACTAAAGTCGTCATGCAACTCACGGGCAAGCCGCTGGCGTTCTTCCTCGGCTGCGTGAATCAATCGACCGCTCAATTCCTTCAATGCTTTCTCTGATGTTCTGCGTTTGCGTCCTTCGACAAACAACGTCGCAATAAGCAACAATGCCAGAATCATTGCACCCAGGAAGCTGAGAATGTACCACTTGTAGCTCTGCCAAACACCCGTCTCGCGGAACCGCACAACGGTTCCCGCCGGCAATCGCTTCTCATCGAGTCCCCATCGTCGCAGTTCACGCCAATCGACCATGGGAACGCTTGACTCGCTCTTCTGTACAGGAAGATCTTGAAGGCGTTCTCCCCGGAGTACGCGCAAGGTAAGTTGCGCAGTCTCCCGGGCCAGCGTTTCCGGATCGAAAACAACCCCGCCAACAATACCCAACCCAACATTGGTGGCAGTCTGGTTGTACACGGGAACCCGTGCCTCTTTTGCAATGCGTGCGAGCACTTCATGGCTAAGTAATTTGTTTCCCGCCGAGTCCTGGTACATGGAAAGATACAAAATCACCGTTCCGTCGGGAACCTGTGCGGCGGTTCTCACGAAATCCGGCACAGTACCGGCATCCATATAGGTCAACTTCACCCTTTGCTTAACTTGATCGAGCTGGCGACGAACTACGGACTGCCGCCATCGGTCACTATCGGAGGCTCCGGAAATAACGAGTATTTCTCGCGTGCCGGGTTGCATGCCGAGTATAAGTTCTACGGTTCGGCTCAGGTCAACCTCGGCGAGCGTACCCGTAATGGGTCGTCCTGGATTCCAATCGCTTAGGGCGTCCGAGTCTCCGTAGGCTACGATTGGAACACCTGGAAACAGTTCATCACCATAAATGCGCAAGAAATTAATTGCCGGCCTGGCGACCGCAATGATCACGCTGAGTTTTTTTTGCGCATACCTATGGCGGAGAAAATCGTGAACTGCGACTTGGGTTTCACCTTCCGGCCATCTCGCCGTATCAAGAAACTCTTCGTAGAAGTCCAGACGCGGGCCTAGCTCTCGCTCTAAAGTTGATCGTATGGTCTCATCGACTATGACATTCGAAGGTAAGTCCGGCCTGCTGCCATACAAAGCCAACACCGCCTTTTGGGGTTCAGCGATAGGCGCATCCGCCGCGAAACCAGAAACACAAAGGACAATCACCAGGGGAACGAGCCAGCGAATGCAAAGCTTCCGTCGTTTTCGAACAAGACGCATGCTAGAACTCCACACGTGCCGCAACTTGGAAGGCTCTCGGACCGCCGGTCCCGAATGCCTGTCCGGCACGTGCACTTGGCTGACCGTAATTCGGTTGATTCAGCACATTGCTGTAACCCGTCAGATTTGCGACGTTAAAAAGATTGAAGACTTCGCCAATCAGGGACAACATCACTCTTTCATTAATACTAATCTTCCTAGTCAACCGGAGGTCCTGCGAGATGAAGCAGTCGCCTGCCGAAATGTTCCCGGGCAGCACGATTGGGCTGATGATCTGATTAAATGGCGTACGCGGCCTGATCACGGTTTGCGTGCCATCGGGATTCGTAATAGTTCTCGTACGCGCCTCAACCGTCGCATTATATTGCCCAACGAGAGTTCGCAGTTTTGATTCGCTGAGACCCTGTCCGACTATGTTGTGTCCGTTGATTCCCGGAAGCAAGGTCGAGCTGATGCCGTCACCGTCAAGGTCCAGCCCCGATAACATGGTGTCGAGCGGAGGCGCAGAGTCTGTTTCCGAAATAAACGATACTGTCCACCCATTCAACAAACCGCGGAGAATAGGCGATTGAGAGTGCACGTTCGGCATTTCGTAGACGCCACTAACGATGAGCGTGTGACGGGGCGTCCCGACATTTCCGTAGTCGAGTGCTGGATTGTTATATTGCGTAACCGCGACGAAGCCGGTGTTCTTTGCGAATGCATAGCTGGCAGTGAACTGGAGTCGTGAAGAGAATCGCTTGTCGAGTTTCAGCTGGAGTGCTTGATAACGATAGTTCGCATCACCTCCATAAACATTGATGGCTCCCGTAGAGCATTGGTCCTGGGGATTAAGTGCGGCAGCCTGCGCCGGTGTGCAAAGCGGAATTACGGGATCGCGAATAAAAGATACAACCCCGGTATTCGGATCTACTCCGGTGACAAGCGGACGATTGAATCGATTTTGATCAACCGAGAACACACCCTGAAAGCCGCCCATGTGCAAATAGCGCCGCATGACGTAGTCAGCACTCAAAGTTAGAGTCGGCGAAAGTTCCTGTTGGATCCCCGCACTGACGTGAATTGCATAAGCCGTCGTGTGATCAGGTCCAAATAGCTGATCGGCCTGTTTGATGACCTGGACTGTGCTCACCGTCGGATCGGTTCCATTGCCCAGTTTGGACTGGAGCGTGGAACGGATGGTCGGAAGGATTGGAAGCAAATCTTGTCCGCGGAAGGCCGTTGGCGTGCTCAGAAAACTAAGTCCCGCGACGGAACCGTCGATTGGAACGCGTTGGTTGCCAGACGGTCCGAGCGCCCCACGCTCCAGAAGGGGAACAAAGAAGTCAACTTTGTCGTGATAGATCCCCCCTCCCCCGCGAATTACGGTTTTTCCCTTGTTTCGTACATTCCAGGCTAGACCGGCCGAAGGATCGATCACACTGGCGCCGCGATGCGGAGGGCGCAAGTCCCCTCCGAATATAGGACTGAGATAAGCAGGTCGTGTCAGATCTGAGTTATAGATATTTGTCTGATTGGAGTAGGCTGCTCCAAAGATCACAGTCAAGCCACGCCGCACCGACCACGAATCCTGCGCATGGATCCGCCACAAATTGCTGTGAGATCTGCTATCCGAGTGGTATGGTCCGGGGAAACTAACGTTTCCAATTCCAGTTATGAAGCTGCGTAACGGCAGTTGCAGAATTTCTTCCAGGGTGGGCGGAGGCGCTGTAGGATCTTTCAAGCTGGCAGGCAAAGCGTTGTAAAGCGCCGGAAATTGCAGCAGATTTGTCGGTCCCCACAAGGTGATTTGCGCCGGTTCATAGATCCCTCGGTACCCGTGCAGGGAAACATGTTCCCAGCTCCCACCAAGGCGAAACAGATGTCCTCTATGTTGCCAGGTCAGTACATCGAGCAGTTGGTTCGTAGTTGGAAATATGGCGAGCGGAACACTGGGGCGATTTCCAATATGAAAGGCTGGATCGTCAAAGGACAGGATCTCAGGTCCTCCCAGACCAATGCAAACGACTGGATTCGAACAGTTCTGTGCGGTAACCGGATCAGACTGGCTGTGTAGGTAACTATGGGCATAGCGCAGCTCATTCACGGTCCGCGCATTAAGGATTGACGTTTCCCCGGCTACAATCTGAAGAGCGGAATTGCGACTCGACATCCAATTCGAAGGCATGAAAATGCCTACCGAAGCCGGAGCTGTGTTGTTGTTCTTGTCTTGGCTGACGCGGACGAATGCGCTGTTGGCGTTGTCGAGTTTGCCGTCAACTCGTACATTGAACTGATTGAACGTAAGCGGGCTGGGATAGACTACGTCGAGCTTGGAAAAGATAGGGTGGTTGTTCTGTACTGCAAGTGCCGCAGTTTGCCAGTCGTGTTCAAAGTTCGTGAACCAGAAGATTCGGTCTTTTCTTAAAGCGCCACCCAGTCTAAAACCCGACTGCTTTCGCACAAAAAATGGGTCTGGATGCTTGAGGTCTCGATGAAGGCCAGGATAAGCGGCCATATTGTGATCTCGATAGAAGAAGAACCCGGCCCCATGCAGATTATTGGTGCCGTGGCGAGTAACAATATTGATTCCGCCGGCGCCACTCATTGCTGATGCAGGATCGAAGCTGAATCGCTCGATCTGGAACTCCTGCACGGTTTCTTGGGAGAAGTTCTGAGCGGTCCCCCCGTTCATGCGATCCTCGACGCTGACTCCATCGACTGAAACCTGGGTCAGCAAGTACTGCGCTCCGGCCATGGAAACGCGCGCATAGTTGTTGGCAAAGGCCCCGGGATTAGCTACCAACGCGACGCTTACGCCAGGCTCAAGACGTGCGAGTTCAAGAAAGTTGCGCCCATTGAGTGGCAAGTTCTGAATTTGAGTTTGACTCACACTGCCCTGTACCGCAAATTCGCTGGTGTTGATGCCCGATGTCTCGCCGACCACCTGGATTTGTTTTTCGACCGATCCCGGCCGCAGTCTAAAATTGATCGTCAAGTGGTCCCCTACACGCAGCGTGAGATGCTTCACCTCCGTGCTAAACCTAGGTGCAGAAGCCGCGATCTGATACTCGCCCGGCTCGAGATTAGTTAAGTAGTACTGGCCATAAGCGTCAGTCCCAACAACCCTATCGCCTCCGAGCTGCGGCTGGCTGATTCGGACCTTGGCTTTCGTCACTATCGCTTCGGTAATATCGTTCACTGCACCCTGGATAACTCCCTCAGGAGCTTGGGCGAGGAGAGTACTTCCGACCAGAAGGTATAAAACAATCGCGGCCAGACGCGCCAAAAGGCACCTAGAATGCACGCGACCCCTCCGATTATGCTGCGACCAACACAACTGAATCGGATTCGACGCAACTCTCAGAGTGCTCGTCACGCTACGGTTCGTCCCGGGACCGCTGTCAATTAGTTTAGTTTTTTGGCGGGCTCCCATTGTCTGGTAACCGCGATTCGGAGTGTAACTGGTAATAATAAAAGCATGACACTAGTAATACTGACAGTCGCGGGAGCATTCAGTTGATTGGACGAACGAAACTGGCCCGGCCACAAAATTACAGTGGAACAACGAACATCCTAGGAAGAGAGCCGAAAATAGCTTCGGACGAAGCCGATCTAAGTCCAACATTCGGGAATACAGCTCAATGGTCATCCAGGATCTACGGTCCAAATGATGGCTCGTCTCGCTCTTGTGAGTTAGTTCAAAATCGTTCCGACAGGTACGCCAATTCAATAACTTGTGGTCGAAACCTCTAAGCTATGTTGAAGAAACTCGGTGTCGTGATACAAGGTGTGGATTTTTTTGCCGGGATAAATTCAGCATTCGCTAGTCGACAACGATTTTGAAGCCAGGAGCAATGGGTCGACGCAAAACGGAGGGTGACGCCATCGGTTCAAACGTGCACGATACGTAGTGTCTCAGTGCTTTATTGAAATCTTTTGAATTTTGCTACTTCTAGTTGGTTTATACATGATCACCTGTATGACCTAAGGCTTGTACCCTGGCCGGAGAAGTGTTAATACTTTTACCCTCAGGCAATCCCTCGTCCTGCTTTGCACGATTGCCGACTGTTAACCCCGTCCGAATTCGGGTTGCCGCGAGGTGTTCGCGTGATGAAACGCATCCTTTCTTGTTGCTGCACACACACGCTGATTTCAGTGGTTATTTTGTCAGCCGGTGTTATTCCCATTGCGACGGCGCAGTCGAATGGAACCGGGAAATGGAGCACGCTATCGACTCTGATGCCGATAAATCCCATCCACGTGGCGCTCTTGAAGAATGGCAAAGTTCTGATTGTGGCTGGGTCAGGGAATTGCTCCGCTGCACAGGCGGGTTGTCCTTCTGGCCCACCGTATGGGCCCTCGAATGGTTCGGGCGCGGCCATTTGGGATCCGGCGACTGGCACCTTTACTCAATTCAGTTTGAACTGGGACATGTTCTGCAACAGCATGGTGGTCTTGGCCGATGGGCGCGTGTTCATTAACGGTGGCAACCTGCAGTACGACCCTTTCCACGGCTCGCAAAAATCCGCCGTTTTCGATCCCGTGAATAACACCTTTACCGACGTGCAAAACATGGCGCACGGGCGTTGGTACCCAACGGCGACTCTGTTAGCGGATGGGCGAGTGATGACATACTCTGGCCTTACCGAAACCGGTAGCACAAACCAAGCAGTCGAGTTCTTTACCGTAGGTTCGGGTTGGAGCCAGCAATACTTTAGTACATGGACACCCCCGCTTTATCCACGGATGCATCTTCTCCCTAACGGTAAGATTTTCTACTCTGGGCCCAGTACTAGTTCTGCGCTGTTTGATTCCGCGACCACGACTTGGACTCAGAATGTCGCCCAGACTAATTACGGGAACAGAAGGACCTACGGTTCTTCAGTGCTGCTTCCTCTGACTCCGGCCAATAATTACACGCCGAGAGTGATGATTCTGGGAGGAGGAAATCCTGCCACAGCAACGACTGAGATTATTAATCTGAGTGCGGCGACGCCACAGTGGCAATTCGGCCCGAGCATGTCACAACCTCGCATTGAAATGAATGCAACCATTTTGCCCAACGGCAAGGTACTGGCCACCGGCGGATCGTTGTACGACGAGGATGCCACTAGCAAGAGCCTGAAAGCCGATCTCTACGATCCGGTTTCTAATACGTTTTCTTCGGCACGGGCAAACGCATTCGCGCGCTTATATCATTCTGTGGCGTTGCTGTTGCCGGACGCGACTGTATGGCTGGCGGGCGGTAACCCCTCGCGTGGCAGCTACGAGCAACATATGGAGATCTACAAGCCGGCTTACCTTTTTCAATCGAACGGTCGCTTAGCGGTCCGGCCAAGCATTACCGGTGCGCCCAGTTCGATCGGCTACGCCACACAATTTACGGTGCAGACTCCGGACGCGGCCACGATTTCGTCGGCAGTTCTCGTTCGCCCTGGCTCACCAACCCATGCTTTCGATCAGGATCAACGATTGGTTGGGCTGTCGTTCACGGTCGGCAGCGGAAGCCTGACAATCATTGGACCGCCGCAGAGAACAATAGCGCCACCGGGATACTACATGCTGTTTTTGCTAAATAAAAGCGGCGTACCGTCCATCGCGAGATTCGTGCAATTGAGGTGATGCAAGCGCGTTTAAGTGAGATGGCAACAACGCTTCCAACCACATTGGCGAGCCATCAAAGGAAGGATTCAATGATCCAAAAGAAATGCGCAGCGACTGTTCTTGTACTGGGTACATGTGTGCTACTTTTCAGCGCTGACCTGCTAGCGGCCGACAGTAATAAGCCCGCTCCCGACGTTACCGGAACATGGTCAGGCACCTTCATATCCAAATCCAATTTGCCGGCATTCACAATGACGGTTGTAATCAATCGAGATGCGCAGGGTCGATTGAGCGCAACCGCAAGTCTCGCCTCCGAGTGCTTCCACGACTCCAATCTTCAAGTTGACGTAAATGGTTCCAGCGTCGTGTTGGCGGGTAGCGATCCCGAAGGCAACAGTCTCACGTTGCGCGGCACGCTTGATAAAACCGAAACGCTCCTCAGGTTGAACTACGTCGTAAACGGAAGCGCAGGCGGTCATTGCGAGTCAGATCGGGGTACGGGGAATCTGGGAAAGCGCTGACCGTTGTTGGCTTTTTGCCTCTTCGATATTGCGCCCAAAGTATCAGCGCGCGGAAGGTGAGTGGACAGCCATTCCCAAAGCACGGCAAACGACAGCGGTCTGTGCGAGCGTCGGTTTCTTTTCCTCGGGTTGGCGTCCGAGTGGGGTCGGCATAAAATCAGCCTTGCCGAATGAACAATTTCGCATGGCGGAAATCGCCGCTCACAAGTTTCAAAGGCCCTCGGTCAACATCTCAATCGCTTTGCGGACCATAACACCAGTGGATCACCATACGGGTCTCCTGCACCGCCTACGAAATCATTTTGAAATTCTGGGAGTGGTCACTGTGCTGGTTACGGCCGCATGGGTGCGACTCTATGCGTTGACTCTGAAACCTCTCCACCACGACGAAGGCGTTAATGGGCTCTTTCTTCTGAAACTCTTTCGTGAAGGAATCTACCGCTATGACGCTGCCAACTACCATGGCCCCACCCTCTACTATTGTGCGCTGATCACCTCCAGTATCAACAACCTGCTGTTCGGTGGAGAAGGAACGAGCACACTTGCAATACGCATTGTGCCAGTTTTATTCGGTATTGGGATCGTCTATTTGACAATCGGACTTCGAAGCCGTCTGGGCAACGTCGGAGCGATGTTTGCAGCTGGTTTACTCGCGCTGTCATCGGGTATGGTGTATTTTTCCCGCGACTTCATTCATGAAATACCGCTGGTGTTCTTTACGCTCTGGCTAGTAGTTTGCCTCACACGCTTTTACGACACGCAGCAACCTAAAGAACTACTTCTCGCTTCGATCGCACTGGCATTGATGTTCGCGACCAAGGAAACCGCTGTGATCTCGCTAACTTCGATCATCGCGAGTGCCGGCCTGGCCAAAATCTTTATCCGACAACCAAACCTAACGTTAGCCCAATTGGGCGGACGGCGGCGACTCATTCTTCTTTTGGTTGGCTGTTGTGGCCTCTTCCTTGCGTCCACCATTTTGTTCTTCTCTTCATTTTTTAGTAATTATGCACAAGGCATGCACGAAGCAGTTGCCACTTATAGCTACTGGTTTCGAACCGGGATGACTCAACACAAGGCACCCTGGTACACTTATTTAGATTGGTTGCTTCGAGAAGAGGCAGTCATCTTTTTCTCCTCGACGTGCGGAACAGTTCTCGCGCTTTTTCAGAGGCGAAACCGCTTCGCCTTGTTTTCCGGCCTGTGGAGTTTCACCCTCCTTTTCGCATATTCTGTACTGCCTTATAAGACACCTTGGATCCTGGTGAATGTACTTGTCCCTATGGCATTGTCTGCGGGGCACGCAGCACAGCAACTATGGAATGCCACACTCCCCGTGCCAGGAAAGATGGTGCGAAGGGCAGTAGTCGGCCTGATTGCAGGGACTTTACTGTTTACGCTATATCAGTCCGTGCAGTTGAATTTGTACCATTACGACGACGGTCAATATGTCTACCCGTACGTTCAGACACGAAGAGAATTTCTCGATCTTGTGCAACAGGTCAACCAAGCCGCCGACCTTAACGGAACCGGAAACGATACAAGCGTTGCCATAATGGCGCCCGAGTATTGGCCCTTGCCTTGGTATTTGCGCGATTACAAAAATACCGGTTACTTCGGAAAGGCTATGCAAACGAATGCGGCGATTGTGATCGCATCGGTTCGCCAACTTCCAGAACTTGTACCCTTGCTCGCCGACCGCTATCGACTGATCGGCACGTATCCGTTGAGGCCCGGGGTGCAACTTGTGGTCTACGTGGCGTATGGAAGAATTAAGTGACCAGGAGCGGTCATTGCTGAAACGTGGCGCCCCACGCCCGGGTTTCCGAGAAGGCGTTCTCATATTGTTCCTGATGGTGTTGTGCGGATCTGTTTTCCTTCAACTCCTCTCGACCCATATGTTGGCGCAGAAAGCTGATGGCTTGTACTCAGGAGGCAGCACATGGGGAGATCTGGCATGGCACCTTTCAATGATTTCCAACTTCGCTCAGCGAGGATCGGCCGCCGTCAGGGAAAATCCGATTTTTCCAGGGAACAAGCTCTCTTATCCCTTTGTTCCTGATCTGGTCAGTGCATGGTTAGTTCGCAGCGGGTTGAGTCTTCAGGCGAGCTTGATTCTGCCTTCACTGGTGAGCATTCTGGGATTTGTCGCGGCACTTTACCTTCTTGCTCGCATTGTTGGCGCCAACGCGCTTGGTTCGATTTCGTCAATCTTACTGGTCTTGTTCAACGGCAGCATCGTCGGAATCCTTTATCTGTGGGGCGATTATCGAAACGCCTCGAATGTATCTTTGCCATTCACTGCCCTGCGTAATGACTATTCCCATCTTCCCGAGCACAACCTGTGGTTTTCAAATCTCGTTTGTGACCTTCTCTTACCCCAAAGAGCTGCGGCCTTCGGCTTCTGTATAGGAACGATCGTGATCATGTTTTTTTGGGCCTATTGGAAGGACTCAAGTCGAAAAAGTCTGTTCTATGCTGGCATTCTCCTTTCATGCCTGCCGTTGATTCACTTCCACACGTTCGAGTCCCTCGCAATCGTTGCCGGATTGTTGTTTCTTATTCGATTGTTCGAGGAAAGTAATGATTGGAGCAACACGGTCAGAGCATGGAGCCTGTTTGCTCTCCCGGTGATGATTCTCGCGCTGCCTCAGATCTTATGGATTTTGCCTGATCACGCCGGTCATTTTCTTCGCCCTCAGCTTGGGTGGATGAAGGGGTCCGAGT
>Ga0157374_10004023_pt1 | contig 12355 bp, 12 predicted proteins | sample M25metaG_FD_115308 | JGI IMG/M metagenome (GOLD analysis project Ga0157374, IMG submission 115308) | Miscanthus rhizosphere microbial communities from Kellogg Biological Station, Michigan, USA - M2-5 metaG | ecosystem: Host-associated > Plants > Roots > Rhizosphere > Soil | place: USA: Michigan...
CGTCCACGATCGCGGCCGCGGATTTTCCGCTCGCGAGCATTTCGTCCAGCACCTCTTTTCCCTGTTTGGCGCTGATCTTCCCAGCCGCGACCAGGTCCAGCAGATCGTTAAGTCCGCTGGGCGCCACCGGGCAATCCATCATCGTTAGGCCAACTGCGCTGAGGGCGCTTTGCAGATCGTTCAGGATCCAGTTGGCCACCATTTTCGGGTTGCCGGCGCTCTGTGCGGTCTGTTCAAAATAGCTGGCCAGGTAGAGATCATTCGCCAGCACGCCGGCATCGTAGTGGCTCAACTGGTATTGTGACATGAAGCGCGCGCGTTTGGACGCAGGCAGCTCCGGCACGCGCGCGCGCACTTCCGCAAGCAACTTCTCACTTTTCACCCGGAGCAGATCGGGATCGGGGAAGTAACGATAATCGTGCGCCATCTCTTTCGTTCGCATGACGAAAGTCCGGCCCGCATCGTCGTCCCAACCGCGCGTTTCCTGCGGGACAGTTTCGCCGCGCGCCAGCGCCGCCCTTTGCCGCTCGACTTCATAGGCGAGGGCCCGGCGCACTCCGCTGATCGAGTTCATGTTCTTGATTTCGATTTTCGTCCCCAGTTCCTTCTGCTCTTCCGCCCGCAGTGAAATATTGCAGTCGCAGCGCAGTTGTCCTTTCTCCATGTCGGCGTCGCTGACCGCGCCGTAAACCAGGATCTGTTTCAGCGCCGTCAGGAACGCGAACGCCTCTTCCGGTGACTGAATTTCCGGTTCAGTGACGATCTCCATCAAGGGCGTACCGGCGCGATTGAAATCAATTCCGGTGCTGCTCTCGAAATGAAAACTCTTCGCCACGTCTTCTTCGAGATGGATGCGGAGGAGAGGTACTTCCTTGTCTGGCGTCGCGATGTTTTGCCGCGCATCCTTTGGATACGCGAATTCATGGAGCGGCACGCGGCCGCGCTGGCAGAGGGGCAGGGCGTATTGCGAAATCTGGTAATTTTTCGCCACATCGGGATAGAAATAATTTTTTCGATCGAACTTGGAGACCGGTGCCATCTCGCAGCCCAGCATCAATCCGGTCAGCGCCGTCAGACGCAGCGCTTCGTGATTCAAAACCGGCAAAGCGCCGGGCAGACCCAGACAGGTGGGACAGGTTAACGAATTTGGAGGCGCGCCAAAGCCGACGGCACATCCACAAAACATTTTCGAGCGGGTCTTGAGCTGCACATGCACCTCAAGACCAATGTTTGTCAGGTAGTTCATCGGCGATGGGAAATCTCGCACCATGGTCGCTACAATCAGGGAAGTGCGCCACTACATGCTGGTTGCTTGTCATCCCGATCCGGGTAAGGGCAATGACAAATCAGGAAACGCCCCGCTGCCGGGATTATTTTCGTGTGGCGTAATCGAGCGCTTTCTGGAACTCGAAGCGTTTCACCTCCGCCGCGAGCGCGGGATCGTTCACGGCCTCGATCAACTTCGGATTTTGCAGCAGGTCAAGGTAACGCTGCTGCTTGATCAGATCGATGATTTCCGGGTCTTCTCGCAGGGCAACGATCCGCGGATTTTCTGTCAACTCCTTCGCTCCAGGGTAGGAAAGAAAACGCTCTGCGCTTCGCGGGTTGGAAACCATGGAGCCGACCTTGCCGAGCGTCTGGTAGGTTCTGTCGGGCACAGCATCTACCGCCTTGACGGCTTCGCCTAACGACCCCAGTTCGATGGAGTTCTTCAGCTTCGCGAGCGAGGCAACCATCGGTGGGGCGGGCGCTGTCGCCGGAGGCGGTGACCCGGGGGGCATGAGCAAAGGCGCCGCCTCCCTTTGGGGATGCAACTCCGCCCCGGCGATCGCGCCCAAAGAGCGGATCGTCACGACCACCAGCCAGACGGTAAAGAGCCCAAAGAAAATTCCCAGCGCCGCCCCGCAGGCCCCGTAGAACAGGCGCACGGTTCCAGCGCTTTGCTGGCCGGTGCGCTTGAAAAGGATCGCGCCGATCATGTTCAGGATCGCGTAGACGACTAGCCCGAGGAGGGCGCCGGCGAGGAGCGAAATGAAAAAATCGGGCGCGCGCAACATCGGACGCAGGAGGGGAAGGAGGAAGCGCCCGCCGAAAAGCGCGGCGGCATAAGCGGCGACGAGGGCCAAGAGGCGGACTCCTTGCCTGACGACGCCCAGGCGCCAGCCGCGCACGACTTCGAAGAGAATCAGGACGAGGGCAAAGGAAACGAAAATCGTCTGCCAGAGTGATGATCCCGCGGTCATATCGTCATTCGTTAGGCGCGATTGCCTTTTGCCGCAGAGCATGATCGCAGAGAACAAGTGCGGCCATCGCTTCAACCAACGGCACGGCCCGCGGCAGGACACAGGGATCGTGTCGCCCGCTCGCCGCCAGAGTGGTTGCCTCTTTCGCGGTCGTGACGGTTTTCTGTTCGCGCGCGATCGTGGCGGTGGGTTTGAAAGCGACACGAAAGATAACGGGCTCTCCGTTGCTAATTCCACCTTGCACGCCGCCAGAGCGGTTTGTGGTTGTGCGGATGCGACCGTCGCGCATTTCAAACGAGTCGTTATGCTGGGAGCCTTTCATCGCCGCGGCGGCGAAGCCGGAACCAATCTCGAAACCCTTGCTCGCCGGCAGGCTGAGCATGGCCTTGGCCAGATCGGCTTCTAGCTTGTCGAAAACCGGGTCGCCCAAGCCCGGCGGGACGCTCCGGATCACGCCCTCGATGATGCCGCCTAACGAGTCGCCATCCGCCCTTGCCTGTTCGATCGCCTGCATCATTTCCTGCGCTGCTTTCGCATCCGGGCAGCGGACGGGATTTGCTTCTACCTCTGCCCGGGTGACGGCGCGTGCATCCACGGTCGCGGCGATGCCATATATGTGAGTCACGTATGTCACGAGCTCGACCTCGGGATGGAGATGGGTCAGGACCTGGCGAGCCACGGCCCCCGCCGCGACACGGCCGATGGTTTCGCGGGCCGAAGCCCGTCCGCCGCCCTGCCAGTCGCGAATGCCATACTTGGCCTGGTAGGTGAAGTCGGCATGGGAAGGACGGAAGGTCTCCTTCATTTCGATATAGGCTTCGGGACGCGCATCTTCGTTCCGAACGAGAAGAGCGATTGGCGTGCCTAACGTTGCCCCGGCCAGGACTCCGCAAAGAATTTCGCAGCGGTCCGCTTCCTGGCGGAGCGAAACGAGCGCGCTCTGACCCGGGCGGCGGCGATCGAGCTCACATTGGATGTCCGCTTCGCCTAACGGAATTCGGGGAGGACAACCGTCGATGACCACGCCGACTCCGCCGCCATGCGATTCGCCGAAAGTGCTGATGCGAAAAAGTTGTCCCAAGCTGCTGCCCATGGAGCGCAGTTTAGCGAAGGAAGCTGACTTGGAAAAGCCGTCCTTGTCGCCGCGACAGGGGCTACTTAGATCGCAGCGAGCGCGGTTTTCAAATCGTCGCGCAGATCTTCCACGTCCTCCACTCCGACGGAGAGCCTGACGAGTGATTCGGTGATGCCGAGTTCGATTCGTTTTTCCTCGGGGATGGCGCCGTGTGTCATGATCGGCGGGTAGTTCACCAGGCTTTCGACTCCACCGAGACTTTCTGCGAGCGAGAAGAGATGCGTGTTTTCGAGGAAGCGGCGGGTGCCGGCGAGATCGGTCTCGAGGATAACGGTGACCATGCCGCCGAAGCGATCGCCCATCTGGCGCCTGGCCAGAGCGTGCTGCGGGTGGTTTGTTAACCCAGGATAACTCACCCGGCGCGCCTTCGGCTCCTGTTCCAGCCAGCGGGCGAGCTCGAGCGCGTTTTCACAGTGGCGCTCCATGCGAAGAGCGAGCGTTTTGAGTCCGCGCATGGCGAGGAAGCTGTCGAACGGCCCCGCAATCGCGCCCACGGAGTTTTGCAAAAACTGCATCTGCTCTCCGAGTTCCTTGTTTTCGCCTACCACCGCAATCCCGCCGACCATGTCGGAATGGCCATTGAGATATTTGGTGGCGGAATGAATGACCATGTCGAATCCAAGCTCGATGGGCCGTTGAATCCAGGGACTGGCAAAAGTGTTGTCGGAAACGGAGATGGCGTGATGCTGGCGCGCGATTTTCGCCACGGCTTCGAGATCGATCAACTTGAGCAGCGGATTGCTCGGAGTTTCCACCCAGATCATGCGGGTGTTGGGTTTGATCGCGGCCTCGATTTTCGAGGGATCGCTCATGTCGATGAAAGTGAAATCGAGATTAGCGGAACGGCGTCGCACCTTTTCGAAAAGCCGGTAGGTCCCGCCGTAAAGATCGTCGCTCACGAGCACGTGTGAGCCGCTGTCGATCGTTTCGAGCGCGGTGGACATCGCGGCCAGACCGGAGGCAAAAGCCCAGCCGCGGGTGCCGCTCTCGAGATCGGCGACGCAGCGTTCGTAGGCGCTGCGGGTCGGGTTGATGGAGCGCGCGTAATCGTAGCCTTTATGCCGGCCCGGGCTCTCCTGCACGTAGGTGGAAGTGGCGTAAATCGGAGTCATGACCGCGCCGGTAGAAGCATCGGGCGATTGACCGGCGTGAATGACGCGGGTGGCGAGATGGTGTTTTTTCTTCATAACTGGAATTCATTAACCACGAATTTAGGCGGATTTCACGGATGGCTGAGTGACAAGGGGCGGCGTGCTCTTGTTCCCATCCGTGCTCTCCGTGTGATCCGCGGTTCACTTCGGCATGTGCAGCCGGAGATAGGAGAGCAGATCGGTGCGCGTGATAAGGCCGAGGAACGTGTTGCCGTCCATCACGATTGCGACCCGGCCGCGGTCGAACACGCCTAACAAATCGGAGATATTCGCCGCCGGCGAGAGGGTCTCGAGCCGGTCGGTCATGCCGGCGCTAACCAGTTCGTGAAATTGGGCCGGATCGCGATGCACTTTTACGAGCAGATCGGACTCATCGATGATGCCGACGGCGCGACCTTCGCCGTTCAGGACTGGCAACTGCGAGACGTCGGCGGAACGCATGCGCTTGAAAGCGGTCAGGAGGGTGTCGTCAGGCCCGACCGAAATTACTTCGCCTTGCTCGGCCCGGTGCGAGATAAGATCGCTTAGGTCGCCATGGGTCGGGCGCTCGACGAACCCTTGCTCTGCCATCCAGAAATCGTTGAACATCTTGGAGAGATACTTGTTGCCGGTGTCGCAGATGAAGGTGACGACGCGTTTCTTTTCCGTCTGCTGCCGGCAATAGCGCAGGGCCCCGGCGAGGAGCGTGCCAGTCGAAGAGCCGGCCAGAATTCCCTCCTGGCGCAAGAGTTCGCGCGCCACGGCGAAGCTCTCCGTGTCGTCGATCTCGAAGGCATCCGCGACCAAGGACATGTCGGCGATGTCGGGGATGAAGTCTTCGCCGATGCCTTCGACGGCCCAGCTGCCGGCTTTTTCCAGTTTGCCGGTCTTGACCCATTCGTAAAGGATCGAGCCGGTCGGATCAGCCAGAATCATCTTGAGGTTGGGCTGTACCTTTTCAAAAAAGCGCCCGAGACCGGTGAGAGTGCCGCCCGAACCAACGCCAACCACAACGGCATCGACGTGGTGGCCCATTTGTTCCCAGATTTCCGGGCCGGTCCCGCGTTCATGCGCGAGCGGGTTGGCCGGATTACCAAACTGATTGACGTAGAACGCACCCGGAATTTGCTTGGTCAGTTTCGCGGCGACGTCCTGGTAATATTCCGGGTGCCCGCGAGTCACGTCACTTCTCGTTAGGCGAACTTCCGCGCCGAGAGCGCGGACGTGGGCGATTTTCTCCTGCGACATCTTGTCGGGGATGACGAGGATGATGCGATAACCCTTCGCCCCGGCGATGAGGGCGAGCCCGAGGCCGGTATTGCCGGCGGTGGCCTCGATGATGGTTCCGCCGGGTTGAAGTTTTCCTTCCTCCTCGGCCGCTTCGATCATGGCCAGGGCAACGCGATCCTTGATCGACCCGGTGGGATTCTGATTCTCCAGCTTGACGAAGAGCTGGCAGGGCCCGGTGTCGAGGCGGGTAATTTCCACCAGCGGCGTGTCGCCGATAAGCGAAAGGATGGCGGGTGGTTTGTCGGGCGAGTTGGTCATGACAGATGGTGAAGTCGAGGCGGCGCGCTCCGACCCCGTTATGCAACACGCTGGCCACAAATCGTCAAGGGGTGGCGCGACAGGTCGAGGTGCTCGCGGCCTAACGAAGGCGCGATGCCATCCTGGCTCCAATTGTAGCTGCGAGGCCCGGCATGAAGTGCCGATAGGCGCCTCGCGCTGAGTGGTCGCCTTCGCGCCAAATCCAGGCCTGATGGCCGCTCCAGGCGTAGTTGGTGCCCACGATCGCCCGTCCGCGTTCGCCGGTTAATTGATCCTGCCAGCCAACGATGACAGTGCCATCTGCGTTCACGCCATTGGCTCGCGAGTAGGTGTTTTGACCAAACTAGGAAGGCAGAGCATTTGCGGGACCGCCATTGACGGGATCTCCCTTCCGAACTCGCTTCCGCGGCCCGCTGTTAGCGCACGGCAGTGAGCTCTTCGAGCGCTTTTTGGTCGCTCTCCGCGTTAGCGAGCAGTCCGACTTTGCGGTAACACTCTTCCCGCTTGGCGAGCGCGCCAACCGTCTGGTTGATGGCGAGCGCGCGCGAGAGCGATTCGATCGCCGCCGTATAATCGGCGCGGCCCATTTCCAGTTCCCCGCGGTACTGCCAGGCGGTCGAGAAATTGGGGTCGAGTTCCGTCGCGTGTTTGATTTGTGCGAAGGCTTCCGGCGCCCGCTTCAACTTCGCCAGCGCATAGCTCGCTTCCGTGCAGGCGCCGGCCGAGCGCGCGTCCGATTGCAGCGCGCTCTGCGCATCGGCCAAAGCAAGTTGCGGTTGCCCAATCTCGTTGAGCTGCCAGGCGCGATGGGTGTGCAGTTCCGCGCTTTCAGGCTCGGTCGCGATTTCCTGGTCAAGGCGCCGGATGGTTTGCAGGAACTCGGGCGCGAGCTGCTCGAGACGGAGGGAAGCATCCACCGGCGCCGCGCCACGTGGCACTGTTCGCCCGAGCGCCTGCTCCGCCAGGGCGCGGAGCAATTGCGGTCGCACCGTCATCGGCGCCAGCCGAGCCGCTGCGGTGGCGTCATCGAATGCCAGCCCGGCGTCGCCGGCGCGAAGAAAGAGGAGCGCACGGTCCCCGAAAGTTTCAGCGTCGTTAGGCAAGGCCAGGAGTTGCCGATCCAGGTCGCGGATCTCAGCGAGAAATTTCTCCAGCCGGGTGAAAAGCGCGCTCTCCCGCCTAACGATCGGGTTTTCGGGCGCCGCTGCCTCGGCGCGGCGGAGGTCGGCCCGTGCTGCCTCCCAGCTATGCAGGTGCCGATAACAGATCGCGCGGTTGACCAGGGCGGAAGCGGTTTCGTGCTCTTTCATCCCGCGTGTCCAGGCCAGCGCCGCCTCCGCCCAATGCGCGTCGGCCTGCTCCAGCCGCGCGATCTTAAGGTAAATCCGCGGCCGTCGATCCTGCGCGACCGCTTTTTTCCAGGCCGCGACCGCCTCGGCCGGCCGACCCTCCGCTCGCGCCAGATCCCCGCGATATTCGTCGTATTTGGCCCCGGTCCTGGGCACGGCCTGCGGCCAGTCGCTCAGCGTCTGGTGTAGCCCGGCCAGATCTCTGGCGCCAAATTGCGCCTGCGCCAGGCGAGCCCAGGCGCCGTCATCGTGAGGGGCAAACATCAGGACCCGCCGCGCGAGTCCGGTCGCCTCGGCAAAAGATCGCTGCTGTAACGCCCGGCGCACTTCGGTCCGGGCCAGGTGTTCTTCCGGCGAAATTGTGCGACGACAGCTCGAAACCAGGACGAGGACGATGACGAGAAGGAGGATCGAACGCGTAAAATTCATTGGCGCGGGCGGGGAAATGCGGAAGATAACCAGAGCGCCTCCCGCTTCATCAGCAATCAGAAATCAACCATCAGCAATTGTCCCATGCCTTCTTTCGACATCGTTTCCGAGATCGACAAACAGGAAATCGACAACGCCCTCAACCAGGCGCGCAAAGAGCTCGCTACCCGCTTTGATTTCAAGGGCGTCGTCGCCGAGATCGACCAGGAAAAAGACAAGATCATCCTGACCGCGGAGGATGCGTCGCGCCTGCGCGGCCTGCGCGAAATCGTGATTGGCAAACTCTCGAAGCGGGGAGCCGACCTGCGCAACATCGATCAGCAGGAGCCCGCCATTTCCTCCATCGGCCACGCCCGGCAAGAGCTAAAAATCAAACAGGGGTTGGAAGGCAACAAGGCGAAAGAGATCATCCTCGCGATCAAGAGCGCTGGTTTCAAAGTGCAGAATCAGCTGCAAGACCAGCAGATTCGCGTAACTGGAAAAAAACGCGACGAACTACAGGAAGTGATCGCCTTTGTGAAGAGCAGGGATTTCGGCGTCACGACCAATTTCAAGAACTTCCGCGATTAAGCCTTATCCGCCCTGCACCGGTGGCATGATCGCGACCTCGTCGTTAGGCTGGAGGATGTAATCGCGCCCGACGAATTCTACCCCGGCGCCGATGAGGAGATTGCGATCCCACTTCTCCAGCGCGGGATACGAGCGATAGAGATGGGCGAGCAAATCCGCCACGGTCGCTCCTGTCGGCAGATCGAGCGCGACTTCGCTCGCGCCGACGATCTCTCTGAGCTGGGAAAAAAATTGCACCCGCAGTCGCATCGCTTCTCGTCAGGCAGCATGCGCCGGCCGGATCTTATCTTTCCGCAGAACACCGATGCAGGGGAGATTGCGATAACGCTCCAGATAGTCGAGTCCGTAGCCGACCACGAATTCGTCGCCAATGTTGAAGCCGACGTAATCAGCTTCCACCGGACGCAGACGCTCCTTCAATTTGCGGAGGAGAACACAAATCTTCACGCTCAAAGGTTGCACGGTGGTGAGTTTTTCGCGGATCGCAGCCAACGTCAGGCCGCTGTCGAGGATGTCGTCGAGAATCAGAATGTGCCGCCCGGCCACATCGGGCAGGGCGAGCTGCTTAAAGATCACTTCGCCGGTGGTCTTGGTGCCGCCGTGATAACTGGCCACGCTCAGGCAATCCAGCTTCAAGGGCAGCGGGATGCGGCGAAGCAGGTCGGCCATGAAAATGAGGCTGCCGTTGAGGACCGCGATGATGGTCAGCTCCCGGCTCTGGTATTCACGCGTAATATCCGCCGCCAGCTCATCCAGTCGGCGCAGGATGGTGGGCTCATCGAATAGAACGCGGTCGAGGTCTTCCTGCATCGGGAGAATGGGCCACAGATTGCACGGATTTCACCGATTAGTTCAAAGGGAAGCAAGCGCGGTTTCGATTTCCGCGGTTAACTTCACGTCCGCCTTGATCGTTAGGCCGCGTTGCCACAATTCCATGGCGCGCGCTTTCTCGCCGGCCCGTCGGGCGGCCTGGCCGGCATTGAGGTAGAGAAGTTGACGGTTGGTCGGGCTGAGCTTTTCCGGATTTTTTTCCACCTGCACAATCAATTCATCCAGTTGCGCGCGCGCCGCGCCGCGCCGGCCGAGAAAGACGGGCAGCGCCTGGTTGGTGACCGCGCGCGCCAGTTGGACTCTGGCGTCTTGTGGGGCGGCGGCGGCGGCGGCGTCCATCAGTGCGGTACCTTTGCGCAGCGCCTCCAGCTTTGCTTTGCCAAAGCCAAGATCGCGGCTCCGCAGGGTGTAAGCGCTGCCGAGATAAACCCGCGCCAACTGATTCTCCGGCGCCGTCGCCAACTCTTGCTCGAGCGCCGCGATGCAATCGATCACGGCCTGTGGGTCGCCGGCCAGGCCGCGCGCGTAAAGGCGGGCCGCCGGCTGCTCGCCCGGCGCCTCCGTTGACGCGGCGGTGGTGACGGCCGCGGCGCAGCCGAGCAGGAAAACAATCCAGCGTCGAGTCATTTGAAACAATGGACAAAGCGGCTGGTAAAAACAAACTTGGCTCCGGCCTGAGCAGCTGCCCGATGCTTTTCAAATCTCGTCATCCACCGCGCAACGTTATCGCCTACACCACGCACAAGGCCGGCTCGATGGTGTTGCATCGCGTCCTCAAGGACATCTGCGAACTCAACCGCCTCCGCTATTATTCGCCTAACGAGAGCAAGACGCAGCTCCCTTTCGAGCGCATCTTTGCCGGGTCGGATTTCATGGCCAGGAAACGCGGTTGCTTCGGGCCGATTCGTTTTTTCGTTCCGAGCAAGGCGATTGCGGAGGCCAGCATCATTCTGCACCTGCGCGATCCGCGCGACGTTCTCACTTCGATGTTTTTTTCCTACTGCTACATGCACGCGGGCGAGATCGAGCGTCACACCGGCTATCGCAAAGCGGTGGCGGAGGCTGGGATCGACCGCTTCGTGCTCGATATGGTGGGCCCGCCGTTTTACCAGTACCGTGGCGATTACGGGATCGGCTCGCGTTACAAAAAGCACGTCGGCACAGTCCTCGATCGCTATGAGCGTTACCTTACCGAGTTGCTCGGCCGGCCGAATACCACCGTTGTTTCCTACGAGGAAATGGTCCTGTCCTTTCCCTCCTGGCTGGAGAAAATCATCGGCGCTTTTGATCTGCCCGATCCTGAGGAAACGCGGGCCGTCGTCGCCGCGCGCCACGCCAATAGCGTCGCTGCGGAGAAAGAAGACGTCTGGTCGCATAAACGCAAAGTGACGCCGGGCGATCATCGCGAGAAATTGCAGGCGGTCACGATCCGGCAGCTGGACCAGATCTTCGCCCACGTGCTCGGGCGCCTGGGCTATTCCGGCCCGGGGTACGCCAGAACGGGCATCCCGGAGCCGCAGCCCTAACGGCGCAAGGGCGTTATCCTTTTCGCATTTTGCGATTGGGCATCGGTCCGCGGGCCCACTCCGCAATGGTTCTCGCGAGCAGGTCGAGACGTTGGGTGCGCGCGGCGAGATCGGATTTTAGCTGCCGCTCCACTCGCACCCGCAAATCCGCGCCCGGACCGGCGCGCGCGAAATCCCACGCCTCTTCGCTCTTGGCCTCGAGCAGGCTCTTTTCCAGCGCGCGCAAGGAACGGTGCAATTCGGCCCGGACAGCGCGCAGTTGTGCGAGCGTTTGATCGGCCAGGCGATTCGCTTCGATATCACTGAGGGCGAGCAGGATTTCCATCCGCGCCACATCGCTCGCGGCATAGGCTTCCTGCACTTCATGCCAGAGCGCGGAAACTGCGGTGCTCCCATCGGCGCGGAGATCGGGATGCAATCGCCTAACGAGCCGGCGATAAAGCTCCCGCACACGTGCGTCTGCCGGCCGGGCTTCGTCCTCGCCCTCCTCATCGCTCGGGCGTCGATTTCTTTGCGCCCTGTGATTGTTAGGCCGAGCCTCTTCCGGAGCGCTGCGACACATATGTGACTTAAAAGCTTCGAAGCTGGTGGTGTAGGCTTCATCGTCCATCTTATCCGGATTGGTCCCGAGCGCGCTTTTTACCCATTCCTGGAAGAGCGCCTCTTTTTCGAAATCGCTCACCTTGCGCCCTCTTCCGTCCCTTGCTCGCGCGGATTCAGCTTCTTCTGCGGTCACCTCCTCGGGATGGGCGCGCCGAAACATCACTTGCTGATAGGCGGTGTGCGCATCCTGAAAAATGCGCCGCATTTCCATTTCCACCTCGTGGACCAGCTTCTGGGCGTCGCGAATCTGTTCTTCTACTTCGCGCGCAGTGCTGAGCAGCGCGCCGAATTCACGCGCGCGCCAACGAGCAAAAGCGGGCTTGTCTTTGCGCTCGAAGTGATGCCATCCGGCACGGACCCGGTCCAGGCGCGCCATCGCGGCGGCGCAATCCGTGGCCACGGTTTCGCGCAACGGCTCCTGGTCAAGCAGGACGAGAACGGCGCCGCCTGACTCGCATCGCGACTTCGCATTTTGCTTCCGCTCTGCTCGCCTTGGCGACATCTCCGGAATTTACGCAGAAGCCGAGATCGGGAAAGCGCCTCCCCTTGCTGGCGCGCATGGCGCATGGAGCGACGTTAGTCGTGAATCTTCCGCTTGAGTTCCCAGACACGCAGGGCAGCCAGGATGAGGCGGCGGGTCCGTTCCAGGCGGCCGACCGGCGGGGCGACCGGCTCCTCCTCCCCTGATGTGACGTCGCTCTTGCGCACAGCGTTGGTGCGCGCTGTGGCTCGGCGTGCGGCACCGTTCTTTTTCTTTCTGGGGTTGTTCCCGGCTGATTCGATCCTAGCCATTGTCCTTAACTGCCTTCAGCATCTCCTGCGCCAGCCTCGATGACGGGACCTGGAGGCCCCCAAATTGCCCTAACGGGAGGGGAGGTGAATCGTGCCCATCATGCAGCGGGCACTGCCGCCGGCCAGCTCGATGGTCGGAAGCGAGAGGGGACCAATCTGGGCAAACATCTCAATGGAAGCACGCTGTGCGGCACAGAGA
>Ga0157374_10004025_pt1 | contig 12352 bp, 7 predicted proteins | sample M25metaG_FD_115308 | JGI IMG/M metagenome (GOLD analysis project Ga0157374, IMG submission 115308) | Miscanthus rhizosphere microbial communities from Kellogg Biological Station, Michigan, USA - M2-5 metaG | ecosystem: Host-associated > Plants > Roots > Rhizosphere > Soil | place: USA: Michigan...
GTCGGCGCGAACCTCGGCCAGCGGCAAGGCCTTGGGTGGCCGGTGCTCGAGCACCTTGACGATAACGAGCCGATCGTCAGCCAGCGCCACCGGCCCGCCGATGCGCTGGTCCTTGAGCACCGTATCGCTGAAAACCACGCCGGACAGGTCCGCGCTGACGCCCAACGCACCACCTCCGCCGCGTGTGTAGTCGGGCACCTCGCCCACGGTCATGCCAAATTCCTTCGCCAGCGAGGCCAGGTCCGCGCCTGAGGTGGTCTCGAGCTTCTGCTGCAGCTGTTCCTGCCGGTCACCGAACAGATCGGAGGCCCGATCGCGCCGGTAATCCGCCTCGATCTGATCGTGGGCATCAGCCAGCGTGCGCGCGTGCTCGGGCTGCACGTCGGTGAGCTTGATGATGTGATAGCCGAACTGGGTCTTGACCGGCTCGCTGATCTCGCCCGGCTTCAGCGCAAACAGCTGGTCAGCAAATTCCTTCACGTACGCCCCACGCAGCGCCCAGCCCAGATCGCCCCCCTGGCGGGCAGAGCCCGGATCCTGCGAGTACTTCTTGGCCAGGGCCGCAAAATCGCCGCCGGCGCGCGCTTCCTTGAGCACCTCCTGGGCCTTGGCCAGTGCCGCGGCATCCGCGGCGGCATCCTTCTTGCCCTCGACGGTGATCAGGATGTGCTGCGCGCGGCGCTTCTCGGCTTCGACGTAGCGCGCCTGGTTCTGCTTGTACCAGGCCTCGAGATCCTCAGGCGTCACGGTGATCGCCGCAGCGATGGTGTCGAGTCTGAGTTCCGCATACTGCAGGCGGACGGACTCCTTGCTCAGGTAATCATCCGGGTGCGCGTCATACCAGGCCTTGGCCTTGGCATCGTCCACCTTGACGGCGGCGCTGAACGGGGCCAGCGGCAGCAGCGCATAACGCACCTGGCGCTGCTCGTTTTCAAGGGCGAAGGCGCGCTTGACCTCGGACTCGGTCAGGAAATCGCCGAGCTCCATGCTGTGCTCGAGCTGGGAAATCTGCAGCGTGCGGCGCAGCTGACGCTCGTACTCGGCCGGGCTCATGCCGATCTGCGCCAGCATGCCCTTGGCGGCGACGTCGTTGAACTGGCCGTCGACCTGGAAGGCCGCCTCGCTCTTGTAGGCGCGGATGACCGAATCATCGTTGACACGAAAGCCGCGCTCGGTGGCGCGCTGGCGCATCAAGGTCTCGTGGGTGTACTGATCGAGCAGCTGATTCTGCAGCTGCGTGCGCACGGCGGGCGGGATATCGGCGCGCGTCTGCTGCTGGTATTGCGACTGGCGCTCCTGCCAGGCCTGCTGCAGGGTGGCGGCCGGGATCTCCTCGCCGTTGACCTTCAGGCCGTACTTCGGCGCACCGAAGGTGAGGTCCACGACCCCGTAGGTTCCCCAGAGGGCAAAAACCAGGATCAGCAATCCCAGTATCAGGAAGGCCAGCCAGCGCTGGCCCTTGAGGATGTCACCGATGTTCTGCAGCATACTTTACGAATGGCGGAGCGGACGGGACTCGAACCCGCGACCCCCGGCGTGACAGGCCGGTATTCTAACCAACTGAACTACCGCTCCGATGTAGTGAGGGGTACTAAGGGGACCCCAAATGAACCCATAACCCAATAATTTTATTACGCAGCGAGGTATCCAGTTCAATACCCCGAAAAAGCCTCATATTGACCGCACCAGGCCGCCGGGCCCGCCGCGGGGGGGCGCAGTCTACCCCAACTTCGGTCGAAAATGTGCCCAGCCACTCCTTGGCAGGCGGTCTGCAGATGGACTCGCCATGGGCAAGTATTCGCTCCCGCACAGCCGCCTACGCTGGCCTCTGAGCGCATCGAACCTCTGATATTCATCTTGTGTGGGCGAGGTCCTACCAACCCCTCGCGCCACGGGCCGAGCCCCTGGGCGTTCAGAGCCTGTCGGTGATAGGAGTGCGGACGAAACCTTGGGGAAATTCGTCCACCTGGTGCCCCACAATCGTGTATTCCTTGCGGATGCCGCTGAATCTACCTTCCAGTTCCATGTAGCCCTTGGGATCAACAGCGGCGTGGCGCTGCAGCCCAGCACTCCGGTCGCGTCTACCTTATCGCAGGTGTACAGACAGCCTTGCTGCGCAACGTTGCGTTTGCCGTGCTCCAGCATGCCGTCCATCGCAGCTTTCAGCAGGTAATGAACGGTCATCATGTTGAAACCCAGAGGATAGATGTCCTCCACGGTGACCTCCGGGACGCCGTTGCTGCCCGCCGCATCGGGGTACATTTTCCAGCCGGGGACTCTGCTGGCCACGTATCGCGCGTCCGCTAGATTGTTGAGTTTGACGACAGTGGTCATCTGGGCACCCAATTCGACCGCTCGGCGACAGCGCTCAATGCCTTCATCGAGCTCCGTTGCAGGGTCGGCATTGGTTCGCGCAATCAGGATGCACTCCGTGCCCTCAAGGGCAGCTAGAGCTGCCTTCACTTTGTCGTAATACTTTTCGCGTGGCAGCAGGCTGGTTGCTTCCTCCATATCACTTGAATCTTCGAGCTGCAGCGCGCCGGCGCCGGCTTTGGCCATACGCTTGGCAGTGCGATAGACGGCCAGGGGCCCTCCAAAACCATCCTCAATGTCGGCTGCCAATGGTAGCGCCGAAGTCTGACTGATCCTGCTGGTGATCCACTCAATGTCGGTCAGATTCATGAATCCATAATCGATTACGCCGTTCATGGCGATGGACACCTCACCACCGCTGAGCATCATCGCCGGGAATCCCACCATCTCCACCGCGCGCGCGGAAGCACAGTCGTAGACGCAGGGCGCCACTACACATTGTTTTGAATCTAGCAGTAACTGCTTCAGGGATTTCTTGGCCATTCCGTTATTTCCTCCGTGTACACGAGCACATTCCCGAAACGCCGCGGCGCCTGTCTCGGGATCTCGACTCTAAGTTTTGGCCTTAATGCCCAGCGCCGGGAGCTGCGCCTGCACAGCAGCCACCGCCTCCCGAACCTGAATTGCCGTCGGCGCATTGCCGTCAACGAGCAATGCTTGCTCGTCGGCTGCAGGCGGCTCGAGAACTTCGAGCTGGCTTTTGAGTAGCGAAGCGGGCATGTAGTGATCTTGCCGGCTCAGCAGTCGCGCCTCGAGCACCGCTCGGTCCAGGACCGGCAGCACAAACATGACCGCACCAGTCCGCGAGCGTATGAAGTCCCGATAGCTGCGTCGCAGCGCCGAACAGGCCACCACCGTCCCGTTTTCCGTGCGCTCGTTCATCACTCGCGCTACGCGTTCCAGGAATGGCCAGCGGTCCGCATCGCTCAAGGGGACTCCTGAGGCCATCTTGGCGACATTCTCGGCCGGATGGAGCGCGTCACCCTCAACAAAACGCCAATGCAGCGCGTCAGCGAGCGCCGCGCCCAGCGTCGATTTTCCGCAGCCGCTCACACCCATGATGATCACGGCCCCTCTCATCGTCGCTTCTGGGCGCAGACACAAACCATCATGCGTGACCCTTGACGGAGGCGCGCTCGAGTACCTTTAACCCGACATCGATGATCCTAGCAGTGTCCCTGGTCTTCCCCGGTATCAAATCCAGAATGAGCTGGCCGGTGCGCTGGCCCAGAGCGCGAAAGTCCACATGGATCGTGGTCAGAGGCGGATTAATCTCGCGGCCAATTTCGAAATCGCCAAAACCCATGACAGAGAGTCTGTCCGGTACCCGCACGCCGCGACGCTGGCATTCCATCACAACACCCACGGCCGAAAGGTCCGACACGGCAAATACCGCCTCCAAACCCGGCTCGCGCTCAAGAAGAATTGCGATTGCCTTGGCACCATGGTCGTAGCTTACGGGCGCATTGCCATGGCGCAGCACAAGTTGGGTATCTAGACCGGAATGGCGCAGCTCGTCCTCGAATCCCCGCAGGCGCTCTTCACCGCGCTGATCGAGCACGTCGGCTTCGAGCAGACTGCCGGCGGCCCCGATTTTGCTGAAGCCCCGGTCTATCAGGTAGCGCGCGGCCGTCCGACCTGCCTGATAATTTGAGAAGCCGACGGCATGCTCGATCGGATGCTGGCGCAGATCGGCGACCTCGAGTACCGGAATGTCGGCCGCCAGAAGTGTGCGCGATGCCGCGCGCCGGTGTACCGCTCCAGTAAGCACAATCGCCTCGGGGCGGCGAGCAAGCAGATTCTTGAGTTGGCGCTCTTCCTCATCCAGTGAGTAGTCCGTGTAGGCAATCAACAGGTGATAGTCCGCCTGCCGCAGCGCCTCAGTCAGACCGTGCGCCACGGCCGCGAAATTGGCATTAGTTAAGGTAGGAAGCAGCAGCGCGATAAATCCGGTGCGGTGGGTCGCGAGGCTGCCGGCGGCGCGGTCTGGCACGTAGCCCAGATCAGCGATCGCCTTGTGGACGCGCTCGCGGGTCTCGGGCAGCACCAGATCGAGATTGCGAATGACTCGCGAGACCGTCATTCGCGAGACGCCGGCCAGGCGCGAAACCTCGCGAATCGTGGGTCGTTTGCCGGCACGCTTCTTAAACCTGACCGGTGGCACCTTCTTTTTTGGCCGCATCTTCTGGACTCCACTCGATTCAGCGCATCGGTGTGCACGGTATACCGAGCCCCGAGCAGTGAACAGTGGCACAAGGGCTGACAAAACTGGCACTGGCCGCCGCCAGGCCCGTCGAGCCGGACGACCATGTGCCTTCCTTAATCACGAGAGCCACGCACGGCGGGCACTCCTTATAAATAAGAAGAGCCGTTATGCACCAAGTGCTAAGTGGAGTTTGATGACCTTCGAGCGGTTGCCGGCAAGCTCCAGCGCCTGAACAGCCTGGGCCAGCGGGTACGTACCCGACAGGATTGGCTTCACATCGATCTTTCCGGCAACGATCAGCTCCACGGCCAACCTGAATTCATCATTGGCGCGGAACGCCCCGACCAAGTCGATCTCTCGTGACTGCAGTGCATTGACGGGAATTGGCGCACTCCCGGGGGGCAACATGCCGACCTGGACAATGCGCCCTCCGCTGCGTATGACCTTGAACATAGAATTCAGCGCCACCGGCGACCCCGACGCCTCGAAGGCCACATCAAAATAACCGCCGTCAGCCTCGAACTCTGACAACGGCTCTGTACCGGCCGAGACATTGAAGGTACGAGCAGCTCCCATGAAAGCACGCGCCACCGCCAGCGGTGCATCCTCGATATCGGTCGAGACCACCTCCGCTGCACCCGCGTGGCGTGCGGAACGAGCCGTCAACAGCCCGATGGGACCCGATCCGCTGACCAGCACCCGCTTGCCCTGCAGCACTCCGGCACGGTTGGCGGCGTGCAGGCCAACCGAGAGCGGTTCAGCGACGGCAAGTGCCAACAGGTCGGTATCGTCCGGCACCGGCACCACCTGATCCTGACGCAGAATCAGATGCTGCGCGAAACCTCCCTGCACATGGGGGAAGCGGCCGGCGCTGCCCAGAAACCGCATATTTCTGCAAAGATTGCGCCGCCCACCGCGGCATTGATCGCAGCTGAGGCACGGTCGGCTCGGATCGAGTGCAGCCTTCATGCCGGGCTGAAGCCCGCGCACCTGAGCGCCAAGCTCAATGACCACGCCGGATACCTCGTGCCCGAGGGTCAGCGGCTCGCGCAGCGCAAAGTCCCCAACCGCGCCGCGGTGGTAATAGTGCAGGTCAGAACCACAGATGCCACCAAAGGCCACCCCAACGCGGACTTCGTCGGCAGCCAGTGGCCGATCTTCAATCGGTTCAATCCTAAGGTCTTTCTGTCCGTGACAGACGGCGGCAAGCATTCGGTTAGGCCCTTATTTCGATGTGCACGGTATCAGAGATTTACGATCCATGCAGTTATTCCAGGTATCGATCGCTGCACACGGCCTCCAGGCTGCTGATCGCGGCACAATCCCCGTCAATCCACTGCCAGCACGCTGCTCTGGACCACCCATCCATTAAATACCTTAAAGAACTGCCAATTTCGTGCAGGGCACATGATTCTTCAGTACCCCGTCGCCCGGTTCGCACGAAGAATTCTCTCCGGTCTCAGGCGGCCAACCTCTTGCACGTCAACGCCGCCCCGGCAAGCGTCGTTGCCACATGGTACCGGTACCATTATAATCCAGCGAGTGGCTTGCGGAGCCAACCACATCACCAGTCAGACACAGGACTGTCCACTAGATCTTTGGGGGAATAATGGCTATGAAATCACGCCGGATTGCGCTCACTCACAGCAGCCTGCAGAGCCGAGTCCACTCCTCCCGGCTGTCAATGCTCGCCTGGACCCAGGCCCTGACGCTGGGTCTGTTAGCCGCCTCGGGAAGCGGACGCAGTCTCGCCGCTGAACCGGTTTCGCCTACTGCCGTAGCAGTCGAAGTCGCGGACAACAATCAGGTTGAGGAGATAATGATCACCGGCACGCGCATTACCACGGGCGGCTACGGTTCGCCCAATCCAGTAATGGCGGTGGGCGCAGAGCGCATTCAGGACATGGCGGTCACAGATGTCGCCGAAGCACTAAACAAGATCCCCGCTTTCCGCCCCACGCTGACTCCGCAGACCACCGCCGACGGCACACCTACCAACATCGCGGGCCGTATTGCCGACCTGCGCGGCCTCGGCGCGAGTCGTACCCTAGTGCTCGTGGATGGACGCCGCTTTGTACCCAGCAATTCCCAAGGTACGGTTGATCTCAACAACATTCCCACCAACCTCGTCGAGCGCGTGGATGTGGTGACCGGTGGCGCCTCGGCGCTCTATGGCGCCGATGCCGTCTCAGGCGTCGTTAACCTGATACTCGACAAGCATTACAACGGCCTTGAGGTCGAAGGTACATTTGGCCGCTCACAGGCTGGCGACATGAATCGGCCATACTTCTCCCTCAAAGCCGGTACAGCGTTTGCGGGGGGCCGCGGCCACTTGCTGATTGGTGGCGAGTTACTCGACGATGGCGGCTCGGGAGATTGCTTTTCCCGCAGGTCTTGCGCCCAGAACATAAATATCATTTCCAATCCGACCCCGGGCAATGGGCAGCCCTACAACATGATGCTGCCCGACCTGTATGCGGTTAATTCGGCCAATGGCCTGATTATCTCGGGAGCGCTAGCCGGAACGACCTTCACACCAAACGGAACGCCGACAAAATTCAACTATGGCGCGATGCCTGGATTCGTATTCATGCACGGCGGCGACTCGGACAACGGCAAGCAGCTCTGGCTCGAAGGCGCGCTGATCTCGCAAGCGGTGCAGCGCGGCAACGTGATGGCGCACGTCGACTTTGACTTTACAGATCGTTTGCAGGGGTATCTCGAGGCTTCGTACGCACAGGTGAATGCAACGGCCAATTCGATTCCGCCGGTCGAGTTTCCCACCACCATACAGGCAGATAATGCCTTCTTGCCCGACTCGCTGAAGGCGACGCTGGCCGGCGCTGGCGAAACCAGTTTCCAGTTCAAACGCCAGAACAATGACTTCGGCGTCCTGGTGCCTGAATCTGCGGCCAGAGACCAACGTTACGTTGCTGGGTTAACGGGCCTGATAGGCGAGAAGTGGCACTGGAATGCGTACTACCAGTACGGTCGCCATACGAACGACTCGCAAATTGGCAACAACCGCATCAACGCGAATTGGGCCCTAGCCGTAGACGCGGTTACCGCCCCGAATGGGCAGGTGGTATGCCGGTCCACCCTCACCGACCCTAACAACGGATGTCATCCCGTCGACCTGTTCGGCTCGGGCGTATCCAGCGACAGCTCGAAGATGTACGTGAACGGGACCTCATACGTTACCCGGGTGCTCGAAGAGCAGGTCGGAGCCGTTAATTTCAGTGGCTCGCCCTTCCAGAGCTGGGCGGGCCCAGTGGCCATGGCGTTCGGCCTCGAGACCCGCAGGGACACTGCTAACGGCACGGTCGATGCAATCTCGGCGGCGCAAGGCTGGTGGAATAATGCAGGGACGCCGATCGATGGTGCCGTTTCGGTAACGGAAGGCTACATTGAGGCCGACATTCCGCTCGCCAAGAGCCTGACATTGAATGCGGCCGACCGCGAAACGCACTACACCACCACAGGCAATGCCAATACCTGGAAAGTTGGCCTGGTGTGGGACATGACGGACATGTTCCGCCTGCGTGCCACCCAGTCGCATGACTTCCGCGCGCCCAATATGGACGAACTGTTTGGGCCGACTAACAGTCACCCGACGATCCTGATCGACCCGGTAACCAACACCCAGGTGTTTGTCACCCAGCATCAGGGGGGCAATCCCAACCTGCAGCCGGAAACCGGCGACACGACCACCTTCGGCGTGGTCTTCCAGGGGCGCTCGATGATGGAGGGCCTCAAGGCCTCGCTGGACTATTATCAAATCAAAATCAAGGATGCCGTAGATATCGTCAATCCGCAGACGATCTTGGACAGGTGCGCGGCCGGCGATCAGCTGTACTGCCAGTACGTAACGCGCGATGCCAGCGGCAATGTCACCGACCTTACGGTCACGTACCTGAACCTCGACAAACTCGACACGAGCGGGCTGGACTTGTCCGCCGACTACACCCTGCCGCTGTCCAAGTTCTCCTCAGCCGCCACGGGCACGCTGACTTTCGGCTTGGTTGCAAACTACGTTTACCACCTACGGCTCACTGACAGCGGCGGCCATACGGTGGATCGGGCTAGCCAAACGGGTATCGAACTGCTGGGAACCCCGGGCATGCCGCGATACAACATCAACCTGCTTACCACCTACGCGCAGGGACCCGGATCGGTCAGCCTCCAGGCCCGCTACATTGCCAGCGGCGTGTTCGATCCCGAACTCATCGGGCCGGACAAGTCCAACTATGATCCTAACCTGCCCAACAGCATCAATCGCAATACGGTGGCCTCCGCCTGGTATGCGGATCTTGCTGCTCACTATGACATCCACAGGAGTGGCAGCAACTACGTTCAGCTCTTCGGCGCCATCAACAATCTGTTCGATGAGCAGCCCCCGTTTCTGCCCAGCTTCCACAACGCCATATTCTTCGACAACGTCGGGCGGTACTACACGGTGGGAGCCCGCATAAAATTCTAGCCAAGTGAATGGCGCTGCTTGCGGGCCTATGGCTCAACTGTGGCTGCAGAGTCCTCTGAGGCGCCGGAGGACCGGAGTACGGGTCTGATATGTCAGAGCAACCTGCACTGGGTAGTCGCGCCGGCCGGTACCGCTAATGGCGAGCAGGGCTCCTGTTGCGCGCCGTTGGCCAAGCGGCATGCCGCTCGCCATAGCGGTGATCGTCGGCATGATGACCAACATGCCCTCGATCGTCGCCGCGACGCTCTCGCTAGTCCTGCAGCCGGGCTCGCGGGCGTGCGCTCGCGGCCGTGATGCCATGTCCACGGCCGTGCTGTTCGCCTTTAGCGCCACGACCATTTTTTATCCGCTGGTGGGAAGGTTTGTGGACCGCCGCGGTGCTCGACAGGTGGTGCTACCGGGCATTCTGCTACTGGGTGCAACGCTCATCTCCCTGGCGTTCCTGCGCGGCTCAGTACTGCAATTTGACGTGCAGTTCTTCCTGGTTGCTGCTGCCGGCACCCTGGTGAGCGGTGTGGTCTATGGCCGCGCGCTCGCCGGTGCATTCAACGGCAACCGCGGCAAGGCGCTCGGCATCTGTCTTGGGGTCGGAGGAGGCCTGGGTGCGGCTCTGTCCCCGCCCCTGGCCCACTCGTTGATTGAACATCTGGGCTGGCGCCACGCTTACTTGGGTCTTGGCCTGATACCGCTGGTGGTCGCATTTCCACTGGTCTTCATACTCTTGAGAGGGGAACGGCCGTTGCCGACCGCGTCCCATCAAGAACCGGTTCCCTTTGGTCTAAGCGTGGCGCAGGCGCTGCGGCAACCCGGCCTGTGGCTAATCTTTGCCGCGATCTTTCTGAGCTGCTTTGCGAACAACGGCCTGCTCGTGCATTTGGCGCCGCTTCTCACGGACCGTGGCATCTCTCTTGGCATTGCAACAGCCGCGCTTTCGACCGTCGCCATCGCCACCACCCTGGGACAGTTCGCGTCAGGATTTCTGCTGGACCGGATGGACACGCCTCGGGTCGGGTTGCCGTTCGCCCTTTCCGTCCTCACCGGCCTGTTGCTGATCAACTATGGCACCGGTCCGGTAGCCATGCTGTGCGGAGTCGCCTTCTTTGGATTGGGCATTGGCTCCGAGTACAGCCTCATGCCCTACTACATCAGTCGCTATTTCGGATTGCGGGGCTTTGGGCAGCTCTACGGCGGCATCTACGCCTTTGCTTCGATTGCCGGTGGGCTAGGTCCGTACATCATGGGCCGGACCTTTGAGGACACACACTCGTACCAGGGTGCCTTGTGGGCCTTTGAGGCCGGAATTGTCCTGACAATCCTGTGTATCGCCTCGCTGGGTCGGTACCGATTTACACCAGGCGGTGACGCGTTGGTGCCAGCCGACCGTGCTCCGTCAAGCTGACGCGCCAACTCCGGGATGTAATTCCGTGGAAACGACTGACGTTTCACCCCTCTTTACACCGCTCACGCTCGGGCGCCTGACACTCCCCAATCGGTTTGTAATGCCCGGCATGCAGCGCGGCTGGTGCCGCGGCGGCGCCCCGACTCCCAAAATGGTCGAGTACTACCGCGCTCGCGCGGAAGGAGGCGTGTCGCTGATCATTACCGAAGCAGTGGCGGTGGATCATCCCTCCGCGACCCAGGCCCCCTCCTACGCACGCATGACCTCCCAGGCCTTCCCGGCATGGGCTAGATGCGTGCAAGCAGTCAAGGACGCCGGTGGCCACATGTTCATCCAGTTGTGGCACGAGGGCGCGATCCGGAAAGAAGGTCCCTTGAGTGACTACTCCAGTTACCGCACGCTGAGCCCTTCGGGGTTGGTCAGAGGCGGCACCCCGAGTGGTATAGCAGCCTCTGTCGCGGACTTAGAATCCATCAAATCAGCCTTTGTGCGCGGGGCCCTCGCCGCGCGTAAGCTCGGTGCGGACGGCGTAGAGATTCATTCCTGCCATGGGTACCTGCTCGACCAATTCCTGTGGGCCGAAACTAACCGCCGCACCGACGGCTACGGCGGTGATGACATTGCAGCCCGGGCGAGATATCCAGCCGAGGTGGTGGCGGCGGTGCGCGAGGCGGTAGGCCAGGATTTCGCGATCTCCTTCCGCCTCTCGCAATGGAAGGAAATAGACTTCAAGGCCAAGATCGTACGCACTCCTGAGGAACTGGGAGTGTTGTTGCGTGCCTTGCGCAGCGCCGGCGTCGACTTATTTCATGTCTCCACCCGGAGGTTCTTTGAGCCAGAGTGGCCCGGCAGCGATCTGGGGCTGGCGGGGTGGACGCGCAAGCTCAGCGGCATGCCGGTGATTACCGTTGGCAGCGTCGGTCTGGAACTCGATGTTATGGAGAGCTTTGCCGGAAAGGAAGTCACCCCACAAGTCGAACGTGGGCTTAAAGAACTTTTGCGCAGATTTGCCAATCACGAATTTGATCTGGTCGCTGCAGGCCGGAGCAACATCAGTGACTCGCAGTGGGTGCGCAAGGTCCGGGAGGGTCGCTTTGGCGACATCCGAATTTTCCACAAGGAGCACTTAGGCACGCAGGAGTTCGACAATATGGCCTACGTCACCGACGCCTTTCGCGAACACATGGCCGACTTGCAACTGCAGTACAAAACGGAACTCTGAATCAATTTCAGTCCAGCGCCGGCAATTCATTCCGCGGCTTGTAGACAATGCAGCGATCGCCGCGCACCGTGAAATACAACGCATCGCCGGCCACCAGAGCACCGCAGGCGTAATTTATGTTGGCCGAACCTTCCGCTGAGAACACCCGCCGCACTTCGCCACTTTGCGGATAGACCCGGGCAACGGCCCAAGGTTGCGGGCAGCTTTCGGCTCCGCAAGCGGCGATGGCCTCCACCGGCGAACTCTGACCGGCGACCAGCAACGTGCCGTCAGCGAGTGCATGAATATTGTCGGGAAGAAAATCCACAGCAATGGCGTGACGCGTGCCACGGCGCAATGACAGCACCACCAGTTCGCGGGCGCTCCAGGCGCTGGCATAGACGAGGGCGCCGTCGGCACTGATCTCAAGGCCGTTACCGCCCGACATGGCGCTATTGGGCAGTACACCAACCCCGTGACCCCGCTCCCACGTCAGGATTTTCCCTGTGGGCGCGCCACGGGCCATCTTTGACCAGCTGTCCGGGTCAGTCGGATCGTAGGGGCAGATGATCAACAGCCTACCGTCGGAAAGTGGCCTGACGGCGTTTGGCAGGGCTGTCCGAGGCAAAAGCGCGCAACCGACCCAGTGGACTGTCGGCACTTCGTGCCCGGCCTCAACCGCGAAAATCTCGA
>Ga0157374_10004030_pt1 | contig 12345 bp, 9 predicted proteins | sample M25metaG_FD_115308 | JGI IMG/M metagenome (GOLD analysis project Ga0157374, IMG submission 115308) | Miscanthus rhizosphere microbial communities from Kellogg Biological Station, Michigan, USA - M2-5 metaG | ecosystem: Host-associated > Plants > Roots > Rhizosphere > Soil | place: USA: Michigan...
ACGGCCATTTTTACCTTGATCAACCAGGTGCTCTTGCGGAGTCTGCCTGTTTTCGAACCGAAGCAACTGGTCGCGTTCGGCGATTCCGTTTATGGAGGGGTTGCGGGCGGAATTGAACTCGGCGGCTTCGGCGGATATTTCCCGTGGGACTTCTCCAAGCAGTTGGAGGCAAACCCGGGGCCATTCCAGGGGATCGCTTCTTATGGCAGCTTCTCCAATAAGGTGAGTGTTCGGCTGGCTGACGCCGGCACATCCGCACTGCTCGCGCCTGCAACCCTGGTCTCCGGAAAATACTTTAGCGTCCTTGGTGCACAACCGCTTATCGGACGCCCGATTCTTCCAGCTGACGATGCGGTTCCGGGCTCGGGATCGGTCGTCGTGGTGAGTTACCGATTCTGGCAGCAGTTATTTTCAGGCGACCCTGCGATCGTGGGCAAAACTGTCGCGATCAACGGAACACCATTTGAAGTAGTCGGCATCATGCCCGAAGCGTTTCACGGTTTCAAGCAAGAGTTGGAGCCTTCGGATCTGTGGATGCCTCTCAGCATGCAGCCCGTCGTCCTGCAACAGCCTTCGATGCTCCTCCCGCATTCGGGCCTGTATTTCCTTCACATCCTTGGACGTCTCAGCCCCGAAGCCACATCAAGCAAGGGCGCCCTCGACGCAAGCCAGAACTGGGTTAATCAGCAGGTGCGCCTGGCGACTCTCGCAAACGAGGGCAGCAAAGTGACGCCCGAGCGCCGCGCGGAGATCAATCGGCTTGTTGTCCCGCTCGTGCCCGCGGCAAACGGTGTGTCTCTTATCCGCTCGCAATATGGCAACTCGCTGACGATCTTGATGGCGGTGGTGGGACTCGTCTTACTCATTGCGTGCGCAAACCTCGCGAATTTCCTGCTGGCACGTGCCGCAGCGAGGAAGCATGAGATCGCAACTCGCCTTGCCCTCGGTTCGAGTCGGACACGAATCGTTCGCCAAAGCCTTACAGAGACATTGTTGCTGTCGCTCACTGGTGGAGCTCTTGGACTGGGAGTGTCGTACCTTGCCACTCGGGCATTGATCGCCTTCGTCTCACAGCGAAACAGCAGCATCACAATGAGCGCAACGCCGGACCTCCCGGTCGTGTGCTTTACACTCGGTGTCTCGCTCGCAACCGCAATCTTGTTTGGACTCGCCCCTGCATTGATTGCATCACGGGTTGGCAACCGGGGAGCGCTCAATACCAGTTCGCGAACTGCCCAGGCCGCGGGGGGAAAGAGTTCGCGCTTTTGGCCGAAAGTGCTGGTTACCGCGCAGGTCACGCTGTCGCTCGTTCTCCTGGTGGGAGCGGGACAACTGCTGCGAACGCTGCGCAACCTGCAAAATCAGGACTACGGGTTCGAGCGCACGCATCTGCTGCTGGCCGATTTCGGTGAGAAGCTCGCGGGTTATCCGCCGCACCAAATCCCGACCTTACATCAGCAGTTGATTGAGCGGCTTTCTGCTATTCCCGGCGTACGTTCGGCTGCGCTTTCGGCGACACCTCCTGTCAGCAGCGGCGCGTGGAGTTCCAATATCAAGCTGGAGGGCTATACGCCCGCGCCGAAGGAAGATATGGTGTCGCTTCTCAATCGCGTTTCGGGCCAGTATTTCGAAACTGCTGGGATCTCAATCGTTGCCGGCCGCCCGATTACCTCAGCGGACACTGCAAGCAGTTTGAAGGTGGCAGTGGTCAACGAAACAGTCGCGAAGAAGTTTTTCCCGCACGGAGACGCAGTCGGGCGTCAACTCACTATTGGAATTGATTCAGTAGCCGGTCCATGGCAGATCGTCGGAATTGCGCGGGACACGCGATCTCAGAATCCGCGCGACACCGACCCGATCCGCATGACCTACATTCCCCTTTCGCAGATTGAGGCGTACATTCCGGTTCAAACGGGACCGGCCGGTTCTCCGAAAACCGTCGTGCGCGAGGAGAATCAGGATCGCTATGCAAATATCATTTTGCTTCGTACTGCGGGCGATCCGGCGAAAGTATCGGCGGATCTGCGAGCAGCCGTTGCGTCCATTGATCCCAATCTGCCGATATTAAAAATCACAACCATCCGCGAGCAGGTCTCGAACCTGATTGCTAATGATGAACTCATCTCGACGTTGACGAGTATTTTCTCCGCACTTGCTCTTCTCCTGGCGGCGATCGGCCTGTACGGAGTAATGAGCTACAACGTGGTGCAACGTACGCCGGAGATCGGAGTGCGGCTGGCCCTGGGAGCGCGGGCCGAGAGTGTTCGCTGGATGATCCTGCGGGAGTCACTGCTGCTGCTGGCGGTTGGCGTCATGCTCGGTCTGCCGCTCGCGGTCGCTGGAATGCGCGAAATTCAGAATCAATTGTTCGGTATGAGCGCCGGAGATCCAGTCACATTTGCGATTTCGAGCACTGTCATTGCTGGAATGACGATACTGGCAACATGGATACCGGCAACCAGAGCCTCGAAGGTGGACCCGTTAATCGCACTGCGTTACGAATAGGCTGCTCCCTCGATCGCACGCAATCCCCAGGATCCGAGCGCGCCCCTGCCGCCGGCGTGATCGGGACAGAGTTTCACGGAATTCTCGCCCATCAACGGTAGGTCACCTGGTCACGCAAGAATTGTTGTTTCTGGCGCTTAGAAGATCACCTTCATTTCAGCGCCAGTTCCGTTGACCCATGCGCCGGGCCGCTATATCTCATCATCTTGAGCGCGAGTTCCTTGCGCGGGAGACGAGCGATGAAATTCCCTCCAAATCTGACTAACCTGTCTGCAACCCTGGCAATGCTCTCATGCACCTTAACCTTCCCAGTTTGCAATGCACAGGCCTTGCACTTCAAATCGGCGCTTCTCGGGGGCATGAAGATGCAGTTGCTGCAGAATGATCAAGTTCAACCGATTCAGAATCGAGGAATGCTTGCGCAGAGACCGACCACCCCACTCTTGAACACAGCGGGCGGCGGCTGCACGATCAACCAACTTCAGCTGATGTTCAGTACCGGCCATGATGATCTTCGCGGCGGGTCAAATAACCTGAATGTCGAAATCCACTACGCCAACGGCACCATACAGATAGCAAAGAACGTGAACCAGGGCGCCAATTGGCCCAATAACAGCCTGCATGAAGTGCCGATCCCTCTTGAGCATCCGGTAGCAGCAAATCAGATCAAGAGCATTAACCTTATCCACCTTGCCCAGGGCGGGTACGATCCGACTGCGCTTGCAGTGACCTCGACCGGGCAGACTCCCGTTCTGCCAACGCCAGAAGTCATCGCCTCCGGCATCAAAACAGAAGACAACTGGGACATGGCTGAAATGCAAGCATTCTCCTTGGCGAACGCAGGTGCGAAGGTTGTAATCGCGTCCTCCGGTGATCACCTTTTCACAGGAACCAAGCCCGCTTTCAGTGTCAACGCGCTATCCAACATCGTCTGTCCGACTGCAGGTCAAGTAACCGAACTTCATCTTGTGTTCCAGACAGGCAATGACGATCTGCGCGGCGGAAACGATAATCTCAACATCGCGATCGTTGGAGACGGGTTCAATCAACAAGAGATGAACGTCAATCGCAGCCAGCGCTGGGCAGATGGAACGGGTCAGGAAGTCACAGTTCTGCTGAACAAGCCAATGATGATCACGCAACTCCACAAGGTCGTGCTCGAGGCAACCTACGGTGGCGGATCAGGGCTCGGGGGCATCAAGGTTACGTCGAATGACAAATGGAACATGGACTCGCTGAAAATCTATGCCGTCGTCAATGGCAAGAATCAGCTAATCGGTTCGCAGGGCTTCAATCAATTTGCGGCACCACCCTCGAACAGGCTAACCGTGAATTTGCAGTGACCTATGGAAGCGCCCGCCGAAGATGCGGGCGCGCTCGATCTTAGCGATGGATCTCGATTAAGAAGTCTGCGCTATCGACCTGCGATTACCTACAACAGGCCCGCGACGAGCGCATTCCATTCGTCTTGTAGCGCAGGACGATGGAAGCTGCGACCGGCGCGGGCGTACCAGTAATCAGCGTTCGAGAGGGCGCCTTCTTTGCGGTGGAGATAAGCGTGCACCGCCATGCCTTCTGCCGACTCAAGTTCATCGACCAGGCCATGTGCCCTCGCCCACTCGCCCTTCGCGTCCCACCAGAGAGCAGTTAGCGGTGGGGTGAGGCCATCTGGTGGAGAATCGGCTGACGCCGACTCTCGGAACTCCTTCACATTCATATTGTTTGTCCTCCTGGAAGGCCGATCAGCGACCGTTCGATAAGCTGGCGCGACGTGACCCAAATCACATCGGCACCTTCGAACCAAGGATAAGAATAGATACAAATCAAGCGGCAGTAATAAAAGAAGTTCCGAAGGGGTCGATAAACCGAATAGCGGCTCATTCGGGGAGGTCGGGACCAGGATGTGGAGTGGATCAGGACCAATTGGAACAGCAATTTGCGATTCCGACCAAAACGGTCGTATACTGAATTCAGACCATTCTGGTCGTAGTTTTCGACTGCTGCCATTTCGGCGGCGCGAAGGAGTTCGGCGGGTGAGTGTGCTGACGGATCTGCGTATCGGCGAGACGGCAACCCTGATAGCACTCGACCTACCCGAGGCAGTGCAGAACTATCTCATGCATATGGGCTTCGTTCCCGACGCGCAGGTCACGGCCCTGCGAAAAGCTCCAGCCGGCGATCCCACGGTTTACGCAATCGATGGCATGGAAATCGCCCTCCGTCGCGAAACAGCCGAGTCCATCCGAGTTCGCAGCAATGCAGAAACCTCGGCGCGCGAAATCGACGCCGAGCTGAAAAAGATCGCCGCGACCTCTGGCCGGGCGGATCAATCAGAAATCCACGAATACGCAGGGGCGATCAGATGAATGCCTGCTGTGAGACCCCGGCGTTTGAGGCTCCTCAGGCACCGGGATCCGGTGGTCTCAGCACGGTCGTCCTGATCGGACCGCCCAACTCCGGAAAATCCACGCTGTTCAATCGCCTCACCGGATTGCGCCAAAAAGTCGCCAATTATCCCGGTGTGACTGTCGAACAGAGGATGGGCCTCATGTCGGGCGTCGGTCGCGACGACCTCACGCTGATCGACCTGCCCGGGGTCTATTCCCTCACTCCGTACTCCGAAGATGCACGCGTTTCAGTCGATGTGCTGAAGGGGAAAATGCCCGGCACTCCAAGGCCCGACGCGGTATTGCTGGTTCTCGATTCCCTGCACCTCACCCGGCAACTGATGCTCGCCGCGCCTGTTCTAGCGCTCGGCCTGCCCACTCTGGTCCTGCTCAACATGAGCGACCTGATGGAGTCGCGCGGCGGACAAATCGACTCTCTCAAGCTGGCTAAGGAACTCGGCGCACCCGTCGCACAGATCAGCGCTTTTCGCGGCTCAGGGATGGACGCCATCCCGCTGTTTCTGAACCAGTGCGCATTGCCGCCTTCCGTGAAGAAAGCGGACCAGCTTTTGACGCTTCCCGTGTTGGGCAATGCCGCCAGCACCCATCGATGGGCTGCACAGGTAAGCCGACGGACCGGGTATCGCGCTCCTCTTTCTGCTGAGAACAGCCGCAAACTCGATAGCATTCTTCTTCACCGGATCTGGGGACCGCTGCTGTTTTTGGTCGTCGTAATCGGCGTCTTCGAAGTTGTGTTTTCCATCGGCCAGCCGCTGAGTGATGGCTTTACCGAAGTGCTGGCCAAGATGGGTTCGATTGTCAGGCCATTGCTGCCGGCAGGCTGGCTGCAATCGCTCGTCATCGATGGCGCATGGAAAGGCATCTCGTCGGTGCTGGTCTTCCTGCCTCAAATCCTGCTGCTATTTCTATTCATTGGAATTCTGGAAGACTCCGGTTATCTTGCGCGCGCAGCTCTGATCGCGGATCGGGTGATGCGCACGACTGGACTGAACGGAAAGGCATTCATTCCGCTGCTCTCTGCTTATGCGTGTGCGGTTCCAGCCATCATGGCGACGCGCACCATTGAAAACAAACGCGATCGCTTTGCAACGATTCTTGTCACCCCTTTCATGACCTGCTCGGCGCGTCTGCCGGTGTATATGCTGCTGATAGCTGCTTTCATTCCGAACAAGACGTTCCTCCACGGATTTCTTGGACTGCAGACCATTGTGATGCTGGGCCTCTACCTCGCGGGCTTTGTTGCCGCGATGACAACAGCGTGGCTGCTGAAAAGTTCAATCCTCAAGTCAAATGAGGCCCCGTTCATACTGGAACTGCCGCAATATCGCATGCCTACTCTGCGATCGCTAGCAATGCGGCTTGTAGATCGCGCCAAGGTATTTCTGCGCCAAGCCGGTACGGTCATTCTGGCTGTAACGCTGGGCCTCTGGCTGCTGGCGCACATTCCTCCTGTCCCGGTACAGGGTGGTCATTACGCCGCGCCCGAGTTGGCCGACAGCATGATCGGCAAGATGGGCCACGTAATCGAGCCGGTGATCGCGCCACTTGGTTTCAACTGGAAGGTTGGCATTGGTCTGATTTCGAGCGTTCTAGCCCGCGAGGTGATGGTTTCCACTATGGGCACGCTCTACGGCGCCGATCCTGAGACGCAGTCCATGCACCTGCAGAATGCGCTGCACACGGATATGACCCTCGGCGGAGCGGTCGCGCTGATGATCTTTTTCGCATTCGCGATGCAATGCACATCGACAATGGCCGTGGTCCGGCGCGAAACGAATAGCTGGAAGTGGCCAGCCGTGCAGTTTGCTTACATGCTGACGCTGGCCTGGCTGGGTGCATTCGCCGTGAATCACATCATCACCGCATTGTTCGGCTGAGTTAGAAGCCTCTCCCCCTCCCTATGACATGTTTCGCAGGCCCGCGTATCGTAGAGGAATGCGGCTGTGGGGCATTCCTGACTGGTCAGTGGCTCGGCTGAGTACCGGAGTTTTGATTGCCCTGGTCTGCTCATCTACCCTTCCGCAGGATCCGGTTCTGAAGACCCGCACAAAGGAAGAGCGCGAAGAACGATTTAACGTGACTCATCGCATAACAATGAACGTTCAGGTGACGGATGCTACAGGCAATCCCGTCTCCGATCTGCGTGCGGAAGATTTCAGCCTGTATGACAACCACCAGGCGCGCAAGATTGTCGCGTTTCATCCAATCGACGGGGCGGCATTGAGTGACGCGACAGATTTGGTGATCGTGCTGGACGCGGTGAACACACCTCCGCAGGCGCTTGATGAAGAAAAGAATGCGATCTTCAAATATCTTGCTGAAAGCCGGAAACCATTTGCTCTGCCGACAGCATTCGCTCTGTGGTTCAACGGCCACTTGAGCGCAACTCCTGCGACAACTGACCGTAATGCGATTGGACGAGCTTTCGTGAAACTCACGAAGAATTTGCACTCGAATGCGTGCGATACAGGGCAGACCCCAGCGCAGCATAAGATTGCAGCAAATAAGGACGCCATGCAGGTGAGCCCCGCGGCTTGTCGCGCGGTTCATTTCAAAGATTCAGTGGCAGCACTGGATGGAGTCGCGCAACAACAGCTGGCGACAGGTGGCCGGACGCTCCTAATCTGGGTGGGATCAGGATGGCCCGCGATACCCGACACCGAGCTTGAACGGCTCGCGCCGAAGCAGCGAGATGCATTTGCCCACGAGTTCGTCGAGGTCCTGCACGATCTTCGCGCTGCACAGGTGACGGTCTATTCAATTACGCCCGATGACAACAGTTCAAGCTCAAACGAGAATCTGAGAAACACGAGCACAAGGGGGGTCGCACCATTTCCCCGAATGGCAGTGGATGAGATTGCGCAGAGGACAGGGGGACGAGTGATGACTTCGTCAGAAGATATCAGCGCCAGCCTTCACGCCTGCAGTCGAGATGCGGAATGGTACTACACGATCTCGTTTAACGCACCGCCGGAGCAGAGCGGCGCAAGAGAAATTCACTTGCTCGACGTAAAGGTTGATCGCCCCGGAGTTGAAGTGCGGACTATGGATTCCTACTACACCGAACCGAAATGAAATCGCGCAACTCAGCCGCAGGTTGTGCCATCGGGGAACTCGGAAAATGCCTTGGTCTCGATAGGAATCAAGATGACACGCTTGTCCGGCATGATTTCGACGCGGAAGGTTGCGCCAGGATAGAGCCCGGTCTGCTTCTGAACATCAGGTGCAAGCGCGATGCAGCCGCAGTTCTGAACGCAACCGATTGTTTCCATCAGTCGATCTTGTCCGGATGGAGTGCAATGTTCTTTTCGCCCGCGGCCTTGCGATCGTTGTATGCCTTGACCCAGTCTTCCCAGTGCTTGCCGGCAGCCCGATCCTTTCCGGTGAATTCCAGACGTGCGATCTCGGCATAACCCAGCTTTTGCTTCCCGTTCACATTTGGCTCGAAGTATTGAACATAGCTCTCGGCGAGCGTGGACCCGGTGCGGCGATTGAAAATGAAGGCCTCAATCCTCTTCCCTGATTTGGTCGTGATGGTCACGTCGCCGCGATAATCGAACGCTTTTTCGAGCGCGTTACGCACATCGTCTTCACTGGCGAAATCCGGCACCCAGCCTTCCAGTTGCTCGTGCTCCGTGCCGGGTGCTAGTTCGAGCGCTTCGATTTGTTCAAGGGTGTATTTGGAAACTTCGGCAGTCATCAACCAGCTCCCGATTTCAGCTCTCAGCTTTGGTTTCTACTTCGCCGCCATCTCGCGGTCTTTGCTCTCGATCTGCACCAGCGTGCTTGCACCGTGTGGGGCCGGCTCGCTGAGCAGCTTCAAAGCGTGCTCGTCTTCATAGATGCTGAACCAGCCACGTGCCATGGAGTAGATCCCTTTTACCGATAGGAAGCCATCCATGACCGCTGTAGGCTCGTAGCCGCAGCTCACCATGCAGTTGGCACACTTCGGATTCCCGCTGGCTGCGCCATATTCTTCCCACTGGGTCGTCTCCATCAACTCCTTGAAGGTTTCCGTATACCCATCCTGCAGCAGATAGCACGGCTTCTGCCAGCCAAAGATGTTGTAGGCGGGATTCCCCCACGGAGTGCACTCGTAGCTACGGTCGCCCATCAGGAACTCGAGAAACAACGGCGACATGTTGAACTTCCAGGATTTCTTTCGGTTCGAAAGAATGGCGCGGAAGAGACGCCTTACCCGTGCGCGTCCGAGGAAGCGATGCTGATCGGGGGCTTTGTCGTAGCTATAGCCCGGTGAAAGAACGATGCCTTCAACTCCAAGCGCCATCACTTCGTCAAAGTAGCGGCGCACGCTGTTGGGATCCGTACCGTCGAAAAAGGTGGAGTTCGGCGTCACGCGGAATCCGCGTTTCACGGCTTCCTTGATGCCTTCGACTGCGAGGTCCCATCCACCTTCGCGGCAGACAGAGTAGTCGTGGTGCTCGCGCTCTCCATCAAGGTGCACTGAAAATGTCAGGTATTTCGATGGAGTGAATTCGTGAATGCGGCGTTTCAGCTCTAGAGCATTGGTGCAGAGATAGATGTATTTCTTTCTCGCTATGAGGCCGTTGACGATCTCAACGATCTGCGGATGCAGCAGAGGCTCGCCGCCGGGAATGGACACCATCGGGGCGCCGCACTCTTCCACCGCTGCGAAGCATTCCTCGGGCGTCAGCATACGTTTCAACACATGAGGCGGATACTGCACCTTTCCGCATCCGGCACACGCCAGGTTGCAGCGGAAGAGCGGCTCGAGCATGAGCACGAGCGGATATCGTTTGTTGCCCGTCAGACGCTGCTTCCACACGTAAGAGAAGACCGTCCACACCTGGGAAATAGGAATTGCCATCGTTGTTCGTTATCCTCGGGCCCTCGGCCCTAAAATCAGTTTTCAGCTTTCAACAGCCAGTCTTCAACAACTTCGCAAAAAGAAACTCATTTCAGATTGGACTATGCGGCGCGTTCCATCGCCCGCTGGTACGCAGTCAAAGCCATCAGCGGAAAGTATTGCCGGTAGAGCGTGTAAGCCAGATAGAACACCTTTGGAAACCCGGTTCCAGTAATGATGCCTTCGCGCTTTGCGCCTTCCCCTATCGACTCGTCCCAACTGCCATCCTGGCTTTGGCGTTCGAGCAGCCAGCGCACGCCCTTTGCGACGGAATCTGACCGGTCATCGCCGGCTGCAAGCAAACCAAGTAGAGCCCACGCCGTCTGCGACGGAGTGCTTACGCCGACACCGCGCGTATCCGGATCGTCGTACGTGCCGCACGATTCGCCCCAGCCTCCGTCGGAGTTCTGGACCATGCGAATCCACTCGGCCGCCTGCTGTACCTGTGGCTCGTTATGATCGAAGCCAATCGCTTCAAGACCGCGCAAAACCAGGAACGTTCCGTAGATATAGTTGACGCCCCAGCGTCCGAACCAGCTTCCATCGGGTTCCTGCTCGCTCAGGATGAACTGGATGGCCTTCTCGATGCGCTTATCCGCGCGCGTGTAACCGTACGCAGCGAGCATCTCAAGCATGCGCCCAGTGATGTCGACGGTCGGTGGGTCAAGCATCGCGTTGTGGTCGGCAAACGGGATGTACTGGAAGATCATCTTGGTGTTGTCTTTGTCGAAGGATCCCCAGCCGCCGTTGCGGCACTGCATGGCAAATTCCCATTCGATCGCACGCTGCGCGACCTGATGCTGGTAGCGTTCCCGAGGATTGTCAACTCTGCTGAGCCCTAACAGGACCTGCGCCGTGTCATCAGTGTCGGGATAGAACTCGTTGTTGAATTCGAAGTACCAGCCGCCCGGCTCCGTCTTCGGAACCTTGACCGCCCAGTCGCCTTTATGCCGAACCTCTTTCGAGAGCAGCCAGTCAGCAGCTTTCAGCATACGCGGATCGCTACGCGATACTCCTGCTTCGCCCAACGCATAGATTGCCTGGCCCGTGTCCCACACCGGAGACATGCAGGGCTGCATGCGAAAGGTAGGCTCAGGAAATTCCGGAGTCGGTTCTTGCTCGATACCCAGCTTCTCAAACTCATCCCGCGCTCGAATCACCTGCGGGTCGTCCTCGGAGTAGCCGAGGCAGCGTAGCGCAATAATGGCATTCATCATTGCCGGATAAATGGCGCCGAGACCGTCAGACATCTCAAGACGCTCGAGCATCCACTTTTCTGCTTTCTTCAGCGCAATTCTACGAACCGGACGCAGGTGAACTGCTTCTGCCCAGTGCATCACCCGATCGATCGCAATGAAGAAATTTCGCCAGGATACTTTATTCTTGCTGTCCCACTGCAACCGCAAGTTCGCGTTGGCACGGCCACCAACATAGAGCTCATCGATCGCATGCTCCTGGGGGATTTTCTTGTACGGCTTCTTCGCGTAGATGATCGCGAGCGGCACAAGGATCGAACGTGACCACGCAGAAATCTCGTAAATGTTGAAGTAGAACCAGTTTGGAAAAAGCACGATCTCCGGCGGGATGGCAGGCACAGCGTCGTAGTCGTACTGCCCCAATGCGCAAAGATACATCTTGGTAAACGTGTTACAGGCGACCACTCCGCCGTTTGCCAGAATCCATTCGCGAGCTTTTACCAGGCGCGGGTCGGATATCGGCAGGTCCATCAGCTTTGCAGAGAAGTAGCACTTCACCGTGAGTGAGATGTTTCCCGGACCGCCTGGATAGAGGCTCCAGCTGCCATCCTCTTTTTGATAACGCATCATCTCGGTGAAGGCGCGCTGCAGCCGATTCGGGTCGCCAGATTCCAGAATTGTGTGCAGGAAGATGTAATCGGCCTCGAGCATTGAATCTGCTTCGAGTTCTCCGCACCAGTAGCCCTCCGGAAGCTGGCGGCTGAGCAGGTAGTCACACGAGCGCTTGATCGCTGACCGAACATCAGCAATTGCGGCATCGAGACGGCCAAACTTTGGCACCGTCGACTTGGCTTGTACCTGCTGGATACTCATGGTGATGTTCAGTCCTCAATGATTCAAAATACGCGGAACCGGATCTGTTTTGTCCCTGATTTCTCTGATCTGAGCTGGCCGAAAAAGAACATCTCAATGCGGCGAGAGCAGGCCAAAGCTGAACCATCCCCTTGGCCCACCACCGCGTCGAACTCGCTGTCAGCGGACTGGAACTTGCTCGGCACCACCCGAACTGCCGATCGCCTGGACAATTTCAGGAGGGAGGCCAAACCGCACATTCTCCGGCATTACCTCCACTTCTTCGACGCTCGAGAAACCGTTTTGACGCAAATAATTGACCACGTCCTCCACCAGCACTTCGGGGGCAGAAGCTCCGGCGGTCACTGCCACTGTCGATACTCCCTTCAGCCATTTGGGATCGATGGCTTGGGAGTTATCAATCAGGTACCCAATGGTGCCCAGATTCCGCGAAACCTCAACGAGACGGTTGGAGTTGGAGCTGTTTGTCGAGCCG
>Ga0157374_10004034_pt1 | contig 12337 bp, 10 predicted proteins | sample M25metaG_FD_115308 | JGI IMG/M metagenome (GOLD analysis project Ga0157374, IMG submission 115308) | Miscanthus rhizosphere microbial communities from Kellogg Biological Station, Michigan, USA - M2-5 metaG | ecosystem: Host-associated > Plants > Roots > Rhizosphere > Soil | place: USA: Michigan...
CCATTGATAGCCGAGACCGGCAGGCCAAACCGTTGCGCTGTTATAGAACCGTTCGAACATCAGCGGAAACGGTCCACTCCCTTGATAGTCAGTTTCCTGCTGGATGTTATTGCCGGTACCGGCGTTGATCGGATCGCCAACCGCTCGCTTGCCCTCCTCGCATTTGCTGCAAGAGCCAACATCGCGGAAGGCATAGCGATCGCCGGGAAACCAGCATGAATTCGTTGTCGGGTCCCAATCTCGAATGGATTCGAGTCCCACATCGTAAACGGTCGAACGCAAGCAACCGTAGTTATTGGCGATTCCCACGGTGCCGCCCGACACCATATTATTATCGCTATCGTAAAAATCCATGTCGCACCACACGTTTTGATCCGGCCAAGTCCCAACGTGGATTGACTTGATCGTGCCGTAGGCTGCGATATTCGTTCCCACTACGTTACACGCGGTTGCCGGACTTGTCGTCCAATAAGGAGGGGCGTGGCTTTTTACATTGCCGGGGACTTGGAACCACCGCTGCGGCACTGGATTGGAGAGCATGTCGACTGCCAGCGCTTCTTGCACGAGACACAGCAAGCCGAGAACGAATAGGAATAGTTGCGCTACGGAAATGCCGCGAGAGATTTTCATGGGAGAGGGAGAACCGTTATTTTAATTTATGGGGTGACGAAGACTACGATATGTCTAAGCTCTTAGTCTTTTGTTTTTATGTAAAAAAATGGCAGACGGGAATTTATCACCGGTCCCGATCAAATGCAATAAGTCTTTCGAATGGATATGGGAATGTTACAAATTGCCTAATTGAAACACCGCCTTTGCCAAATCACCGCCTATTCGCTTAAGCTTCGAACTCCTTCTTTTCATGCGACTGTTTCAATAAATTTACAGTCTGGCGCAATAGCGCCCTAGACCGGACTTCATAAGAATGTACGCTCTAGGAACTACAATGAATTTAATACCGCAGACCCACACCAATATGACCTACTCTCTCGATGCCAATCGGCTAATCGATCGCATCGCAAGCATTGTCGGACCGCAAGGACTTATCACTGCGCCGGAAGAAACTGCCGCCTATGTGACCGATTGGCGCGGAACCTACCATGGCACAGCGATCGCGGTCGTACGGCCGGCAACGACAGAGCAAGTCGCCGAGGTCGTCAAAATTTGTGCCGAGATGCATGTAAGCATCGTCCCGCAAGGTGGGAACACGAGTCTATGCGGCGCGTCGGTGCCGCGTGCGAATGCTGCCGAAATCGTTGTTTCTCTGTCTCGAATGAATCGAATTCGCGCGGTCGATCTTGAGAACAACACCATTACGGTCGAAGCAGGATGCATACTCGCCGATTTACGAAAAGCCGCAGCCGATGCGGATCGTTTATTTCCACTAAGCCTTGCTTCGGAAGGGACATGCCAAATTGGTGGTAATCTTTCCACCAACGCTGGCGGTATTGCGGTGCTTCGCTACGGCAATACGCGCGATCTCGCTCTCGGCCTCGAAGTCGTGCTGCCCGATGGGCAAATCTGGAATGGTCTGCGCGGATTACGCAAAGACAACACCGGCTACGATCTAAAACATCTTTTCATCGGCGCGGAAGGCACACTCGGCATCATCACCGCCGCCGTATTAAAGCTATTTCCTCAACCAAAGAAAAAAGCCACGGCGCTCGTCGCTATTCCCAATCCGCAAGCAGCCATATCGCTGCTCACGAAAGTGCGCGGTCATTGCGGCGATCGGTTGAGCGGCTTCGAAATCATGTCGCGCGTATGCGTCGATCTCGTATTAGCGCATATTCACGGCACACATGATCCGCTTTTCCGTCCATATCCATGGTATGCGTTGGTGGAGTTGACCGACACCCTGACATCCATGCGCCTGGAAGACATATTGGAAGAAGCACTGACCGATGCCATAGAAATCGGTACAGCACTCGATGCCATCATCGCCGCAAGCGAAGCACAAGCCAATGCGTTATGGGCATTACGCGAAAACATTTCCGAGGCGCAACGTGTAGACGGCAAGTCCATCAAGCACGATGCTTCGGTACCGGTTTCCCGCATTCCAGAGTTCATCGATAAAGCAGACGCGACACTTCAACAAACATTCCCCGGCATTCGCATTGTCGCCTTCGGTCATATCGGCGACGGCAACATCCATTACAACTGCTCGATGATGAACGCCTCCGATAACCAGGCGTTGCTTGCAAAGCAAAGCGAGGTCAACCGGGTCATTTATGACTTAGCTACATCGTTAGGCGGCAGCATTAGTGCTGAACACGGGTTAGGTCAGTTGAAGCGCGAAGAAATCGTTCGCTACAAAAGCCCGCTCGAACTTGAATTAATGCGCTCGGTGAAGCGAGCATTGGACCCGCAGAACATCATGAATCCGGGAAAAGTATTGCCTGGGTTAATGAGCGAATAACTCGATTGGCCCGTTACATTAAAAAGGATAATCATGGGGCGCACTCTCCGACAATTAGCTGTCCACGCAGTTGCGCTTCTCATCGTTGCGTTGCCTATCTCCGGCGCATGGGCCGAAACAACACCGCCTAAACTAGGCATCGTCCTTATGCATGGCAAGGGAGGCATGCCGACAAAATATGTTTCCGGTCTCGCATCCGCACTGCAAGAACAAGGCTACGTAGTCGCGAATCTCGAGATGCCTTGGTCAAAAAGGCGTGATTACGATGTCAGCGTTAGCGTTGCGGAAACGGAAGTAGAATCAGCGCTTAACGAATTGCGAAGCAAAGGTGCACAGAAACTTTTTGTTGCGGGACATAGCCAAGGTGGATTGTTCGCTCTTTATTTCGGTAGTAAACACACTGTCGACGGCATCATTGCCATCGCTCCCGGCGGAAACGTCGGCAGCATCACATTCAGAGAAAAAGTCGGCGATTCGGTGGAACACGCGCGCAAGCTCATTGCCGAGGGAAAGGGCGATGAAAAAACTAGACTGAGCGACTTTGAAGGCTCCAAAGGCACTTACATCATTGTCACCACGCCATCCACTTATCTCACATGGTTCGATCCGGATGGCGCAATGAATCAGAAAACGGCAATTCAAAACATACCGCCGCAAATACCGGTTTTATTCATTGCACCAACCAACGACTACCCCGGCCTACTCAAAATCAAGCAATCGATGTTCGAGTCACTTCCTCGTAATGCACTAACGAAACTTTATGAACCGAGTTCGAACCACCAAGATGCGCCATCCGCGTCGCGCGATGAAATACTGCGATGGACTACCGCAGTGGCGCAGCAGGCACAATAGACCTCCTTCGAAACCTACTGCGCGATCCGAGGTTGAGACTTCGGTGCTCAATGTATAAATGGCCAGTCACGTTGAATGGGTATGTTTCAGTAATTCCATCTTGCATATTTTCGCATGCACTCCCTTCTCCCGCAGGCGGGAGAGGGAGTTACCCCCAAAGCAAGGATATCTAACCAATTCAACATGACTAATCACTAATAATATTTCGATTATTAGAAAATTCGCTCTACTGTGCCGCTCGATCGCAACACACTTGAAGACTACCGCCTACCCGCAATCCACACATTCACTTTGCTTTTCCGGAACCGGGCAATCAACCCGCTTTAAAATACTGCCGGCAAATTTGTCTTTCAAACCACTCACCTTGCCGGCCGTTTCCTTATTCAGGCCGGCAATAATCAAAGTCGCTTCCTTAACGTGGGGCGAACGGGATTCGATGCGTGCCTCCGTAAAACCTTTGCCGCGAATCTGGTTGAGATGGCGTTGGGCCGTTTCTTCGGCGCTGAATAGACCGAGGGATATGGCATTGTCCGGTTGGACCGATACTTCGCCCACATCCGCAGCTCGCAATTTAGCTAATAGCGCAGACGGATTCGCTACCGGCGGAATATGAACCCAGAAGCGAGTCGGCCCTTCGACTCGGGTCTCCGTCACGTCGTTGGGAGAAACGAGATGCGTCACCAAATCTCTTGCGCGCTCCAAATCGGCGCCGGCGATTCCGCTCCATTGCATGCAACTCGCTGCCGACTCCGCACTTTTGGTTTCTGCCTTGTTAATGGAAAAAGGCACCAATCGAATCTTATCGAGATTGATGTCGGTGCTCGGCGCCGCCGGCGAACTGCCTTCTATTTCGCTGATATAAATAAACCCCGCCAATATCAAATTGGCAAGAAACAACATGAATACCCAAACTCTCATATAACCTCGGTTGCCATATCGCCGGCGATATAAGCCAAGCCGTCAAGTACTAAGTTGTCCATACGCGTCACCGAACCATTCAAATGCGGTTGCAATACTTCAGCGGCGCCACCGGAGAGCAATATCATCGGTTCACGCGCCCCTTGCGCAATCAAGGCTGCACGCATGCGCTCGATAGCGCCGGCCGCCGCTTGAATCGCCGCAGTCCATACGGCATCGCTGGTATTCGTGGGAAAGGTATTAAATTCTCCCCGTTCCACCCGAATACCGGCCGTCCTCGCCGTTAACGCGTCCGCCATCATGCTTAACCCCGGTAGAATCAATCCGCCAAGAAATCTGCCATCGCTCGTCAACGCATCAATCGTGATCGCCGTACCGGCCATGACCACGATCGATGCGCCTTCGTACGAGCGATGCGCACCGATCAACGCCGCCCAACGGTCACAGCCCAATTGATAAGGCTGAGCATATCCGTTGATGACACCGCACTGCGCCGCTTGCGCGCTAATCCATAGGGGCGCAATGTGCCAGCGCGCCACCAGCACGTTTAATTCCGAACGAATCAGTTCGCCGGCCACATTAGAGACAATAATCGTCGTCGGCGCAGGCAAGTGTTTCCATGCGTCGCTGAGTCGCACCGCCTCTTGTTTGCCTACGGCCCCCATGGCAATCCAGCGAAGACCGTCGTAAAGCCCCCATTTGACGCGCGTGTTACCGGCGTCGATAGCAAGAATATTCATCAATTAAATTACTTCGATTCCATTGCAACTCGTCTATGCGCTGCGGGCGATTATGCTGCGCAGGCGGATTTTGAGACGAGGAGCGGAAGTGTGCAAATGAGTACATTGAGCACCGGGCTTTCAACCCCGGGCCGCGCGATTGCGAAGAAACTCTAATGTTGGAAATATAGAGCGGGTTGCCCTATTCCGCTAGGTACCCCGCAAACTAACTTCTCCGACATTAAATTGCATGCCCCCGCCGGCTGTAAGAATTTTCAGCGAACCATCCGCACCGACTCCTTGAGCAACACCGCGAATCACCGACCTATCCGGCAACAATAATTGCACCTGCTTCATCTGATGAGCATGGCGTGCCTCCCAATCGGCGACGAGCGGCGCAAAACCGCCCGCCTCGAATTCGGTCAGCACATTTCCCAGCGCGCGCAACAATTCGGCAAGCATTTTATTACGGGAAGGTAAGGGGTCCGCAATAGCCGCAAAATCGACTACCGCTTGGTCGATCTCCGCCAACACCTGCGGCGCAAGACGATAATTCAATCCGATACCGATGGCTGCCGAACTGGGCCCAAGCATTTCGCCCTGCACTTCAATAAGAATCCCAGCTAATTTGCGTCCGTTATGAATAACGTCGTTGGGCCATTTAAGTTTCACGCCGACAACGCCTAACGCTTCGCAGGCCCTCGCCACCGCCAGTCCTGCCGCTAGACTTAAACCGGATAAAGCCGTGACGCCGCTCTTGAATTGCCAGGCGACGGAAAACGTTAACCCGCCGGCAATGCCGCTATGCCACACCCTGCCTTGCCGTCCGCGCCCTCGTGTTTGCAGCTCGGCGGCGACGCATACGCCATGCACCTCACTTTGCCTAGCCCGCTCCAAAAGCAGACTATTGGTGGATTCTACGCTGTCCAGCACTTCTACTCGAAACGGCGAACAATCGCCCAACGCTTCGCTAATCGTCCAGCCATCCAGTAGATCGAGAGGATAATCCAGTCGGTAACCGCGTCCACGCACGCGGAACACTTGCAAACCCAGCGTCGCGGCCTCCGAAAGCGATTGCCAAACCGTGGCACGCGATACGCCGAACTGGCGCGCCAAGTCCTCGCCGGAGTGGAAACGGCCATCGGACAGTTGTCGAAGAAGTGAAATGAGCAGTGGTTTCAAAATGACACAGTATGTTGACCTTAATAAGCGGCAGCGATTCTAAACGATGCCGTCGCCGAACGTCTTTTTACCGATGCGAAAAAACACACGCCGCGATAAAGTACGTTATCGGATTGACGCGCGTTTAACGGACTTCAACGCTCTCTGCACCAATAACCATGAGGAGACATCGATGCAAACTCAGCTAGCGGCAGCGCTATTCGCCACACTCATCGCATGCAGCATGCCCGCCAGATCCGCCGACGATACTCGTATCGCGACGGGCGGCAAAGTCTTCGCCGCCAATTGCAAGTCATGCCACGACACCGGTAAAGCGGAAAACGACGCGCCGCAGATCAGCGAAACAGCCGAATGGAAAAGTCGTCTCGGCGGCGGCCGAGAGGCGCTCTACAAATCATCGATTCAAGGCTTCTCGGGCTATTTCACCATGCCGGCCAAAGGCGGCAATGCGTCGCTCAGCGACGATGAAGTGAAAGCCGCGGTGGACTATATGCTGGATAAAGCCAGTGTCCGATAGCTTGCGCGCCGGGCATTAAGGAGCTTCTCTCAATATCGGTTACAATCCAAAAGATATAGCTGCACCGATGAGTGCGCCCTAATTTTAGATTTCCACAAGCCCACAAAATGTCTAATAGCAACACAAAAGCCGATAACAACACGGCACCGGCCTCCAATTTTATTCGAAACATTATCGATGCCGACCTCGCTGCTAATGCCTATGGAAACCGTACTTGGGCCGGCAAACCTGGTCCTGCTGCAATCCAAAAAGATGCGCCGCGCGATTCTGCAAAAATCCGCACCCGCTTTCCGCCGGAACCGAACGGTTATTTGCATTTAGGTCATTCGAAGTCCATTTGCCTTAACTTCGGTCTTGCCCGCGACTATGGCGGCAGTTGCCACATGCGCTTCGACGACACCAATCCCGCCAAGGAAGAACAAGAATATGTCGATTCCATTATCGACGCGGTGCGCTGGCTGGGTTTCGATTGGAACGAGAATCTCTATTACGCCTCGGATTACTTCGATACGCTCTATGCTTTCGCAGAGCGTTTTATCGAACACGGCTTAGCCTATGTGGACAATCTCAGCGCAGAGGAAATGCGCCAATACCGCGGCACGCTAACGGAGCCTGGTAAAGAATCGCCCCATCGCAATCGTACGGTTGAGGAAAACCTCGATCTTTTCCGCCGCATGAAGAACGACGAGTTTCCCGATGGAAGCCATGTGCTCCGGCTGAAAATCGACATGGCCTCGCCCAACATCAATATGCGAGACCCGGTGATTTATCGCATACGCCATGCGCATCATCATCGCACCGGCGACAAATGGTGCATCTATCCGATGTACGACTACACTCACTGCATTTCGGATGCGCTGGAAAATATCACCCATTCCGTCTGCACGCTCGAATTCGAAGATCATCGTCCGCTTTACGATTGGGTGTTGGAAAAACTAGCGGACTTCGGCGAATTAATGCGTCCGCTGCCCCATCAATACGAATTCGCGCGGTTGAATCTCACCTATGTGGTGCTGAGCAAACGCAAGCTCATTCAACTCGTCGAAGAAAAACATGTGGACGGTTGGGACGACCCGCGCATGCCGACTATCGTCGGCGCTCGCCGGCGCGGTTATACACCGGAAGGCTTTCGTCTTTTCACCGACCGCATCGGCGTATCGAAATCGGACTCATGGATCGACTACACCATCTTCGAAGATTGCATGCGCGAAGACCTCAACGAACGGGCCGAGCGCCGCTTCGCCGTGCTCGATCCGCTGAAGCTTATCGTCGATAACTTTCCCGCAGGGCAAACGGAAGACTGCTTCGCGCCGCATCATCCCCATAAGCCGGAACTGGGTAAGCGGGTCATGCCTTTCGCTCGCGAGTTGCTTATCGAGCGAGAAGATTTCATGGAAGTCCCTTCCAAAGGTTACTTCCGTCTGAGTCCCGGGAAAGAAGTACGGCTACGCTTCGGCTTCGTCGTGAAATGCATAGGCTGCGACAAAGACGCCGATGGCAATGTCGTTGCCGTTCATTGCGAGTATTACCCGGACTCTAAGTCCGGCACGCCGGGCTCCGACAACTATAAGGTGAAAGGTAATATTCACTGGGTGTCGTCGGCCCATGCTTATGCGGCTGAGGTGCGTTTATACGATCGCCTATTCAGCCATGCGGTGCCGGGGAAACGCGCGACTACAGCGGCAGGTCAAGCACCCGATCATCACCATACCCACGAAGATCAATCCGGGAAAACGGAAATCGACGAAGAAAAACAGGACCACAATTGGCTCGACGATATCAACCCGAATTCGCGTAAAGTGATTACCGCTTATCTCGAACCGGCGCTCAAAGACGCGATGCCCGATCAACGTTTTCAATTCGAGCGGCATGGATATTTCGTTGCCGACCGAATCGATTCGAAAACAGGTAAGCCTGTGTTCAATCGGACAGTGACGCTGCGCGATTCGTGGGGAAAAGAGAGCGGCAAGGCATAAGTCGACTCAAGACTTTTCACGCGCATGCACGGAATGGGTAAACGCAGCATATTCAGTTATTCAAACAATAACAGGACTTACACAAAATTGTCCCGGCAAGGGTTGAGCAGGGGTTTCGAGCAGCACGCTGCGAGCCTGCAAAACAGTCTGCGCATGCAAGCGCAGACGCAGACAGTACAAGTGGTACGGCAAGACGGCGCAACGCCGCTGGGGCGGTTTTGCGTAAGTCCTAAATAAATGAGGTTCCCATGGCAAAACTTGGGCGAAACTATGCCGTAAACCGGCTCGGGGGACAGCGCGATTCCGCCCGAGACATGCGCTATTCAATGCATAGCGGCGGGCCGACATCCAGGCATGCCGATATCGCCGCCTGGATACTTACCGGCGCCGCGTTGCTGCTTGTGTTACTACTACACATGCTGCCCGCGTTGCTGGCCGGCCTTTTAGTCTACGACCTCGTACATCTGATTGCCCCGCGTTTGCAGCGACGTCTCTCCAGCGATCGTGCCCGTCTGGTCGCGGTCGTTGTACTGTCCACCATCATTGTCGGCGCACTCACGGCAGGAATTATCAGCGCCATTGCATTCTTTCACGGTGGCGCCGGTAATCTGCCTGCGCTGTTCCAACGAGTACTGGAAATTATCGAAAGCAGCCGCACCATGTTGCCGGAATGGCTCACCGCCCCCCTGCCGACGACCGTAGAAGAATTGCGCGCAATTCTCACCGAATGGTTCACCGATCATGCGCCCGAATTACAACTCGTCGGCAAGGAAGCCGGGCGAGCGTTTGCGCAGATTGTTATCGGCATGATTATCGGTGCGATGGTATCGCTCCACGACGCCGTGCTTTCGCAAACGGAAAAGCCATTGGCACGCTCGTTAACCGCGCGCGCAAGCCGCCTCGCGGGCTCATTCGGGCGCGTCGTGTTCGCGCAAATGCGCATCTCCTTACTGAACACGATTTTCACTAGCATTTATTTAGCCGCTGTGCTGCCTGCGTTCGACGTCCATTTGCCGTTCACCAAAACACTGATCGCCGTAACCTTCATTGTCGGGTTGCTGCCAGTTGTCGGTAATTTGATTTCCAATTCGGTGATTGTGCTGGTCAGCTTGTCCCATTCGCTGCAAATCGCCATTGCCTCGCTAGCCTTTCTCGTCATCATTCATAAGTTGGAATACTTTCTTAACGCCCGCATCATCGGCTCTCAAATTCAAGCGCGCCCCTGGGAATTACTGGTAGCGATGCTGGTAATGGAAGCAGCGTTCGGCCTGCCCGGTGTCGCGGCAGCGCCGATTTATTATGCGTATCTAAAGCAAGAACTGGCGGATCGAGGAATGGTATAGATGCGTAGAGCGGATTGGTTACTAATTCCGTTCTACTGTAAGTCTTTTGTTAAATGCGTTACGGGCTTCGTCCGCCGTTGGCCACGCTATGAATCTTCCGTCCCATCGCAACGCCGAGTTTATCGGCTGTCCGACCTTGCAACGGCATGAGGACGCGGGTCAATATCGGCAAGCCGAAAAAGAAAGCTGCCATTAGCAGTAAGAGATTGTGCCGCAATAGTAACCAGCAGAGCCCTCCTACCGACGCGAGGACGCCGGCATATAGCAGCATGTCGAGTATCTGGGCCTCCGTCGAACGAACCACTTTACCCGCCTCTGCTCGCGAGCCGATCCAAAACCATTGCCCCGCAGAACGATTAATGATGGCCACGAAGCCCTCTTTCGAGTTATCTGCGGTATAGGCTTGAACAATTTCTACCTCTTGCCCTAGCCCCAGCGGTATATGGGAACCGGTGTTCTCTACAAGCGAACTGCCGCGCGGCGTAAGAACGCCGATACGCTGACGTGCAATGACCTCCCCTTGCTGAAAAATCGCTATCGGACCACGCCTCGGGCCCTTTGGCATCTGGGTTTCATGCCACATTTCATTCAAGGTAATTTGCGCCGGAATAAACCGAAGGGAGAATTTGGTGCCCTCGGCCTCGACCGAGGCGGTCTGCACACTGCGCTTGGTAAAGTCGCCCGCGGTATTAGCACCGCCACCGGCCCGAACATTGACGGCCGTGCTACGAGCTTCGGCAGCGCGTTGCGCGTCGTAAACGCTGCGCTTCTCGGGGTCGGATAAAACACCATAGGCTTCGTTGATGCGAGAGGTAATCGCTTCCGCTTCTTTAGCCGTGTTACGGTCGGGATGATGCTTCTGGGCAAGCACTTTATAGGCAGCCCGGATGACCTCCGGTGGGGCATCCGGAGAAACTCCTAACGTCGCATAATGGTCAGAGTTCACAAATAGCCTCCCTTTTTATAGCTAAGATCGCCTCTTGTTTTCGCACTCGCAGGATTACCGTATCGCCAATGAAACCGCAGATTATCCATCCCTATATCGGGACACTCTTGCAGCCATAATCAGGATCAGTTCCTCAACCCTATATTGAATCGCCATCGAGCCAAAGGCCATTGTAGCGATTTACGTTTTACAACGGGTTGATTTACTTAACATCGGCAACGCCTTAGACGCGCTCTCACGGGCGTATGCCGTACAATGCTGAATGGCATGGTCGTAGATTTTCTATGAACTATTTCGCAAATCTGCAATGGTTCAGCCGCATTACATGGATCGAGGAGTTTATGGCGCAAGGATGGATTGAAGGACGGGTGATCGAGTTAAAGCAATGGAGTGAACGCTTGTATTCTTTACGCGTGGATGCAGACATCGCTCCTTTCGAAGCCGGCCAATTCGCCAAAATTGGATTATCGATCGGCGATGAAATCGTCGGACGCCCCTACTCCATGGTCAATTCGCCGGATGAAAAAACCCTGGAGTTTTATTTCATCACGGTGGATGGCGGACCGCTCACTGCGCTATTGGTGACATTGAAACCGGGCGATGCCATTCATGTAGCGCCGAATCCAACCGGTTTTCTGGTGCTTTCCGAAATTCCGGCGGCAAAACATCTCTGGCTAATGGCAACCGGGACCGGCGTGGGACCGTTTCTTTCGATCCTGAAAACCATTACACCATGGCAACGATTCGAAAAAATCGTGCTGGTGCAGGCCGTGCGCACAGTGCCGGAGCTTACTTATCAAGACACCATCGCAACCATAGCGGCGCAGCATCCGGAACAGTTTATTTTCGTGCCTTTTGTAAGCCGCGAAGATACGGACTTCGCCTTGCGCGCCCGCATTCCGCAGACACTCGTGGATGGAAGGCTGGAAGCTCGCGCGGGCTTGCAAATAAACGAAATCGATAGCCAAATTATGTTATGCGGTAATCCGGATATGGTGCGCGAGACCACGGAAACATTAAACGCTCGCGGACTGAAAAAACATCGCCGCCGTTCACCTGGACAAATTACCGTGGAGACCTATTGGTAACGCCATGAGAACAATCGAATTCACCAAAGAGGTATCAACGCAACGGGAGCGACCAATTGCTCTCACCGGCTTTCGGCTCTCGCTCGTCGCCGCCGCAGCCTTGGTGTTATCGCCCATCGGTTACCGTCTCGGCTGGTGGGACGTCCACGTAGCGCTGATGTATCTCGTGATCGGCGGTACTGCCGCTGCGATCGTCGCGTTGATTATCTCGCTCATCGCAACGATACAAAATCGCCCGGGCAGCGGCAAAGAGGGCTTCTTCTTTGCGGTATCGGGAGTCTTCATTAGCATTGCATTTGCCGGATATCCTGTTACGCAAATTGTAAAATCCTTTGCAGTGCCACAGATCCACGACATCAGCACTGATACCTATAACC
>Ga0157374_10004036_pt1 | contig 12335 bp, 12 predicted proteins | sample M25metaG_FD_115308 | JGI IMG/M metagenome (GOLD analysis project Ga0157374, IMG submission 115308) | Miscanthus rhizosphere microbial communities from Kellogg Biological Station, Michigan, USA - M2-5 metaG | ecosystem: Host-associated > Plants > Roots > Rhizosphere > Soil | place: USA: Michigan...
ATATTAAAAAACGATATAAAAAAAACTGTATATAATCTAGAACAAATTGTACAAAACACGCTAACATGCAAAAACCGCTAACGTACTAAAAAACACACGGTGTAAGGTCCAAGACCAAACGCACTTGACAGCGATTCTATTCCTCGGGGGGTAACTTGGTTCCTTTCATTAGCCACAGCACGCCCTTCTTTGAATCATTAGCGTGTAAAAGCGTCTTTAATATTCTTTATCTTCATTTGGGTTCGTGCATCCTTTCCTCGCGTGCGCTCCGATCCGATCAGTTAATGGTCCTTTGTTGGACTCATCTTCTTCCTCTTAGTTTTGCTTACTTTGTCTTTGTAGTATCTATCCATGTAGCTTTCGATATTACTCCAATTTCTCCCTGTGGTTCCCGCCTCTGTGCCACTGGGGAAACTACGCCCCCCAAAGGTGCCTAACCACCTTCGGTGCCTTTGGGGCACCAGCTGTGGCGGCTACGCCGCCACACAGCCGCCCTAACCTTTTGCCCCCACTTCCATTGAGCCGCCACACGGGAGGGGAGGAGCAGAGCAGATAGCGGGGGCAGAACCCCGCCTGCGCCGTACTCAAGGGGTGCCGTAGCCCGCCCTGCCGGCCGTACGGCGGCGGCGGGGCAGGGGGCGCGATCGTTGCCGAAGGCCGTACCTGCCCAAACCCGGTCGGACCACCGACCGGGTTTTTAAGACCTTTGATCGTAAATGGTTGTGTGTATATTCGCACAGAACCTTGTTCAGTTGCTGGCTCAAATAAGTCTTGTCTTTAATTATATCATGTCCAGCCAATAGATTTTCATAATCTTCAAAAATCATTTCATCCCCACCTATACCTTTAGCAATTAGTTTGAATTCTTCTTCGCCTGTTTTAGAATCTTTATATTTTAGACCATATGTTTTTGGAGAAATGAATATCCCGTGATCGATTTTATATTCTAATTTCATCTCCCCCAATCCACTGCCAACTTCTGAAGAATCTAACGGAAATTTTAATACGACACTATCAGTATCGCAATATATGCAATCATTATTTGGTAAATTAAAATATCTTGAAAGTTCAATTCTTGCATAAGCTGTAACCGCAGCTGCAATAGATACATAAGCTGTGTCCCCTCTTCTTTTAGCTGTTACCTCTGGAGATTTTGAGTCTTCTAAACCTTCTGAATCTATTATTTTATTCAACTCTGGTTCTAATTTTCCTGTATATATTATCATTGAGAAATTACCCATATTTATAAATTCTATCCAATTAATTTTTTTAAGTTGTTCTTCAGCTTCTGCAGTTGGAATAATTTTTACTCTAGTGTTAATTTCATTCATTCCCATTCTCCCAGGTAAAGAATTAAGTAATAATTTAGCAGTAGCTCTTCTGGATGGGTTAAATTCAGCTGTAGCTTTAGCTTTAATTTCATATAATTGATCTACGTATTTATCAAATAACTCGTTTGATTTTTGAAAAGTCCAGGCTCCTATTACACTTACCTTATACCCATACTTTACAGCATTTTTTAATTCTTCACTGAACCACCATCCATAAAATGTTCCTCTTGGGCAAGTTAAACCTTTTTCTGTTCTTACAGGTAGAATGGGATTTTTTAATATAGATGCACTAGGTGTTACAACTTTTGCTTTAACAAAACCAAATAATTCATCAAGATTTTTATTATCTGTATATACTGGTTCTCCAATTGGCATGGGATTTTTCATAGAATGTGGATAATGACTGTTTTTATCATAATAAAAACCATTTTTAATCTCATGTTCAAACACAGATACAATTCCTCCATAATAAGCTTCTCGAATATTTTTTTCTACATCTCCTTTTATTATTTTTATAGGATTTTTATTTATACTGTAAAAATTACTTAAGAATATAGAAAAAGCCAAGGCCGGAAGAGTTTTATGCTTAGTAATATTTATATTATATAAATTATAGACTTCTGTTCCAAATTTTATTAAAATTTCTCTAAGAGATTCTACGTCATTAATTAAATATTTCAATGATTCATCTCTAAACGACCAATCATCTCTCAATAATGATTTATAATCATTAGCCGTAATATCTTTATAATTATCTATTGAAGGAGTAGCCCCCACATAAGATAAATTTTCTAAACTAGCAAACTTATGTGGGAACTCCGTTTTCAAAATTGAAGCACCAAAATCTTCTCCTAAAGATTTAAGGTCTCCTTTTAACATTAAAATACTATCAAGAATTGTTAAAGTAACTATTTTCTTTTTCCCACCTTTCCTTTGGGACCTGATAATAATGTACTAATTCTTAAAGAAATAATTGTTTTATCTTCCTTTATAGAAGCTTTAACTTTAAACCCAGCGTCAAGAAGAGTTTTAATAAGAAAATGTCCGTCAAATTTTCCTAAATTGTGTGCATAAAAAGTATTAGAAGTAAGTCTATTATTGAAAATATCCCAAATCATTTGTATTATTAAAGATTCTCCGGTTAAAAGATTATTCTCACCCAACCAATAAGTTTGAGTTTTACCTTCTACAGCATAGGCACAAGCATACACACTCATTAGACCACTTGCTTCGGAAGAACGATACGTTTCAATATCTATTGTTCCAATCTTATTATCAAAAACTAGTTCTTGCGGAACTTCCATTAATCGACCCATTTTAATTTTTACATTACTGTGGTCCAGCTTATTGTTTTTAAACTTCAATTCTAAATCTTTGTATTTTCTAATTAACACTCCTGACCCAGCTTCCCAATAATCTTTAAACGACAACAATTTGTCGTTGTTAGAGTCGACAACATCGATATTATAATTATTTCTATCTAAAGGTTCAATTTTCATTATATAGTTAGAAGAATAAGTATAATTAATATTACTATCCAAATCATTATAATTTATTAAATCAGGTTTAAAAATTGGGGCCATGTTAGATTTTTGTTTCAAATATCTAAGTTCTTTAGGCACAGAGTATGGGCTCCGGTGACTTCAGTATTTAAACTCTGATTTACAATTCTATTTTCGGCCAATCTTCTATCTAAAACTTGATTTAGAACATTCGTAGCCTCAGTATAACTTACTTTTAATTCATTTTCAGTAACCCAAACTTTATAATATAGTATTATTTTATCTATAGACTCAAGTTCATATATCTCTAATATATAAACTAAACCATTATGTAATGCATAAGCTAACTCATTATTTTTTGATAATTTTGACAATTTTACACTTTCCTTTAATAGCGTTTTATATACTATATTTCCATATTTATCCTTATATACTCCAATAGGTAACATAGAATATAATGTATTTACTTTTAAAACATCTAGGAATTTTTTAACTGCTGGTTTCATTAAATCCACATCATCAAACATTTCAGGACCAACATAAATTACATATTGACTATCATAACCTCTAAATCCTCCTCTTATATTACCACCATATTTCTCTCTTATAGTTAGATTAACCATTCTTGATAATTCAGATTTAGTATAACTGTGATAAAGACCCACAGACGTACCAAAAAAATTAGCACTATAAATAAAGGTATTAATAAAAGAATTATATAAACAAAGCGGTCTACTAAAAGAATAAACTAAATAGGCGTTTCTGTCCATATTGTGTTGAATCATAGGCTGATTTAACTTAAGCATAGTTTCTGTTCTTTTCATCTTTTTCATCTATAACTGTATAAAAATAATGATAACTTTAAAGGTTATGATAAAACATATATTATAATAATAAATGATCAAAATGAATTAAATTATATAAAAAATGAAGTTGATAAATTTTATAATTCGTTAAAGGATAGTACTCTATATTCTTTTTTACCTGTTGGGGTATTTAGAAATGCGTCTGGTTCAGTTGTTTATAAAAGTTTGTTTAAAGAAAGTGTCAAATTTTCTAAAAATTTAGGTCCTTCTAATTTGGCTTATAGTTTACATTTAGCTATAGATTATATTATGAGTATATATGATTTAAAATCGGTAGATCAAGTTATATTATATTATAAAGTATGGGTTACTAGAGAAGATTTAAAAGTTGCTTATGATGAAGCTGTTAAAACTTTGGATCATGTTTTTGAAAGAAGGTTGGCTGAAAATAGAATTGTAAATCAAGTAGGTGGTAGTGTTGTTGAACCTTCTTTAGTACCTAAAGAACTGAGAAAGATTAAAAATAATCCTATTACAAAGCCTTTATTTAGTGGTAATTTAATTGATTCTGACGATTTAAAAGATTTGGATAAATTATACCCATTTTCCGACGGCTTTTATATTAACATAAATTAAATGTGAACAATTTCGTAGTCGATGTTACCCTCTGTTTTATATAGAATCCCCCAATAGGAAAGTTCAATTCTTAATGGAGCATAAGTTTCAGTTAGTAATGTTCTATCAATTCGTTTTAAGGTTGTTTTTTCTTGGAGAGGTCTTTGAACAAAAGGAGATGGATAAGTTGAAAGAGTTATCATTTCTCTATATCTAAGGATTATTTTTTCAATGTTAGTTAAATCATATCGATCCATTAAATGAGCCAAACCGATGGCTAATTTTTCTTGAATATAATAAGAACTTGTATTCCGATCAATGGGAAACCCTTTACAAACAGATAATACCCCCTTATCACTATATACTAGGGCATACATAAGATATTGGTCAACCCTAGAGAATTCTAAGGTTCTTAAAAACTGATCGATAGAGTTTTTTTGGATAAATAAGGGGTCATCAATGTCAATCTGAACAGGATACCAAAACCATTCTTTGTGAAACCGAGATGTTAATTGTGTTATAAAACGACAACCAAAGAACAACCGAGGAAGGAGAGAAGGAAATTTAAACTCAAAGCCACGTAGAGCGAAATTACTAAAGAACATCATATGAAGGCAGAAAAAATAAAATACTATACCTGGGTTTGACCAATCACCTAGTAGGGGAGAATACCCATAAAGGTTACCCACTTCTCTCCAATAAGTGAGGGGGAAATATGCTTTATACTAATGTACCATTTGCCCCCCCCTTACTTCTAAGATTCTACGATAGGCGAGGGGCGGAGAGGGATTTTTTGTATCGAGTGGGTTCTAATGTATCCCTACTCTACTTACTGGTGAACTCTGGTGTAATAGGGCTAGAATGAAAAGTAACAATAATGAATGGTAAATTTAAGTAAACGGTGGTTGCTCGGTGGCTCTTTTCAACAAATGCAAAGGACATCGGAACCCTTTACCTCATTTTCGCGTTATTCGCTGGTATGCTATTGGTCATGCCAGCTCTAAATCTTGCTATATGCAGGGAGGGTTCTACACTCTTGCAGTTCTTCATTAACTTTGTTTTCGAAGAAAAAATCTGGAGAGAAACTATTCGGAACTTATCTGCAGAAAACCTTTTTAATAAGGATTCTCAGAGACTTTACGCAAGAGTTCTTAACCAAATTTACTATCTCAACTTATATATTAGAAACATTTGCAGCTATGTACAGAAAACTTCACATATAAGAGAAGTCAATAATACTACACCTAACACATCTGGTCAACTAGGTCCGTCTTTACTTGGTTCTTCAACTAAAAAGATTAATCCTTACTTTGTTACAGGGTTTACCGACGCTGAGTGTAGTTCTGTTTACGTTAAAAAAGATTTATAAAAATAATAAAGTAAAAACAGGGTGGGCTGTCGGAGCTAGATTTGAGATTTGCTTACACATAAAGGATAGAGGATTATTAGAAAAGATTCAAGGCTCATTGGGAGGAGTAGGTGCTATTAGTACACGAAATAATTATGTTCAATATATAGTCTCATCCCCTAAAGATTTAAAAGTAAGAATTGATCCTTTGGATAAAGATTCATTAATTACTCAAAAAAGAGCCGATTATGAATTATTCAAACAAGCCTTTGAGTTAATTTCTTGTAAAGAACATTTAACTATTGAAGGACTACATAAACTTGTTGCAATAAAAGCAACAATGAATAAAGGTCTTTCAGATCAATTAAAAGCAGCTTTCCCTGATATCATTCCTGTTCTCAGACCAATCGTTGAGTTTAAAGGTATTCTAGCGGATAAGCCGAATTGGCTAGCTGGATTCACTACGGGTGAGGGATGTTTGAACATTAATATAACAAAAACTTCAACTAATAAATCTGGGAATCAAGTCCAATTAAAATTTCAAATAACTCAGCATACTCGAGATGCTGAGCTACTGAAAAGTTTAGTGTCTTATTTAAGTTGTGGATATTATTATGCATCAAAAGGGCGAGATTGGGGTAATTTTTTTGTTATTAGATTCTCTGATATTGAGTCTAAAATTATTCCCTTCTTCGATAAATATCAAATTCTAGGTGTAAAATCGAAGGATTATGCAGATTTCAAGCAGGTTAGCGTTTTTTGTAATTTTTTATATGATATGTGTTTTATATATGTCTTATTGTTTTTTCTATAAATATATTATTTCTCTTTTTTTACGAAAAACGCATAATAACACCAAATAACTCTTCAGCCACCCCTACGATTTATATATCTTTACAGGAAAAAGACAGACCATTTGCAGAACATTTAAAAAATTACCTTGGTTATGGTTCTATTCAATTAGAAGCTACTTCTCCGAATGCTATACGGTTTGTTATACGAAACAAAGAGGGTATTATTGATATTTTAAACCTAATTAATGGTTACTTCCGAACACCAAAAATTAGTAAACTACATGCTATGATCGATTGGGTTAATACAAAACCAGGTTACTTATTAAAACCTATAGCTAAATTACCTTTAAATACTTCTCAACTAAATACTAACAGTTGGTTAGCAGGATTCGCGGTGATGGTAGTTTCCAAATATAACTGAAGGGAAATATCGTCACGTAGCAACTTCATTTGAATTATGCCAGGGTAGAGATGATCAACCATTATTTAATGAGCTTATAAACCAATTATGGAAACAATAGCTTCTTTTTTACTTGCTAATTTAAGGTTTATTCATTTAAGTAAATTGAATCGAGAAAACAATTCTGTTTTTGGAGAGCACGTAACAGTAGTCAAGCTGGTTCGCAAATTGTAGCTAATTATTTTACTCAATTTCCACTCTTCAGTTCTAAATAGATTTTGTAGGTTGGAAAAAAGCACATATGCTCATTATGTCAAATGATCACTTAAATAAATATGGGGAAGAGGGGTTAAACCTTATTAAAACTATAAAAGCTAATAAGAATAAAAACCGAACTGTGTTTACTTGGTATCATCTTAAAGACATGTATACAAGATAATTCTTTCTTATTATGAAGTTCCCTTAGCTGGTATTGAAAGAAAGGTTTTATTAAAATCGAGCTTTGCATCATCAACTCGATGATGTCATACTTCCTTAATTTATAGATTTGGAAATGTTTGTTGAAGAAGATTAATGAAACCTAATATAAGAAGAGAGATTATGGTAAGAATAAGACAAAGTCCACATTTCGACCTATAGGTCGATAAATGGATGATCGGGACAGCCTTTTCAATGGCTATCCGGCTAGAGCTAGCTGCCCCAGGGGTACAATACCTACAGGCTGATCATCAGCTATACAACGGTGCGCCGTCTAATTTAATAAGTCGTTGGCTCTCGGCAATATGGATAGGGGCACAACCTTTCCTGCCTGTTAGCCCACCAACATGGGTATATCTTGCACAGATGCAAGATTGGTGTAAAGCATCAGACTTACCTAGCAGAGGCCAACTTTGCAGGGACAACAGCATGTCTGAAAAGGGCTCTGAAAGAATGAGTTCGAGCTACGTTCCATATGGTGAGGATGACGAACCCCTTCAACCGGTCATGCAGGTTAGAGCTCCTGGGGATAATATCTCACTGGTAACGGAACAGGAGTTTTACGTTGGGGCACCTGTTCAATACCCATCAACCAGTCGGGCCACAAGTAGTGGCCTCAAGATCGGGGGGCACCTAAGTGGAACAATGGGCGGCCTATTAAAGAATTCGGGAACACCCGACAGTGGAAACACATGGGGTGTCGGAGGCTCCGCAGTAGGTCCTTGGATTCAAGGACGGACTATCCACCATAGTTCAACTCTTCTGTCTAGAAAGGGTTCGAAGGGAGCTAGGCTTCTCTCTTCTAGGGAAACTATCCCTACGGGCGTAGTGAAATTAGAAAAGTTGATTAAAGACAATCTAGCTGATAGGGGAATGGTAAACGAACATGTAATTGGAATCGTCGCCGACATTGATGTGCTAAAGATGGCCTATACCAAAATCAAATCAGAACCTGGGAATATGACTCCAGGGGTTGACTCCGAAACTCTTGATGGTATCAGCCAGAAATGGTTTGAGAGAACATCCAAAGAAATAATGACTGGAGCGTTCCAATTCAAACCAGCCCGAAGGGTAGAAATCCCCAAGGCGAAAGGTGGAACTCGACCTCTAGGAGTGCCCTCTCCAAGGGACAAGATCGTGCAGGAAGCCATGAGAATGGTGATAGAGGCAATCTATGAACCTATCTTTTCCATCCACTCTCACGGGTTTAGACCAAAGAGGGGCTGCCACACTGCCCTTAAGGAAATCAAGAACACATTCACAGCCGTGAATTGGTTCGTAGAGGGTGACATCAGTAAATGTTTTGATAGTTTTGACCACAAACTCTTAATCTGTGCGGTCAAAAAAAGGATCACGGACCGAGCATTCATAGACCTTCTACACAAAGCCCTGCGAGCTGGATACATTTTCCAAGAAAAATACTCAGAACTAGGTACGCCTCAAGGTTCAGTCATAAGTCCTATCCTCTGCAATGTGTTAATGCACGAATTCGACAAGTGGATGGAGATCCAAATGGAGAAATTCAACATTGGAAAAAGACGAAAACTAGACCCGGAATACCGAAGACTGACGAAAAAGGGTCTACTAAGAGAGGCACATTTAACAGGCATCCAGTCCAGAATGGCTAAAGTTCCTGACTATAAACGAATGAGATATGTAAGATATGCGGATGACTTCTTAATTGGTGTCCTGGGTTCCAAGGAAGACTGTTTACAAATCAGAGAGAAGGTCGCCAAATACTTATTAGAGGAACTCAAGCTAGACCTGAACTTGGAGAAAACTAAGATTACACATGCCACTACTGAAACGCCCCTGTTCCTAGGGACTCAAATCCGAATTACTCCTCACGAAAAAAAACCTTACAGGAAAGTAGTAAGAGGTGATCAAGAATACTTGATGTTATCAAATACTGCCGTACAGCTGATTGCCCCAGTCGGGAGACTGATAGATCGACTTACAGACCGAGGTCTTTGCCGAAGAGAGGGCGACCCAACTCGATGGACGAAAATGGTCCAATTCGACAGTGCTCACATTGTTAAACTGATGTGGCAGATGTGGAATGGTATTGCTACTTACTACTCATTCGCAAATAATTACAGAGACCTGGGTAGAGTTCATTACATTCTGAAGTACTCTTGCATGTTGACGTTGGTCTCCAAATTCAAACTTGGAACATTGAAGAAAGGATTCAAAAAGTTCGGAAAAAACATTGAGATTAAGGATAAGGATGGTAAGATCCTAACCAGCTTTCCTGATGTTCCTTTCAAAGCACCCAAGAAATTCCATATTACCTGCGAAGACCCAATTAAACGACTGGATCGAATGTCTCGAGCTTTCTTTCGAACGTCTCAGATTATGAGTAGCGAGTGTCTAATCTGTGGCGCCAAAGAAAACCTTGAGATGCACCATGTTAAACATATCCGGAAGGCAACAGAAATGATTGGCAAGGACTATTGGACTCGAGTCATGTCTACCAACCGAAAACAAATCCCGGTATGTTGATCCTGTCACAATCAAATCCACAAAGGGGAATATGACAAAATCGCGCTCAAAGAATTATCTCCCTAACCATTAATCGCGAAGAGAAAGAGGCCAATAACCTCCTCTCCACCCCTAGAAACGTCTTTTATCAACCACAGAGAACCGTGAGAGCCGTATGATGGGAAACTATCACGTACGGTTCGGGAAGGAGCTTCTGGCCCTAAAGCATGAAAGGAAATCGAATACCATGCCATGGGTTGGTCGTCTTACTTCACTTATAGTCACAGCGCATGCATTCGTGATGAGTACGCTGTCTAACACTGTTGCAACCTGCGACATTGACCTACAGGGGTCGTGTCTGTGTGTGGTAGGAGTGATAATATTTATTATCAGTCACACAGCTTTCCTGCCTGGCCTTACTGAACCTAATAAGACAGTATGCGCTGTAGTAGGGTATAGCGGTGTCCTGCGATCTAATCCGCATAGGTTAGCAGAACACTGGAAAGCAGTCTTGTATGGTGACGTTAAGAAACTTGATACGCATATCGTGGATGAGAAGGAACCTAGGGCACCAAGCGGATCCGTCTGTCCTAGCTCAGCTGAATTAAGCTCCCAATTGGGAACGAAGAATACAGTCGGTATCATCAACGATTGTATTGTCCTACCGGCTGAGACGAGCCTAAACGAAGGTTCAAATGCGCAAGCACCTAACCAAGACACCCTGGGGGCCGCCTCTGGCTCACAAGCAGCCCCGAATCAGGACAACAGTGGAATTCAGGATGTAACCGCCTCTGCTGACAATCTCCCATTGACAGATAAGCGGGCACGGAGCCAGCATAGTACCGCATCCAAGGGCGGGAAGGCTGGCAGCGTTAATCGCTCAACTCGCAAAGGGGAAATCTTAGAAACACATCTCTATAAAGTAGTCCTAAGCGAATTGAACAAATATAAGGATTCGAATGGAAAATATAACGGGATAATCCGAATCTTAGATTCGAAGATGCTCCAGACTTGTTACTCCCTAATAAAGAGTAACCCTGGTAACATGACTCCTGGAACCACAGATATTACCCTTGATGGTTTAAACACCGAATGGTTTGATAAAACCGCAAAGGTTCTCATAGAAGGTAGATTCAAATTCACTCCTGCAAGACAAATCCTAATACCTAAACCAAATAAACCAGGTCAATTCCGTCAAATATTAATCGCAAACCCGAGAGAAAAAATAGTCCAAAAGGCCCTTCAAGTCCTATTGAACACAATTTTCGAACCTACATTTAGCAAAACCTCATTCGGTTTCAGACCGGGCCTTTCTCTTGTTAACGCCCTAGACAAACTTCACATGAGAGGCGGGCACATGGCGTGGGCCATAAACGGAGACATTACAAAATGCTTCGATAGCATCCCACACCAAGTTATCATGAACTCTATCAAAGAACAAATAACCTGCGTTAGAACTCTAACACTAATCGAAAGAGGATTAAAAATAGGTTACGTTAACGAAAAAGGGGTAATAGTTAAAAGCAAAATGGGAACACCCCAAGGAAGCATTCTATCCCCTCTACTCGCTAACATTGTCCTAAACAAACTAGATAAATTCATAGAAAGCCTAGACGACTCATTGAATTTTGGAAAGAAAAGACAGAGAAGTAAAGCGTACCAAAGACTAGAAAGTCTAAGGGCCTATTACAAAGTCCGAAATCCCCAACTTGCGAATGAAAAATTGAAAGAAATGAGAAAACTATCTAAGTACGAAATGAACGACGAAAACTACCGACGAGCAATCTACGTTAGATACGCGGATGACTTTGTAATCCTTCTAGCTTCCACAAGAGAATTCGCCCTAGAACTCAAAGCAAAAATAGCACAATTCTTGAAAGAAAACTGCGGTTTGGAACTAAACGACCAGAAAACAACTGTCACTAATACAAAAAAAGGGTTCACGTTCCTAGGGGCATTCTTGAAAAGAAGAAACAACAAATCAATCTTCAACTCATTCAAAGGCCGAGCGGGAAATAAGATCACCCGAAGTTCTAGTCTACGAATGGCGGTGGATGCTCCCATAGAAAACCTAATAAATAAATTGATCGAACACGGCTTCGCAAGACGAAACCACTTAAGTACTGTGCTAGCCAAAAGTAAAACCGACATGATTCATTTGACTCACTTCGACATCATCAGATTTTACAATAGTAAAATCACTGGACTACTAACAGCCTTCAGGTTCGTAGGAAACTTTTCCGCTCTAGCAAAAGTGGTATGGATTCTAAGACAATCTTGCGCATTAACCTTGGCAAGAAAGTTCAAACTTAGAACCATGAAAAGAGCTTTCACAACTTTTGGTTTCGACCTAATGGACCCCGATACAGGGGTGAAGCTTAACATACCAGAAACGTTTAAAGCAACGTACAATTACGAAACCTCAGGCCACGAAGTAGTCGGGAACCTTACTGAAGCCGCAGACCAAAAACTTACAAAAAACCTCATGGGCCGGAAAACTTACAAAGGGATTACCAACTAGTTGTCTGCTATGCGGAACTAGAGAAAAGGTTGAAATGCACCACCTAAGAAAAGCAGCCGA
>Ga0157374_10004038_pt1 | contig 12331 bp, 5 predicted proteins | sample M25metaG_FD_115308 | JGI IMG/M metagenome (GOLD analysis project Ga0157374, IMG submission 115308) | Miscanthus rhizosphere microbial communities from Kellogg Biological Station, Michigan, USA - M2-5 metaG | ecosystem: Host-associated > Plants > Roots > Rhizosphere > Soil | place: USA: Michigan...
CCTCGTTGCGCCCAAGCGATTCCAACTGCTTAGCAATCCGCGCGTGTACGTTGGCATTCTCGGGCGCATTCTGCATCGCTATTCTGAATTCTCGTATCGCATCTTCCGTGTGCCCCCTCCTCGCGGAGATCACTCCGAGATCGAGATGTACAAGCGGCTGTAAAGGATTGCTTGTCTCGAGTTCTTGAAGCGCCGGCAGTGGTGTCGCGAAATCACCCTGTTGCACCTGGGCGTCCGCCAGAAAGATCCGCGCCTGCAGGTTCTTGGGAGAGCGCTGGAGCTCTGCTTCGAGTGCACGAGCAGCTTCTGCCCACTGCCCCTTCGCCCAAAGAAGATAGCCCAGCGCGAAGAGAACCCCTTCTTGTTCGGGGTCAGCTTTCATCGCGGCCTGAACCACCGCGAGTGCCGCGTCGCGATCCTGCTGCGCATCGAGCGCCTCAGCCGCCAGAATATTAGCCTCAGTCCTCTCTGGGCTTATCGACTTGATCTCTCGGTGCGCATCGATCACGCACTGGTATTGCTCGCTGAGGAGACAGCTGCGAGCCAGTGCCATTCGCAATGTCAGGTTCTGTTGATCACGATCCGCTGCCCTTCGAAGATACGGAATCGCTACTAAGTAATCCTTCAACCCGTAGTGCGCCATTCCCAGTAGAATCGTCAAGCGCTGATCGTTGGGATGCTTCCTGATTGCCGCCGAAAACATCTGGATTGCGTCCGGAAACTGAGCAGCCTTGAACAGAGCCAGACCGAGATTCATCTCTAGCCCAGGCAGGTTCGGGTTCAGAGCCAAAGCCTGCCGATAATAGTTGATTGCATTTTCCAGTCGCTCTTGCCGCGCCTCGAGCAGGCCAAGGTGCGCGACCGCCTCAGCGTTGCGTGGATCAGCTTTTGCGATTGCCTGCCACGCTTGTTCCGCCCCTGCGTTGTCGCCGCGCTGTTCAAGCGCCACCGCATTGGCACGCGCACCGGCAACGTCGACGCTCTGCGCGTTAGAACGACTGAAAGCGATGAGCGCGAAAGCCAGCCCAAGCAAAAACGAGCATCGATGTCGCCGGGAACCCGCTGAAGAGCTCATGGAATTAATGTACGCAAAAAAGAACGAAGCGCGGCAGATATTGCTGCCGCGCTCCGGGTTGGTTGAGTTTGACTTAGAAGATGAACTTGCCGCCGAACTCGAGGGCACGTGGATCGTAGAACGAGGTCACCTTTCCGAAGTTCGAAGTGTTCAGTGTGTTGCCAAGGCCGTTTGGTTCAGTGTGGTTGAACGTGTTGAACGACTCCGCACGGAATTCGAAACGAGCCTTTTCAGTGAACGCGAACGACTTGTACAGAGAAGTCGTAAAGTTCACGCGGTTGGGTCCGGGAAGGGCGTCCTTGCCTGCGCTTCCAAATCCCTGGTTACTGCCGCCCGCCCAGACAGGAAGCGGGTTGCTGAATACGGAAGTATCAAATGCATCGTTGATCTTGCCATGCCTGGCAGACTTGCCAGACTGGTTGGGACGGTTGGTGTAACCACCGCCCAGACCGACCGGGTCAAAGTTGAGCGAAATACGGGGAGTGGTCGGAACACCAGTCTCGTCGACAATGGTTCCCGCAACCTCCCAGCCGCCCAGGACCGAGTGGGTAAGACCAGCTGCCTTGAAGATGGGCAGCTTGTAGATGTAGTTGATGCTCAGGATGTGGCGCCGGTCAAAGATTCCAGAACCCTTGCCGTACTTGATGTTGAAGGGATTGTCGATTGTGGCGTCGTCCTGGCTGGTGATGTCGATCTCATGCGAGTACGTATAGTCGACCTCACCGCTCAGACCCCAACGGCCCTGAATGCGGAGTCCGGTTTGGAATCCGTTGTAGTTGCCATTGGTATTGTCTTCCTGTTCCGTAATGCCGCCAAATCCGTTGAAGGTGCGCATTTGATCGGCGATCGGAATGTTCGCGTGGTTTGGATTGGTCCCCGAGTTGTTGTTCGGGTCGCCAGCATTTGCACGCGAATACTTCAGGTAGTCTGTTGGGCTTCCGCCGGCCACGTTAAAGGCCGGGTTGTTGCCAACCAGCAGCGGCGTGTTGAGAGAGTAGGTATTGATGGCACGACGAATGTTCTGATGCCATGCAAGATTGCCTACGTACTGAACCACCAAGATGACTGATTGGGCCACTTGGTTCTGAAGCCCGAGGCTGAACTGCGCAACCGCGGGTGCTTTGAAGGTCTGCGCAATCGAAGTGCTGCCCTGCGCGAAGAACGGGTTCGCCGCGGCAGCGCCCGTCACGTAACTCACGTGCGGATCACTCAGGTATACAGTGTTGGCGGAAGGTGTGTTCGCGAACGGAGCAGCGGTTGCGGCATCATAGATGACGTTACCTTGCATGCGTTCATAGAACGTTCCAAAGCCGCCACGCAGAACAGTCTTGCCGTTCCCGAAGACATCTTCGGAGAACCCGATGCGTGGCTGCAGCGTGTCGTAATCGTTATGTACCAGCGATACCGGAGTGCCGTTCTGACCTGCAAGACGGACACCATTCAGGTAGAACTGGCCACCATTCACCGTCTGGAATCCGGCACCGGCTGGGTCCATCGATCCGCTTGGCAACCAGGTGGGAGCCTGGGCGCTGAGGTAGAGTGCCGGATCGAATGTCGCGACCTGATTTGAACGCTCCCATGCTTGCGGCAGAGCGTCATATCGAAGTCCGAGTTGAAGACTCAAGCGATTGGTTGCCTTCCATGTATCCATCGCATACGCCGATGGGGTCTGGTTTACGTAGTGACGGATAGGAGCGGCTTGCGACTCGGAATAGCTTGACGCAAGACCCATCAGCATGTCCATAAACGGATCGCCGCTGTTTGCTGCCCAGGTATAGCTTCCTTCCGCGTTCAGAAAGAGCTTCTGGTTCTTGGTGTACCGGTTGTAGCTGGCGCCGAACTTGAACGCGTGCTTGCCGACCGTGTAGGAGACGTCAACCTTCGGCTCGAGATCTCCAGCAGCGTTATGCCACGGGGCGGATCCCGGATTCTCCTGTACACCGTATCCTGCGCCAGACCAGTTCATCGATGGAGCCGACGCAGAACCGTTGGCGAAGAATTTGTTAACGGCCATGCCGGACGGTAGATTGCCGGTGGGTGCATTCACGATATCGATGATGTTTCCATCGTAGTTCATGCTGGCTTCGACGAGCAGTTCCGGCGAAAGAGAAGCGGTGAGCTTGATGGCCGCGCTATTCGACGGGTTGTTGAGCGTACTGGTGATGGTCGGCCAGCTGCCGGTTGACCAACCCAGCATGGGAGCCGGGAAGGCTTGTGAAACCGAATCGTGCATGTAGTGGGCGAGGAGCTGATACTTATCACTGATGCGATGGTCGCCACGCACGACGTCATCGCGCACGTTGATCGGAAGGCTGGCCTGGCCAAGGAACTGATCGTTCGCCGCATTCGGTTTGGGAATGATGCCCGATCCGAAATACGCAAGAGCGTTGCTATCGAACAGTGCCGAGGGAACGACGCCACCGGGGAAGGGCTGACCCTGCACGCAAGTAGGACATGCAGCAGCAAGCTTCGCAGCCCACGCTGGATCGCCGACAGTGGGTACGTTCAATACGATTGGGCTGCTTTTCCAACCCGGAGAAACGTAGGACAGGTTCTGCCCCGCCGTTGGGAAATCCGCAGATGGCAAGTCATTCACGAGAGAAGGAGCATTACCTTGAATGAGCTTGCGCCACTCTTCGTTCCAGAAGAAAAACGTCTTCTTCTTGTCCGTGTTGTAGAAGCCTGGAATGAAAAGAGGACCGCCAAGGTTTGCCCCGAAGATGTTGTAGTTCAGCTTCGCGCGAGCCGTGGGTGTCGCCTTGTTCTTGTTCTGGTAGCTGTTGGCGTTGAATGCGGTGTTGCGGTTGAACTCCCACAATTCGCCGTGGAAGTTCTGTGTGCCGCTCTTCAGCGAAAGACTGATGGTTGCGCCCGACGAGATGCCGTAGTCCGGCGGATAATTCGAGGCGAGGGTTTCCATCTGAGCGATGGCATCCTGCGAAGGCAGAATGCTAATGCCGCCCGCGCCGCCGCGGTCATCCGCTTCGCCACCATCGATCAACCAGATGTTATGGCTCTGACGAAGACCGTTGACGCTGATGTTCGAACTGGCACCGACTGATGTCGGCGTGTTGTTGTCAGGCAGGGTGGAGCTGACACCGAGTCCGAGTGCCACGAGAGAGGCGAAGTTGCGGTTCTCTGTTGCGATTTCCGTGATCTGTTCTTCGCTAACCAGCGTGCTCACCACGTTCGAATCGGTTTGAACGGTCAGCACGTCGGATTGCACGGTCACTGTCTGATCAACACTGCCGACCGCCATGGTTGCGTCGACACGCGTTGTCTGCGAAACGTTGACGACGATGCCGGTCTGCAAATAGGCATTGAAGCCTTTGGCAGTCGCCTTCAGGTCGTATGTGCCTACGTTCAAGGCGTTGAAGGTGAAGTTGCCGGCGCCGTTGCTGATCGCCTTGCTGGTAAACCCTGTCTGCTGCTGAGTGAGCGTAACTTCCGCTCCCGGAATCACCGCTCCGGCTTTGTCCTCGACTGTTCCTGTGATGGTTGAATTCTGCTGCGCTCTTCCTGGCAGGCTAACTAGAAGCAGAATGAGGGGTAGCAGGAATATCCTGCACCTCGCAAATGAGGCTAACTGCACTTTCATGCGTCACTCTCCCTTGAAACTGGTTGGACATTGCTCCTGTAGTCCGGGTTTTTGCCAGACTGCAAGAGCTGAATCGCGGTGTTATCCCGCTTCTGTTGTGCCCTTAGCGGCTGATGAAAGCTGCCTTGGGCCGGCATTTCCCGAGTTGTCTTTTTTCGACCAGGTGAGCGAAAGACAGATCGCTCCACGTTCGCCTTGGACTACTTGCTGCGCCAAGCGAGGCGTCTAAACGGCCTCTGAAGTAAGTGCAAGAAAGCAAGACTACCCTCAGCTACCGGAATCCCGGGGAAGCGCCGAGGTCAGTTAAAAGCGGACTAAGCGCCTTACTGGTTCATTGGGGAATCAAGTTCGTCCATGAACCTTTAGTAAAGCGATTAAGGGCTTGAACTGCGCGAATATTAGAGTCGCTCGAAGACGCTTGTCAACAGGAAAAGGGGCACAGGGTATCGCACAGTTCATGCTGTTAATACGGTTTTTGCGCCCGGATTAATCGCGAATACACCCCGTAATCTGGTTTTCTGGATTTCTTAGCGGGCACGCGGCATTCCAATACGCAAATATGGAGGCCGGGAAGGCTTTGACTCGATTGGCTCGAAACCTAAGTCTAAATTCTGCTGACAGTTGGACCCAAAAAACCCTCTCCCTCGCGGGGCGGGTGTGCAGAATTTTCACGATTCTGAATTGACTGGCTTGGCATGAGTGAGTGGGGAGTAGAGACCGCGAAGATCGATCAGTATCGAACCGTATGGAACCGTGAAAACGCATTTGAAACTACTTACGGTGAGGAGTTCGCTGCCCCAGAACTTCGACATACCTTCATAGCATCGTTCTGATAAGGGCAGTCGAGAGTGGTGAAGGACGCCCCTGGCAGCACCAGCCACTGGACATGGGCGCGGGCCAGTCGATCTCGCCGCTGATCGTCGGATAGAGTTGCGAGGTTGGCTTGGATAGTCTCGCCGGCTATCCATTCAAGGGTAAGCGTAGCGTCGATCGCCGCAATTCCACCATCCTTCGTGTAATCGGGAATCGAGCTGCGTTCTGCAATGGCCCTGAAATTCTGAGCATCTTCTCCGGGGCTTTCGATGTAATGCGCATCGAGGGCAAAGCAGGCGTCATGAGGCGTGTTATTCCGTATCCAATCAAAACCCCGTTCCCAATCGTTCGCTTGGGATCGCCAGGGCAATTCGATATGCGCTGAATGGGGAAATGTCTGGATCTGGACAAAGAACATGAGTGAGCCTAGAACCACGAATGTCGCAGTCCACCTGACTGGGTCCCGTTCGAGGAAGGCTCCAGCCAGCACGGCCCCAGTCAGCAAGATCATCACTATGTAGATCATGTGGAAGATCCGCAACGGCTGGAGCATGGCGACAAAATAGTTATTCGCGGACTGATGCGCAAAGATCAACGATATTTCCAGTCCTATGATGCCGGCGAATATCCCCATGTAAGCCAGCCAGCGTCCGGACTCATTCAGAATTGTGGAAGTCCTGGCTATTGCCAACAACAGGAATAGAGGTGCAATCAGGCCGACGATTTCATACCAATGCCATGCGCTGATAAACCAGTAATAACGAGTATGTGCCACCGCCGCATATCCTTGGGGCTGCGTCGGAGCCAGCAGATGTACCAGAGTGGCAAAGATCAGCGCGAACAACCCGGATAGTGCGAGTGTCAGGGTTCTTAACCGAATACTCGATACTGACGCACAGAATAATAGGACCACACAGCAGACCGCGTATGAAGCCATCAGTGGGTGCATGATCGCGGCAACCACGAGACTTGCCCCTGTCAACCCAATCGAACGCATTCGCACATGACCCGACTGTTTGAATTGGGAGATGAGGTCGAGAGCTCCGACAATCGAAAGCATCCCGAGCGGCGTTGATATGCTCCGAGCGGTGACATAAGGATCCACGAGCAACAAAGATGTACCTGCGGCCGGAGCTGTCATGCAAAGAGAAAGAACCGCGACCGCGCCGTATTGGGCTTCCGAACCTTTCAGACATCGCCAAGCAATCAGCCATGCCGCGTACAACGTTCCCCAGATGCTAAGAACGTAAATGCAGAATACGCAGGCCATCACGCTGACCCCTGTCAACCGCACAATTCCAGCTATCGCCGGTGCGAACAGCGAGAAGCGCGTTTGTGCAGTGACAAAGCCCGTCCAGGTGGGATACAGCGCAGGGTGCACCAGCTTGAGGATCCCCGGCAGGTAGATGCCGCCGTCTTCAGCATAAGGATGGAAACCGTGAATGAGGATTGCAACTGCAGTCAGAGCCGCTGTTACAAACAGGGGGGCAGGGTCGAGGAAGCGGTCCTGGGGATGCTTGTTTTCGATCCGCCTTGATATAAGGGTTTGTGTAGCTGCCAAGTCAAGGATCTCCTGTAATGTTACGCAAAATCCATTCAGCTTGGCATGACATGAAGGTGTTGCGAGTTCCGGTCGGACCTGCCTGCTTCCTCGCTCTTAGACCTGCCAGCCACGTACCACGGCCCTGACTATTAAGATTCGGAAAACGAGACAGCAGTTGGCCCTGCGGTTGGGCACAGAAGTCGGTTCAATTGTTTAGTGTTAGGGTCATGGGGCAGGAGACGACCCAGCTTGGGAACGAAGCCAGGCATCAAGTTGACCAGTCTGGCGGAGTGTCGAGATCTTCGCCTTATTCAATTGCATACGAGCGTCAAGCAGGTCCAGATACTTCTGGCGTTCCTGGATCTTTGCCTGTTGTTCCTCTTTTGGGGTAAGCGGAGGGGAACTGGAAGACCCATGCAACTGGATTTCAATCGACTTCAATTCGTCCTGGGCGATGGCGAGATCGAGTTCTGCGATCTTCTCCCGTGCAGCGATCAGGCGAACCGTGCGATGCATCTTCGCCCGACCCGCAGTTTCTTCGGCACGGTGATTTCGCAGGTCCACCTGCGAGCGAACCGCATCTTCCAGCGAATTCTTTGCAGCGTCTTTCCGAATTCTGTCGAACATCGGGAACGAAAACACCAATCCGACGTTCGCAGTATTGTAATTTCCGTGCAGGTTGTAGAAGGACGAGACATCGTTGATGGGGCTGACTCTGCCGTATTGCGCGGCGAAGTTGATGATGGGTTTCCACGAATAGCCTGCGTCCCCTTTCGCGTGCTCCATCTTCCCGCGGGCTGTGGCCTCTGCCGCGAGTAGCCCTGGAGTCGAAGAGGGATCATGATCAGGCGAATCAGTGGAAACGTCCGCATCCGGAATGGGAGGAATTGAGTCGCGCCCGAGGCGCAATTCCGCCGATGGGAGCCCTGTCAGACCTGCCAGGTGAACAAGAAGAGATGCCCGGTCGTCTTCGGTCTGCATCCTCTGCAAGTCAATTTGCAGGGCGCTGCGTCGAGCCTTGTTGAGGTCTAGATCCGAGTCGAGACCCGCTCGCACACGATCTTCGAGGATGGACACGAATTTTGTCGCGAAGTCCTGTTGTGCCGAAATCGTCTCCAGCAGGGATTGATTCTCATCGAGGGCGACACAGGTGATCGCCGCATCTTCCTCCGTCTGTTGCCGTGCTTCTGCCAGTGCAAACCGGGCTGCTTCCACTTCCGAATGCGCAGCCCGGATGGTGAATCGCTGTTGATTGCTGTAGACCAGCGACTGTGCGTTCACCGTGAAGATCGTCGGGACGGTCAGAGTAATCCCGTAGGACCATCCGATACCTCCGCCTGTCACAACGCTGGGAATGAAGATGTCCCTGGCAATCGCGAGGTTCCGCTGTGCCTTTCTCAGATCCATTTCAGCACTGCGAACACGCGGGCTGTTCTGGACTGCAATTCGGACGATCGATGCAAAACTTTGTTGAGAAAGGCAAGGTCCAGGAAACGAGAAGAAATAGAGGCAGCACATCACAACACAACTCCGAGAGATGCGCAGCGTGCACGCTCCCGCGACTTCAGATCGAAACGTTCTCATCTTTAATAAGCCGGTGTTACCCGTGAAGCGCCTCAGTTGCAATCTAATTGCATAAGTTTATTTGATGCGTAGGTCGTCCCTGAGGCTTTCGCCGCCATCGGCATGAACGGCAACGCGATCGTCAATGCTCAACCCGCCAACGATCTCTACCTTCATGGCATTCACCAGCCCGATCTGAACGGTTGTTTTCTTCAGACGCCCGCCGGCCAATCGATAAACGAAGTGGTTTGAACCTTCTTCGCGAACTGCCTCACGTGGCAGTGTGAGCACATGCGAATGTTTCTGAACGATAGCTGTGACAGTTACGCTTGTGTTCACCGGAAGGCCATCTGTGTCGCTCGTGATGTCTACCGTACAGATTCCCGTTCGAAGAACTCCATCTCCTGTCACGGCCATCGGTTTCGATTCAAGCCGCCCGTTCCATGTGCGGCCCGGCGCTCCCGTCCCCCAGGTGATTCTGACGGGCTCACCCGTTCTCAGTTGCCGGATATCGGGCTCGTAGAAACTCGCGCGCACCGACAGCTTTTTCAGATCGGCGACGTGCACCAGTTCGGCTCCCATCTGGACGAAGTCGTAGCGTTTTACCGGAAGAAGGTAGACCGTTCCCTCCAGAGGAGCAGTGACATTTGCGTTTGCATACGAGACGCGTTCGCCCGCCAGGTTGGCTTTCTCGGCCGCGACTTTCTCTTCCGTGCTACGGATGTCTTCCGGCCGGTATCGCGATTGTGATCGTTCTGTGGCAGCCTGTACGGCGGCATTCGCGGTATTCAGGCGCTGATTAGCAGCGGCTACCTCTGCATCGGACGCGCTACCGACCTGCCGCAGCTGCTGCACTGTAGCGAACGCCTTTGAAGCGGCATTCTGTTCGTTCTGCGCTCGCTCCAGATCTGACGCCTGTGCGATTTGATCTTCTTTCGACCCGTTCATGCGCACGTTTTGCGCATTCATTTCTGCAGTAAGAAGAGCGGCTCTCGCATGGTCAACTCGCGACTGGGCAAATTGATCTCTCATTTGAAGAAGTTTCTGGCCGGCTTGCACCCTTTGCCCAAGGTGGACATATATCTTGTCGACAATGCCCGAGAATGTCGCTCGCGCGGCAAAACCGTTCGTCGGAGCTACATTCCCATTCGCCGATATGGTGGTCTCAATGTCTTCATATGCGGGTGAGGCCAATTGGACTTCAATGGCTCTTTGCCGGTAAAAAAAGACGGCCAGGCCGAAGAGGAGCACCATAGAGCTCCCGAGGATCAAATGACGCCGAGTGATCAAAAGGTCATGTGGTCTGGCTGCAATGGTTGTGGCATTACTCGTCATTCAGCAGCTCCGGCGGAACGTACCATTTGGCCTCCGGCAGATTCTGTGACAGTTGAAACGGAACGGGTGGGCGGCGATATGAGCTCATCTGCGTGGCAGAACGATCGCCTTGGGCCTCATAAAACTCCGGCACTCCGCGCGCCAGCGGAGTGAAGCCACCGATATCTTCGGCGCCGGTTTCGAACGGCAGGCGAGTGAATCCGTAACGGTGCTTTACGAGATCTCTCAAGAGCCAGTTTTTGGTGCCGGCTACGACGAGATAAGGACCTGCGGATCGCTGAAACTCGGCCATCGGGACGATGGGCATGGAATAGAGCAGGTTCCTTCCGGCCCAGAGATTCTCTTCCGGTGAGTCGTCCTTGCGAAAATATCGAATGGCCGGGAAGTCTATAGGGAAGACGACTCTATTACCGAGTTCCCGCGGGGCGTAGTGCTGGAACGTAAGCGCCAGTAGCGGATCCGCAATCACGATTGGCGAATCCGCAGGCATGCGGGTCTCTGCCATTTCCAGCGTATCGACAACCTTATAAAACGAGTCCTTCTGCTGTTTGTACCAATACCCGACGACTGCCTCCCGCGACAGAAACCATGCCGCAGCAATGCAGAGCAGAATGGCCTGCGCATGGCGCACGTTTCGAAAAAGATAATAGGCAACAATCGTGGCAGCGATCGCAAAGCCATAACAGACCGGTATGACGAACCGTGGCGAAAGCATCCCTCCGCGAATCGAGGCAATGATGTACCCGCAGATCGGATATGCCATAAAGACAAAAACGCCGGCGGCCTCAGGAGGTGTCATCGGCGATCTTCCTCGATATGGATCGAACACCTTCACCATCCAGTCCGGGAACAATCTGCCGCGGCATTTCCCGCACACACCCTGTACATGCTTCTTCGAGAAAAATACGACCCCTCCTGCCAGCAGTAACGCCAGGATGGGAAATAGAATGATCTCCACCATTTCGGTGTAGGAGTCGAAGATCTGTTCAAGCGACACTTTGTTCCATGCATATGGCGCGAACTGGGCAATCGAGTGCGCAATCAGCGGCCGATACAACAGCAGTGGCGCGGCAGCAACAGCAAAACCTGCCCATATGCGAACGTCGACTCCAGCCAACACTCTCGAGAGTCTGATCTGATTGCCCTTTTTGAACTCCATTGGAGCGCCAGGCCGCGGTCGCTGGGAACGCACCGCAGTCCTCATCAACTCGCCGACTGCAGGAGGCAGAAACGCGAGTACTGCGAAATAATTGATCGATATTCCGCCACCTAGCGCTGCGATCATTCCAATCAAGGCAATCCATCGCACGAGGGAAGTTCTCGAGGGGTCCACCGCAACGCTCCAGCAGAGGAACGCGAGCATCGCCTGTCCGTAGAAAATTCCATACGAGCGGCTCTCGAAGCTGTAGTCGAACGCAGCCATCGCCATCCAGATGAGACATCCAAAAATTGCCCAGGAGCCACAAACGCGCTGCTTGAGAAACGCGAATAGAGAAATCAGCCCGATCCAACAACCGGCCATCGCCGGCAGGCGGTAAACCCACTCGTGATCGCCGAGCAGTTGCCGGCTCCAATGCACCAGGATGTATGTGATCGGCGGATTTGGATCGGCGCCCGCCGCAAGCGCCGCCCACAAATCATGCAGACTGTTCAATCGAGCCAAATGCAGTGTGATGAATTCATCAAGCCACATAAGTTTCAGCGATGACTGAGTGAAGACCACCGCCAGATAAAGGACCGTCAGGGCCGCGAAGGCTCTGATCGGGTGTGCATCAAGCCAGGCGGCTATTCCACGTCGCTGCGATCGAACTTCGGTCGAAGTCTGGTACGAGCGCTCATCGCGTACCGCCGAGGAGCCCGTGCTTCTCATGCCACCTCTTCGCTTTTCTCTTCAGGCTGATGCTCCGCCACTGCGGGTTGGTGCATAATCTCCGGCTGCGGTGTCACGGCGGACTGGCTCTTCTCCTCGTGGTATTCCTGCTCCGTATTTACCTGCCACAGGTTGTCTTTGCTCCGGCGGCCCGAGATGATGTTCTCAACCGCCATCATTGCCGTGAGCATCGAGTGGTCCTGGTTGTTGTATTTGTGCATGCCGTTACGACCGACAAGAAACAGGTTCTCGTAGCGTTCCATGTAGCTCACGATCTCGTCGAAACGGTCGTAGGTCCCGAAATATGCGGGATAAGTCTTGGGTATACGGAACACGCATGAGTCTCGAACTTCTTCGGCCCGCAGTATGCCTATCCGCGCAACTTCTTCAATCGCGAATTTCGCAATCTCCTCGTTCGACTTGTTCCACAATTCGTCGGTATCGTTGCAGAAGTATTCCAGTCCTATCCACACCTTCGACGGGTCGCTGACAAGGTACGGACTCCAGTTGTTGAAGATCTGGATACGGCCGACG
>Ga0157374_10004039_pt1 | contig 12330 bp, 6 predicted proteins | sample M25metaG_FD_115308 | JGI IMG/M metagenome (GOLD analysis project Ga0157374, IMG submission 115308) | Miscanthus rhizosphere microbial communities from Kellogg Biological Station, Michigan, USA - M2-5 metaG | ecosystem: Host-associated > Plants > Roots > Rhizosphere > Soil | place: USA: Michigan...
TTTCAGGGGAAGGTCTCCGATGCAACTGATCTTTGCCGCGGCGGCGCGCAGGCTTTGATGTTTCGCGGTACTCCTTGGGTCGATTGGGGGAATTACTGGGGAACCGGCGATCTCAGTTCCCTTCCCAAGGGTTTTATCTCCGCGAAGCTGCCGGCAGATCGTGGAGTCCTGGGCGCACTCATTGATCTCGAGTTGCAACGAATCGAACTGATCAAGTTTAATCTCTTCGATAATTCCGGCACTTTTGCGACTTTTGTCCAAGGCAGGCAGGGCGTGGGCGGTGGCGCAATCAAGGTGTGGCCGGAGATGCGGCTGCCGGCTACGAGTTCAGCCTATGATGCTGTGGGTGGAAGCGCGACGCAGGTTTGCAAGGGCGACCTGATCCGCTGGAGAACTGTGAACGGAATTTGTAATGACATCGTGAACCCGGCGATGGGTTCCTCAGGAATGCTGTTTGCTCGCAACGTGGAATTTGAGACCAGCTTTCCCGATCTAGGATTGAATCCTCTAACGCGCAATCGACATGGAAATCGTTTGTCCCTTCTTGAACCGGACCCGCAGGTGATCAGCCGCCGATTGTTCACCCGGCTGCAGTCAAACGCAGATGGTTGCAAACAGGGATATGGCTTGCCCAACGATTCAAACCAGGCAAATTGCGATTACAAGAAGGCTCCCTTTTTCAATGTGCTTGCTGCATATTGGATCCAGTTCATGACCCATGACTGGTTTTCTCATCTTGAGGAGGGACACAACGATTCACAGTACATGAAGGTTGGGTGCGAGAAGAAACTCGTAGACGGCGTCGAACAGCCACTCAAAGATGAAGATGTGAAAGCGCTGGGTTGCCGCCCGGAAGACAGGATCGACAAAGGGTATGTGGCGCAAGATGGCGCGCCGGACAGCTTTACCGCCAACGGAGCCTCGCGGCTGGCTCGCGCTCCAAAGACAATGCGCAACACTAACACGGCCTGGTGGGACGCGTCCCAGCTGTATGGTTTCGATGACCGCTCGCGGGCCCGCGTAAAACGCGATCCGAGCGACAGGGCCAAGGTACTGCTCGTTCCCGTTCCCGGCCAGAATGGGCCTGGCCTTCTGCCGGTCTTTGAACAAAGCGACCCGATCAATCCTGAGTGGACCGGACAGGAGGCGACCGCGTTTCCCGATAACTGGACCGTCGGGCTGAGCTTTCTACACAATCTTTTTGCGAGAGAGCACAACTCCTTTGTTAACGAATTCAGACGGATCGCCGCGCAGACACCCGATGCCGACAGCGGCCTTCGCAACCCCAGCCACCCCCATAACATGATCCACTATCGCGATGTAACTGCGGACGAGCTGTTTGAGGTTGCACGCCTCGTAGTTGCTGCCGAGATCGCCAAGATCCACACCACAGAATGGACGCCGCAACTGCTTTACAACGATCCTCTCTACCTTGGGATGAACGGGAATTGGAATGGATTGCTGGGACCAAACGGCGGGTTGTTGTCGGATGCTCTTCGGGAAGTGGTCACAAAGAATTTCGGAAGATCGACAAACGTAGCCAAGGCCACGGAATGGTATTCGGTGTTTGCCTCTGGACCCGGCATCTTCGGGCTAGGTAGCAAGGCAGTTGGGTACGATATCAACGATCCGAAATTCACGAATGGCGGCGTCAACCACTTTGGATCGCCGTTTAACTTCCCCGAAGAATTCGTGTCCGTTTACCGCCTGCACCCGCTTGTCCCGGACCTCCTCGAATTCCGCGATCTTTCAGCCGACCCCAACAAGATTGCGAAGAAAGTGCCGGTCGTAGAAACATTTCAGGGCAAGGCGACGGCATTCAGCCACGACATGGGCCTGGCGAACTGGGGCTTGACGCTTGGACGTCAGCGCCTGGGATTGCTGACCCTACACAATTCGCCGCTATTTATGCAGAACCTGAAGATGGGCAGGCTCGAAAGTCCGACGCAGCAGATCGACGTTGTTGCTTTGGATATCATCCGCGATCGCGAACACGGTGTTCCGCGCTTCAACGAGTTTCGGCGTCAGTACGGGCTTCGACAACTCACGAGCTTCGACGATTTTATGGACCCTGGTGTGGTACCGGGATCGCCTGAACAGGCCGAACAGCAGGAGACGGTACGAACATTGCGCGAGGTCTACGGTCAGCACGTTTGCGACTCGTCAAAGGAAATCACCGATGCCCAGATGAATGAAGACGGGACGCCCATCAACGACTGCCTCGGCCATCCCAATGGGACGAAAGTTGACAACATTGAAGATGTCGACACTGCCGTGGGGTATCTGGCCGAATATCGCCGGCCGCATGGGTTTGCAATTTCAGAGACGCAGTTTGTTGTCTTCATTCTCAACGCTTCAAGAAGGCTGTTCAGCGACAGGTTCTTTACTTCAAGTTTTCGTCCGGAATTCTATACATCGCTTGGCGTTGACTGGGTGAACAACAATGGCCCAGGGCAGGCGGTGATGGAGAAAGGCAAGCCCAACGGCCACCTGCAGCCGGTCTCGCCCATGAAACGAATTCTTATCCGCAACATTCCAGAACTGACGCAGGAACTTGACTCCGTCGTAAATGCTTTCGATCCGTGGGCAAGAGACCGCGGTCAATATTACAGTGTTGCCTGGAAGCCTCGTCCGGGCGCAGAGTCGGATGATTCGTTCCAGAGTCAGTCGCCGAAACCTTGAAACCTTCCACGGAGTCGTGAGGATCTATGAATCTTGCTGAGGATATAGCAAACCGGATTCTCGAACTGCGCAAAGAGGGGAACAACCTGTCTATTCTCCAGTCTCCCATCGAACGTTGTTCGCAGCTTTGCTTTTGGAGTCGCGACCGGCAGGGGCAAATGGCCCGGCTAGTGGATGCCCTTTCCGGCAATGCGAGCTTTCAAAGTGACCTGGCAGAAGCCATCGAGTGGGACAAACCGGCCAATGACAGTTCGCAACTAACGCTGCTGGCAATCGACGCAGCGCGAGGGAAGATCCCATCACCTCCTGCTGCGGTATTCGGAAAGGATCTGGACTGGGAATTCTGGAGAGAACAGCCGGACCTCCGTCGTCTGCAGACTCTGTTCGAAAACAATGCCGCGGTAAGAAATGCATTCGCGCGGGCGGTCGGTGCTTATCCCGGAAAGCGCCACGTGGACGAAATCGCGGCAAAATCTCTTGAACAGTTTCACAACAGCGGAGCAATGGCGCCCAATGTCAGACAGGTGCTCGATAAGTACTTGCTGAACTGGCCCGCATTTCAAAGCGGTACCCAAGACAGCGAGTTGTTTTCGGCTTTGAAGGAAGAATTCACCTTTCGGGACGAAGTTGCGCGAGCTATTCATTTTCGGAGCAATGAAGCGAATGATCTTGCGTTGTTCGCTACGGACATGTGGAAGGCCACTCCGATTCGATTCTCGCGTCAGAAAACTCGAGGGGTGCTGCTCGAAGAACTCAGCAAGCAATCCGACGGTAAACCTGTTGCTGCAATTCTGAAGCACTCGGTTGCTCGCAAGCCCGAGGCAGATTGGACAGACGTCCAAATGCGGCTGGGCGAATTGTTCGCGCAGGACCCGATGGCAGCCTGCGCGGTATGGGACGCAATGGAATGGCCAAGACCGTTTTCTCTGGTCTTGCGCGAGGAGATGAGGCAGATCGAGGAAAGCAGGCGTCTGAAGCTCATGGATGGCGAAACGGCTGATCCAGTGCTTTCTCCCACCGCGCTTGATGCGTCAGACCTTGCCGCTCACAAGAAACTGTTTGGGCTGGCGTTCTCCGGAGGCGGAATCCGGAGTGCCACCTTCAATCTCGGCGTGCTTCAGAAGCTTGCGGACATCGGCTTGTTGTCGAAGGTCGATTATCTTTCAACGGTTTCCGGAGGAGGGTATATCGGGTCTTGGCTAGCTGCATGGATTTGCAAGAACGGTTCCATGCCGTTCCAATCTTTCCTGCCGAAGCTCAAGAATTTGTTAGCGCCATCATGCCCGGATCCGAGAGCCGAAGCGCAACGGCCGATTCGTTTTCTGCGGGAATTCAGCAACTACCTGACGCCGCGACTGGGTAGCTTCAGCTTCGATACATGGACGATGGGAGCGGTTTACTCCCGCAATGTAGTCCTCAATCAGGCTGTGCTTATCGCGTTCCTAGGCACGGTTCTCCTGATTCCAAGGCTGCTTCAGGCGCCTCTGATGATTGCTGGAACTGATCAGTGGATGTGGCAACTTGCGGCTTTCGCCTTGGTTTTTGCCGTGGTTTGCATGTCGCTGAATATGCGCAAAGCCGTCGCAGATTCGCTCGGACCTCCCGGACCGCTTGCGCGATGGCTCGATCCCAAGTTACCAATGGCCCTTTATCAGCCTCGATACATCGTCGCTTTGGTTGTGGGCAACATTTTGCTAGCCGTTTATCTCGGATCGGTCTGGTTGTGGAGGCATATCGTTGAGGTCGCCCTCGACGAAAAGACAATCCTCAGCAGAGCTTTGATTTTTGCAGCAATTCTTTCCCTGCTTCTCTCCGGGCTCGGAGGATTTGTCCACAAATTTCGCACGCGTCAATCCGGAGCCACGCTCTGGCCCATTGTCCTCCTGTTGATCACTTTGCTTTCCGCCGGAACAAGTGTGGGTTTATTTCATTTCTACGTTTCGATCATGCTCGACCTTTACCACGCAAAATGGGCAGTGTGGCACGCTGAGGTCTGGGGTCCGGTATTGATGCTTGCAGTACTGGTGGTGCCCGGAACACTGCAAGTTGGACTGATGGGAGTCGACTATCCGGACGCCGGAAGAGAATGGCTGAGCCGCTTCCGCGCAGTATGCAGCATCTTCTCTGTCTATTGGGTATTGCTGACGAGTGCAACTATTTTTGGCCCGTATCTCGTCTTGAGCGTAACTAAGTGGAGCTTGCAAGGGTACAGAGTCTGGGTTTCGGGTCTGACCCTTGGATGGGTGGTCACCACGGTTGCCGGCTTGTTTGCAGGCAGAAGCAATCGAACCGGAACGACCAAAGATGGAACGCCATCATTCTCGTGGGTTCAGATACTCGCTAAGGTAGGACCTCCAGCCTTCATCGTGGGCCTCGTTCTGATATTGGCCACCCTGGAAGAGCTTTTGCTGGCGCATGGATCGCACAACAATCTTTCCCTGGAGACGCTGACGCAGCAGCACTACTGCATGCTGAGGCCATGGCCGATGTGGGGCAGAAGTGGTTGGTACGTCGACAACATCGGTTGGCTGTTTGTCTGTCTTGCGACTGCGGCAGCAATCCTGGCTTGGCGCGTCGACATCAATGAATTCTCAATGCACCACTTCTATAAAAATCGGCTTGTGCGCTGCTATCTTGGCGCGTCGAATGAAAAACGCTCGCCGAATAAATTCACAGGCTTTGATGGAAGCGATGATTTTCACTTGTCAACGCTGACACCCATAGTGCCGACCGCCCCGTCGAAGTCTGACACCAACAACGTGCGAGGGCCATATCTCGGTCCCTACCCAATCGTGAATGCGACCCTCAATCTTTCGGTCGGCAAACAGCTCGCATGGCAGGAACGGAAGGGCGCGTCATTCATCTTCACGCCTTGCTATTCCGGCTTCGACGCGCAGGGCTGGATTGGATCGACCGATTCGGCATCAGGTCATGTGACGACCCGTAAAGCAAGATTCTGGAGTCGGGAAACGTTGCGGCCTCTCGGCTATCGCAAAACGGAAACCTATACGCAGACGAGCGGCCCCCTGCTTGGGACTGCAATGTCGATTTCCGGAGCAGCAGCAAACCCGAACCAGGGCTACAACACATCCTCTTCAGTCTCATTCCTCATGACTATGTTTGACGTACGGCTGGGATGGTGGCTAGGAAACCCCCGCAGAGACGGCAGTTCAAAGCTTTCGAGCCCGCGCTTTGGCCTGGCCGCGCTCCTCAGCGAACTGATCGGATCGACGGACGATCAGACACGCTTCGTAAATCTCTCGGACGGCGGACACTTTGACAACATGGGACTGTATGAGTTGGTACGTCGCCGGTGCAGCTTCATCGTATTGTGTGACGCAGAGCAAGATCCGGAATACAAGTTTGAAGGACTTGGCTCAGCGATTCGAAAATGCCGAATCGACTTCGGGGCGCTCATCGAAATAGACCCGGTCAGAATCAAACCCACCGCCGGATCGAAACGCAGTGAGAGCCACTGCGCAGTCGGAAAAATTGAGTACCTCGATGGAAGCCAGGGAATACTGCTGTATCTCAAGGCCTCTTTGACGGGAGATGAGCCCGAAGATGTAGCGCAATATCATGCAACGCAGAATCAGTTTCCGCATGAGACAACGGCTGATCAATGGTTCGCGGAATCTCAATTTGAAAGCTATCGCGCGCTGGGCTACCATGCGACGCATCATTCGCTGACACCGGCAACCAGCTGGATTCCATGGGATGCGCAGCGGCCTGGTGTTGAGAAATTCTTCGCCGCACTGAAGGACTACTGGTATCCCGTCAACCCCAATCTAAAAGATACGGCACCGAAGCACACCGCGACCCTTTCCGACGTCTTCGAGCAACTGCGGAAGGAACCTGCTTTACATGCGCTTGGCGCCGAGTTGTTTCCGGGTGCATTTGCCGCATCCGCGAATCGTCACAGGGACCCAGTCGCGGAATTCTATTTCAGCATGGCCATCATCCAGCTCATGGAGGATCTGTATTTTGACTTTCAGCTCGAGCACGGAAAATGGTTTCATGATCCACGAATTGGCGGTTGGAGGCACCTCTTCCAACGCTGGAAAGATGTGCCCGCCGTTGCTGGGGCTTGGGCTGCAGAGCGCGATACATTCCGCAAAGACTTTCAGCTCTTCTGGAATGCGCTCTAATAGAAAGCTCGCTTCGTATTTGAGCGTATTTTGAACGGACGCTGAAATCGTGTACCTTTGCTGACAGTGAGCAACACCCGCATTTCAACGGTTGGTCATCGCGGCGCCGCTGGACACGCTCCAGAAAACACGCTTGCAGCTGTAGAAAGCGGAATAGCGCTCGGTGTCGATTATGTCGAGGTTGACGTTCAGAGAACAAGCGACGGCGCTCTTGTTCTGATGCACGACAAATTTGTGGATCGCACGACCAATGGTCATGGCAGATTATCGGCGATGAAACTTGACGATCTTCGCAAGCTGGATGCGGGAGATGGCCAGAAGATTCCGTTACTCGGCGAGTTGCTCGAGGTAGCAACCGGACGAGTGGGCCTGATTCTGGAAACGATCACGCCTGGAATCGGGTCGATCGTTTCAAGCTTCGTGGCAGACTGTGGATTCCAGAGCCCGATGATCTTTGCGTCATTCTTGCACGCTGATATTTTCCGCATTCGGGCACAAAACGAAAAGGCGCTGACAATGGCATTATTTGAAGGAGTTCCAATCGTGCCGAGCAGATTTACAGCGGATGCAAGAGCCACTCATGCCGGTATTGCCCTTGATTCCGCGACCCCAGAATTGGTTGAAAAACTGCAAAAGAACGGCGTGGAAGTCTTCGCGTATACCGCCGACACGGACTATCAAATCGACCTGGCTATCAGTCTCGGTGTTGAGGGGATTATCTCTAATTTCCCGGAGCGCATCGGAAAGAGGATGAGTCTCTAAAGAGAAGATCATTTGAGGGATCGCGCCAACATGGGCTGGTTCAAGGGTGTCTTGCTCGACCGAATGATCGCGGTCAATCGGGCAGGGGGATCCGCCCTAGGAATGGACTGGCATTCAGTCTAAGAAGATTCTTTCCCGCACCGCCGAAACGATTCCCTGCCTCGCATCACTAAGTTTGAGAGACGAATTACGCCACCGTGGGCAGGTGATCATCGTGAAGCATCTTAGAGGGAATTCCGGAGAGGCGAGACATTTGAGAACTTGGATTTTCACTATGCCTGGCGTGTGAATCAATCGCAGAGCAAGCAGCCAGTTTTCACTTGATACTTCGACAATCCGGCGCATAATGACGATCAGAGAATCACATCCCGACTCATTCGTGTTCTCCTTTTGCGATTTCGACGAAATTTGACGCTGGTGAGCGCAGCCGTCGCCCCGATTGGGATATATGAGGGCCTCAAAACGCGCGTCAATCCGCGCCAAACAGGAGGGGCTAGTTTGTCGACAACAGATTCTTCAATACAGGGTTCAATCGACGCCACGGACGTTGAGAAGCGCTTGCGATCGATCGAGGAGAAGATGGAACACTTGAAGCCAGGTGGAAAGGATACCTGGGACAAGCTGGAGAAGCTATCTTCAGCATGCTGGGCGGTCGTGACGTTGCTGATTTCCGTTTTCGTGACGGGCAGGATTGAGACTGCGCTGAAGGAGCGACAGCTGCATCTGGAAAACGTGAAGGACATGCAGCAGCTCATGCAACAACTCGATAAGGCGGACGCGCAGTCGGCCATGTCTTACGGTCTCGCTTTGGGTGCCCACGGAAGGTATGCCGTTGAACCGATGATCCAGGTTCTGCAGTCGGGTATCGTGGACCATCGTGAAGCCGCCATCGCGGGACTGCGAGCTGCCGCTGCAATCGATGAGGACTTCGTCTGCAAGCAGCTTACGGGAGTGATCCAGAATCGTACGCGTCTCTACCAGATGGAAGTTCCCGAGAGCGCCGCAAAATTGCTTGGGGATCTCGACTGCAAGGATGCTGCCAGACCTCTGCGGGATTACGTAGAGAGATTGGGGCGAGCTACGCCAGAAACTGCACCGTTCACACAGGTGCCGGGCTCCCAGGGGATCACTCAAGCAAATATCGATGACGTGAAGAAGCAGGCACAGGATTCACTTACCGCGGTGACACAGCAATAGAGTGGTTGGAGGTTCGCTATGAGTCTCTTCCGATATTTGCCGAGGCTCCGGTTCCTCGGTTGCGCAGTGCTCATCTGCTTTGTAAAGGCTGGGGGGCAAGAGCCTCAGCTATGCACTCAAATCAATCTGGTCACCGGTTACAAGATCGTGCTGGACGATATCAAGTTCAGTTCAGGATCGGCCAGCGAGCAGGATAAACAGCTGATGAATCTGCTGAACTTCCAGCTTCGCAGCCGACTCGAAAGTTTCGACGACGAAGCAACCGTACGATATCACCTGATCCGTTGCAATGGAAGGCTTCCCGAAGGGGAGGCATCGTTTCCGCCTTTGACTATGACGGGACTGGTGAATCGAGATGTCGTGCTCGAAATCTGGGGAGAGATCTTCGGGCCTGCACAAGGGACACAGCGCGTGTTTCTGAATTACGTCATGATGCCGTTGTCTTCGGGAAGTGTGAGCCCTTTTTTGCAAAGGACCTACACGCCAAAGGCCGGCAGTTCGCCAGACGAAATAGTAGAGTGGCTCGCCAACTTGAACGAACTCAGTGCCTATGCAAGAATTGCCCGCGCCGTGCGCCTGCTCGCGCTCAAAGGTCCTACGGGCTACGACAGCGCCAAAGCTGATTTTGAGACAGCATCATCCGACTTACACCGTGCGTTCGCTCCGAACCCTACGGCGTCGCAAAAGGAACTGCTCACGTTCGTATCAAAGCGAAAATGCGAAGTCTTGCAGGACGCTCGAACAAACTCTGAATACAAAGGCCCACTTCGCCTCTTGCCCGACACGATTCTCAAGCGAGAGTGCACGGGAGGGAACCTATGAACGGCATGCAGAGGTGTCTCATTCTTAGCCTTGTTCTGTCACCCACCATTGCATCTGCGGGCATGATCGCGCAGTGCAATACTCCGGCAATGTTCGCTGCTTCACCGGTCACCGTGCTCGTATTCCCGTATGTCGACTACACATCTGAGGAGTCGAGCAGATTTGAGTCGCCAGTAGGAACAGAGCTTGCCGGGCTAATCCACGCTGACACACTTCTTGCGATCAGCCCGTTTGGCCACGTAGCAGCGATCCGACTCTTGGGCAACCCATCCGATTGCGAACCAAGCAAGGTTCTAGGCCAACTTCTTGCGCGCTACCCCCGTCACAACGGGGGCATTGTGATGATTTCTGGTCGAATCTTTCGAGTGGCGAGTGACATTTACATTCAGAGTTACGTATCTTTCAGTCGTTTCGCGGACAAAGATCCTGGAGAGATGGTTCAGTTGCCCGTGGGCGACAGCATGCTCGTTGGAAAGTTGGCTTCTCAGACCCTTACCTTTCCACCTAGACACGTCAGCGAGCAGGATTTGGGACAGATAAGGGAGCGGTTCTCCCGTGAGAATATTGTTCATGACAAGCCAGACGAACTCTCACCCGGCAAACCGCTGCTTGTCCTCTTTCCCAACGAACGACGCCCCCTTTACTACTTGACCGATTCAGAAGGAGACTGGTTCCACATCCGCACCCAGACCGGTCAAGAGGGGTGGATTCTTGGCCGAGCCATGCTAGGCCGGGAATCACTCCGCAATCGCTTGCCCGAAATGAGTTTTGTCCAAGGAGTTGCCGGCTATTTCGGCTTTCGCTCGCAACCGACATCAAGCCGTGCCGAGTTGGCTACTGCGGATCTGAGAAGCTTTGAAGGCAGTCCCTCCAGTGATACTGCGCCGCTAGCTCTGGCTGTTTCAAAGCAGCTTCGCGGCATGATCCAGCTCCTGTCCCAGAACCAGTCGAATGCAGCCTTCGACGGCGCAAATTTGCTTTTTGCCGAGGCGACGAAAATTGTGCCCTCCAGTTCCAACGCAAGCAACATGGCTTCTGTCGCTTCGATTTACCGACAATGGAAGGATCCTGGCGGAAGGCTCGATTTTCAGAAGACAGTAGAGCAGTTCTGGTCTAGCGTCTCGGCTGATCCAGAGGACAAGACGGCATTGACCAATTGCTGGATCATTTTTCAGATGGCTCGTAACGCCCAATTTCGCCCACGGTTCACGTTCGACCCGCCACTGAGCGATGAAGATCTCTCTCGTCGGACTCAACAAATGGAAGATGTGCAACTGGGAGGCAGCCGTGTCCAGCTGGCCCATTCGACTCCCGTCGTTCCGTGGCCAAAACCACAGTAACTGTAATGACCCGTATTGCAGCGACCCCGACCGAAATTGGGAATTGCGGATTCATGGTGGACAAGGCGAGAATCGATCCATAATCCCGGCCCAGAAGAACGGAGATGTAGACTCGATCGGCCGAGTGCTACGCAAGTCCTCAACGAATCTCTTATTCCTAATATTTGGCAATCAACGTGCGCCCAATCGGCCGGTGCTCTAAAGCTTTTATGGGACGATTTTCATGCGCAGGCGATTCGGCGATTCCCCACTGTCTGGAAGTTAAAAGGACTGCCAAGGGAACCCAATCGTCCACACAAACGTATAAGAGCGCGAGGAGTTTCTATGCGTCGACCCATTCTGACAATGATTCTGGCGATTGCTCTGCTGTCTACTGCTTCGTCTGCGATTCCGAGCTTCGGACAGAATTCGGACTTTAATCTAGACGTGCATGCGAATTCCCATGCCACGGCGAAAGATATCGGGCTGCCAGTCTATCCGGGAGCGACACTGTTCAAGGCCAAGGACGACGACTCATCGTCAGCGGACTTGGGGTTCTTGCTGAATAGCTTTCACTTCAGCTTAAAGGCGGCGAGCTTTCTAACTCCCGACTCGCCGGAGCGTGTGTTGGAGTTTTACAGGAAGCCACTTGCCAAATTTGGTCAGGTCCTGGAGTGTGACCACGGTAAGCCTGTAGGATCCTTGTCCGTCACTAACAGCGGGCTCACCTGTGGAGACAGCAAGAACGGGCATGTGACCGTAAATGGTAGCGAAAGCGATCACGAATTGAGGGCGGGCACTCCGGAGCAGTTCCGAATCGTAGGCGTTGCCGGCAACGCAAACGGGCGGACCAAGTTTGGGTTGGTAGCTATAGTGCTTCCGAAGGATAAGGATCGGAAGTAGGTCTTTCTTCCCGAGTTGCCATGAGAAGCCCTAGAGGAACTCCATGCACCCACAGGTCAACAGATGCCGGCACACGAAGCTGGCTTGGCGGGAGCGGCGCTTCCAAATGCCGCTGAAATGGTACCGCGGGCTAGAAAATCGAGAACGCATCAACCATCAGTGGAAGCTACCATGAAACGCACCTAGACCCCTATTCCAGCCAGGAAAAGGATCATGGCAGCAACGAGAACAACAATCCGCACTCGATGAAGGGCATCCCACCTTCGATGTTCTCGTTGAACACTCTCCTTAAAGCCATCGGCATCCATTCGGATCAAGCGATTGTTAATTGGAACGAGCAACAGCAGGGATAGAGTGATCGCCGCGCCCCAGAGAGCGGTGGCCGTCCCGAGCAGCACAACGGTAGGTTGATGCATGTGGATGACGGTCTCCCACAGAAGAAGCAAAAAGCTCGCTATATACCAGACAGGCATTGCTATGCCGAGTCGGCGCGCAAA
>Ga0157374_10004040_pt1 | contig 12329 bp, 8 predicted proteins | sample M25metaG_FD_115308 | JGI IMG/M metagenome (GOLD analysis project Ga0157374, IMG submission 115308) | Miscanthus rhizosphere microbial communities from Kellogg Biological Station, Michigan, USA - M2-5 metaG | ecosystem: Host-associated > Plants > Roots > Rhizosphere > Soil | place: USA: Michigan...
AAATGAAGAGATCCAGAATTCCTTTCGCACGATCGATCAGGCATTCCTAAAAGCACCTGCCTGGCTGCAAAGTCAGGATTTGAAAAACCCTCAGCCTAATCCGTTCCGCGCTGACCTGGGCCTGCAGGCGGCACAATTGCGGACCTTCGCCGACATGCCCGCGGAAGGTCAGCGCCGGTTGCAGGGTCTATTGGAAATGGCTCCAGCCAACTCAAGTTTGGGCCGCGCCCTGGCCATGACATTCAATGCACGTGGCTGGCCGTTACGCGCAATGAGGCAAGAGCGACAGGCGAACAGTTTCGATCAGGAAGATGAGCTTCCTGTCCTGCAGGATGCCCAGATTCTCGAAAGTGCTGGACGCCGAAAAGAGGCCGATGCCAAATTTGTGCCGGTCCTTAGACGGGAAGGAAATAATCAATCAGTCACTAGGTTCCTCACCAATCGCGGGATTGAGCGCGGGTGGCAGGCAGCGGTCCTTTCTGGATACGAATGGTCTAGCGGACAGTACCTTGGAAATATGCTGCATTCTCAGGCGTATCTGTATAGCCCACTGTTGGGTTACCGCTGGCGCGCCTATGTTCACGGCCTTGGGGACTCTGGCGAATTTGCCGCTGGCACAACGTATCGTTCGCGCGCCGCCGGGGGGATCAGCTACAACTACAATCGCCAGTCGTTCTGGGGAGAAGCCGGAGCTGATACAGCCTCGGCAGGCTGGATACCAATCGGCGCGGCCGGAGCTCAGTTCAGCCTCGGCGATCAGTGGCGGCTTAAAGCCGAAGGTGACTGGGATAATGTCACTGATGTTCAATTGATTGCTCGACTGAACGACATTCGCGCAAGAAGCGGAAGGGCAGGGTTGGAATGGCGGCAAAGCGAATCGCGTTCTGTGGAGGCGGCATTCACAAAAATGCTTTACAGCGATGGTAATGTGCGACTGCAAATCAATTCATCATGGGAACAGCGAGTTCTAACACAACCTCGCCTGCAAATAAATCTCACTCCTCAGCTTTGGGCTTCTCAAAACTCTAAAGACCAGAACCGTGTCTATTTCAATCCGAAGCACGATGCCTCACTCGGGTTGGACACCGGAATAAACTGGATCACATGGCGGCACTACGATCACCATCTTCTTCAGCAATTCAACATTTCAGCCGCGCCCTATTGGCAAGAGCACTATGGCTTCATGGGAGCAGTTTCAACAGCCTATACGCAACGTTGGGCTCTGACGAGGAGGTTAGGGCTTGTAGGCAGGTTTCTGTGGAATAGCCACCCGTACGATGGCGTAAGGAGCCCGTACATTGACGCGAGTATCGGCTTGACTTGGGGTGAGCAATGAAACGGATATTTTCCTATATCTGCTTCGCTGTTGCGGCGTGCCTAAGCGCGCACACTCAGACTGCCGGTGTAACTGTCCTCTGCTATCACGACGTGCGCGACATTGTGGGCGCTCCCGACGCCAATGCGACAAAAACACCTGGGGAAATCTACTCAGGATATTCAAATCTCGATGCAGATCAGTATGCAGTCAGCACGCGCAATCTTGCTTCGCAGTTTGACTGGCTGGCTTCGCATGATTATCACGTCATCAGCCTGCAGCAGCTAATCGACGCACGAAATGGAAAGACGAAGCTGCCGGATCATGCCGTCATGCTCACCTTTGATGATGGGCTGAAGAGTTCTTATTCAAAGGTTTTCCCACTCCTCAAAGCGTATGGTTATCATGCTGTCATTGCAGTAGTAGGTTCTTGGGCTGATCTTGCTCGCGGCGAAAAGGTCGATTATGACTATCGGAATTTCACTCGCGACGATTTCGCGAGTTGGGAAGAGCTCCGCGAAATGGATCGCAGCGGGCTGGTTGAGATTGCTTCGCATTCGTGGGGCCTGCACCAGGGGGTTACGGCCGATCCTCAGGGCAACCTGATTCCTGCTGTACTGACCCATGCGTATAACGCCGAGACAAAACAATATGAAACCGACGCTCAATATTCGTCCAGGATTCAGGCAGACCTCACGCGCAGCGTAAAAGAAATTGAAAGCAATATCGGACATGCTCCGCGCGCGATAATGTGGCCATATGGAGCCTATACACAACCGGCTGAAGCCATCGCCAAATCGCTCGGCCTCTCGGTTACGTTCACGTTGAATCTGCCAGTCACGTTCCCGAACAAACGATTTGGAATCACAGGCCTTGCAGCAATTCCGCGTCTGGTGATGGTATCGAACCCTTCTCCCGGAGAACTTGATTGGTCAGTCCGGCACCAGCAGCTCAAAAGCAATGTTCGGGCAGTTCAGGTTGATTTGGATTATGTATACGATTCGAACCCAGCACAGCAGGAGAAAAATCTGAGCGCACTCCTTGATCGGATCAAGAAGCTTCATCCCACGCACGTATGGTTGCAAGCTTTTGCAGATCCTGATGGCTCTGGCGCCCCTTCCTCTGTTTATTTTCCCAATCGAGTTTTTCCAGTGCGTGCGGATCTCTTCGCACGAGTCGCGTGGCAGTTGCGGAGCCGGTGCGGCGTGGAAGTCTATGCTTGGATGACATCGCTCGCCTGGCAATTGCCAGATAAGAATTTGCAGGCCAGGCTACAAATCAAGCCGACGAAGGGTATCAACCCAGAGACGCCAATCAGACTGAACCCATTTCTGCCGCAGACGCGACAGATTATCGGAGACGTATTTGAGGATCTGGGACGTTCAACGCCGGTTGCAGGAATTCTCTTCAGCGACGATGCCTTCTTGCGAGATACCGATGATTTAGGCTCCAATGCACCACCACCCGGCTCGAGTCGTACTCAAGCGCTCATTGAATTCACCAACGAACTCGCTGACCACGTACGACATTGGAGCCCGGAACTGGCAACCGCTCGCAATCTTTTCGCTGAACCGGCGATCCATCCCAGTGCTGAATCATGGTATGCGCAATCGCTTCCTGCATTTCTATCCAATTACAACCTGACTGCGGTGATGGCAATGCCAGAGCTAGAGAAAGCCAGAAGACCGAATCAGTGGCTTTCAAACCTTGTCAAGAGAATCGATAGTCAGCCCGACGGAATACAGAAGACGGTCTTCGAAGTCCAGGCAGTAGACTGGCGCAAAAAGAGAGCACTCGAACCTCGGCAATTCACGCAACAGATAAAGATCCTTCAGAGTCAGGGTGCCCGTCATCTCGCCTACTATCCAGATGATTTTGAGAAGAATAACCCGGCGCTTGAAAGCCTTATTCCGACGTTCTCTGTCACGACGAACCCAGCGCCGGTGCAATGAGATATGTAGCGCCAAGTTCGGTACATGTACCACGTACATGAAAATGTAAAATGAGGCACCTGCGTTCAGAGATATTTACAGGGTGTTATCAATCGCCAGATTGCGGACTGATCGCAAGGGATTAAAGTGCGCGACTGCCGTCACTCATTGATGAAATATCGATACTGGTAATTCCTGCCCGATCGGAAAAAGGCCCTCAGGCGGCGGTTTACACACTGCGGTCTGCATTACAGTTGGCCGGCTCCTGCCGGCGCGCGTACAACATAACGCGCATGTGACTCCACAATGGGCCAGTTCAACTGGATTCGATCAAGCCAATCGAAATTGAGAACCGGTTGCGCGGGCTGATGCGGCGGGAGGGCAAACCGGCCAGACAGCAAGGCAAAAATACGCAGTATGATGTCACCAATATTTGCGCGCGCAATCCGGTCCGGATGGGCCTCGCAGAATCTATTCACTGCTGTCCGGACATCTTCCAAGCGACTGAAGGATCGGGAATCTCTCACTCAACAGGAATTCCGCGAACTTGTCCGTCAACTGGGCGAAGTCGCGGTTACTCGGCGGCCGTGCGATCGGTTGGCTTGAGCGAGTAGTAGATAGCTCGATTGGCACACGATGTCGTGAAGGGCCAGGATCACCGACGGAAAGCTTGATACGCGGTATATTTATTGGCATTATGAACGACTGGCATAATCGTCGCACCTTCCTGAAGACATCATCGCTAGCTGCCGGGGCTTCCGCTCTGGGATTACTCCCACTGAATGCGGCCGAAACGGCGCCTGCGGGCACGCGAAAAATCAAACTAGGTTTGGTCGGTTGCGGCGGGCGCGGCAGTTGGATCGCCAATCTGTTTCAGCAGCATGGCGGTTATGAATTGCACGCTGTCGCGGATTACTTTCCGGACCGCGCCGACAAATGCGGCAATGATCTGAACGTGGATCGTTCACGCCGTTTCAGTACGCTCTCAGGTTACAAGCGATTAATTGAGAGTGGTGTTGAGGCCGTGACGCTGGAAGTGCCGCCATACTTTTTTGCCCAGCACGCCCGGGCAGCGGTAGATGCCGGTCTGCATGTATACATGGCCAAGCCGATCGCCGCCGATGTACCAGGTTGCATGGCCATTCAAAAGGCAGCTAATGCTGCAACGAGCAAGCAGCGCTGTTTCCTGGTGGATTACCAAATGCCCACGGACCCCGCGAACATGGAGGTGCGCAAGAAGATTGTTGCTGGCGGTTTGGGCAAGATTTCCCAGGTGTCTACCATCGGTATCTGCACCGGCTTCGATGATCCACCGTGGCAGAAGAACCTCGAAAACAGGCTACAGGAATTGACCTGGGTAAACGAGATAGCCCTGGGCTGCGACTACATCGGCAACTTTGACATTCATTCGATCGACGCAGCGCTCTGGGTCTTGGGTCGGCGTCCGGTGGCCGCTATGGGTGCATCGCAAATCGCCCGACCGGATCCTCATGGAGACGCGCACGACGTGTGCTCGGTGATTTATGAGTATGCTGACGGTCTGGTGCACAATCATTTTGGTCAGGCGTTGCGCAATCAGCAGTCCTCCGCGCTGACCTGCACGATTCACGGCCAAAAGGGATTTGGCACGTTGGAATATTGGAAGAAGGTGGAATTCCGGAGTGACGAAAGCACCTATCGCGGAGCTGTGGAAAATCTGTACGAAGCCGGCCCGGCGCGGAACATTGACACGTTTTACCGCAACATAATAGACGGACATTTTGCGAACGACACGGTTGCCCGCGCGGTGGACTCGGCATTGACGTGCATTCTTGGCCGGGAGGCTGCCGCGCGCGGTACGCGGCTGACCATGGAGCAAATTCTGGTGGAAAACAAGAGCCTCGAAGTGAACCTCGCCGGATTGAAGACGTAGCTCAAACCACTTGAGAGTTCAAGAGTGAATCGCTGGGTGTGGGGGTGGAGTCTCCGACAAAATGAATATTCGAAAGTCTGTCACGCTCTGGAATCGCGCACTTGCAGGCGTCATCCTGGTTCTAGGTATCGGTTGCATTAAAGCCGTAGCGGTTGAACTGCCGAATCCGTTTTTCGCAATGGATACTGGCACGCAAGATGCAACGCACAAGACACCGGCCGAACAGGTCGCGCTTGTAAAGGAAGTCGGCTTTACCGGTGTCGGCCCCACGTATAACAACGTCGCCGAACTTCGACATTGGTTGACCGCGCTTGACCAAAGCCAGTTGAAAATGTTCGCTCTCTACATGCAGTTGCGTCTCGATGATGTTCCCGCCAGTCTGGCGTCAATCAAGGAAGCCTCAGCGGTGTTGCGTGGTCGGGACACGTTGATATGGCTTTATGTAACCGACAAACAGAGCAATCCCACAGCCGCAAATGACGACGCGGTCGCTCTGCAAGCGCTTCGCGAAATCTGTGGCTATGCGAAAGACGCCGGCCTTCGTGTGGCTTTGTATCCGCACACCGGCCTGTATGTGCAGAGCGTTGAGGACGCTGTCCGGCTGGCCGAAAAAGTCGACCGCGAAAACATCGGCGTGACCTTTAATCTCTGCCACTGGTTGAAGGTGGATGGTAAGGATCTTGCCGCGAGTCTGAAAGCCGCGCAGCCATATCTATTGTGCGTCACCATTAATGGCGCCGAGATTGGTGGCACGAGTTGGAAAGAGTTGATCCAGCCACTGGATCGCGGCACATTTGATGTGTCGCAAGTACTGCACTTGCTGCGGACGATGAAATACGCTGGCCCGATCGGGCTTCAACATTACGGAGTTGGTGGTGACGCTCGGCAGAATCTGGAGCACTCGATGAATGCTTGGAAAAGACTTGCCGGAGCGGAATAGTTTACTTAAAGCGCGGCGTACCTTTGCGGGAGATGCCCGAAGTTACTGATCTCGAAACAGAAGTGGTCGGTTTCGAAGATCGGTTCGCTAGCATCTCAATCCTCAGAACAGGAGTTGAGATGGTCCGATCTTCCACGAACGTCTCAATGGAAGGTTCAGCGTCGGATTCCCCCTCGACTCTCAGCTATCATTTGCCCCGACTGTCTGCAATCGGTGCGTCGGCAATCTTAGCTGACGTGGACGACCGGGCGGTGAGCAATATCCGGAACCGCTTTGCGCAGAACCTCGTGCGTGAGCGGAGCGGCATCACCTTCGCCAAGGAACAGAAATCGAAAGACGTTTGCCACCGGATTTCCTTCCTTCCATTTGAAATAAATATGAGGGACAAGTCCGGTGATGTGTTCCGCGTGAATGAGCAGCGCAGCGATAGCGTTGGACACCATGGGGCTTCGTGTGTGCAGAATACAGTGGTTTCCGAATCGCTTGCCTTCGACTTGAAGTCGCTGATCGAACTCAGAAGCATCGGTTCGTTCAACCTCGAGGAAAACGATGGGAGCGTGATCGGGAAGTCCATTGAACTCTCTTACGAGTGCCTCGATCCTGTCGAGATCTTGAGACGTTATTTCTTTCGGCCGAAGGGCAATGACTCGAAGCGGCTGACTACCGGTGTTCTGAACAAAGTCGCGGGCTTCTGCCAATAATTCGATCCCGGTGATGCGCAGCTCGGTCGATCGTGTAGCACGCGAGACGAACGAAACGAACATAATCGTCGCGATGAAGATGCACGAGATCTTCAGGCCCTCAGGCCGCTCCCAGATATTCAACGCCGTGGTGTAAATGAATACGAGTGTGACCAGAAGGAATAGCCAACGTGTACGCCGCTGCCGCGCCGCCAACGTTACAGCACAAGCCGCGGAAGTGATGAGCACCAGAACGCCGGTTGCGTATGCACCGCCCTGGGCATCGACGTTGGCGCGGAATTTGGCGGTTACGAAGAATGCCACGCCAACAAAGACCAGCACCAGCGGCCGTGAAGCGCGCGCCCATTCCGGAGCCATGCCAAAGCGCGGTAGATAGCGCGGTATCAGGTTAAGAAGACCGGCCATCGCGGACGCCCCGGCAAAAGCAAGAATCAGGATGGTGCTGATGTCATAGGCGGATCCGAACGCGCTTCCGAAGTACCGATGCGCAAGGTAGGCCATCGCGCGCCCGTTGGCTTCCCCTCCATCCATAAATGCATCAGGTGGGATCAGCACCGTCGTGACAAAGCTCGTCGCGATCAGGAACACGCTCATGATTAGAGCGGCGGTCGCCAGGAGTTTTCGAGTATTACGTATCCGCGCTTCAGTGTCCTCTCCAGAGATCAACGGCATCACCGCAACCCCGGTTTCAAACCCCGAGAGTCCCAACGCAAGTCTCGGGAACAGCAAAAGGCAGATTGCGAGAATGCCCAGCCAGTGAGGATGCTGTGCAGAAACGGCGGACTTCCAGTGTGCTACGAGGTCAGGACGATGCATTACTTCGGCGGCCGCGCGAATTGTCACAATGCCATTTAAAACAAGGTAGGCTGCGACCAGGACGACAGCGATGTTGATCGCTTCCCGGAAGCCCCTGAGAAAAATGAGGCCAAGAATTGCAAGCAAAAGCAGCGTGACTCCCATTTGGCTCGATAGCCAGCGAGGCGCGTATGGATTGTGCACAAAGTGCGCTGCCGCGTCAGCTGCTGAAAGCGTCATGGTAATGATGAAGTCGGTCGTTGCAAAGCCAAGAAGCGCCAAAACAAAAATCTTGCCGCCCCACTCAGGAAAGAGGCGTTCCAGCATTGCGATGCTGCCCTGACCGTTCGGGCTGGCCTTCGCCACCCTCGAGTAAAGCGGCAAGGCGGCAAACAACGTGACCACAACCAAAATCATAGTGGCCACAGGCGAGAGCACGCCGGCAGCGAGGAACGCAATTCCGGGCTGATAGCCCAGCGTAGAGAAATAGTCCACTCCAGTGAGGCACATAACGCTCCACCAGGGGTGGACGGGTTCGGGCGAGCCGTGCACACCTTTCGGTAGTTTCAAATCCGCCAGGAGCCAGTTAGTTAAGCCAAGCTTCATCGTCCAGATGGGTGCCTTCCCATTGCGCCAAGTTCAGTTGGATGCCTGTTTCGCAGCAGGAAGAGCCTAACCCAACTCCGGAAGCCGAATGCGTTTGGTTGGCTTGAGGAATCGCAGGGCAGGGATCAGAAATTCTCAACCATCCAGACGTTCACTTCGCCGGTAAGTTCAGTGGGACATTACGGCCGTCGGGCGACGGAACAGCCCAATAGATATCCTCGTTCTGGATGCACCGCAGGAGAACGCGGGCGTTTCCTTGCAGGGCGGCATCGAGCAGCGCGGACGTGCAGTTTGCGGTGATGCTCGTCAAAAGTGGCCCACGGCTGCCGGAAGCCCATTGGATAACCCTGATGAGGGACCAGTCCTTCACCGACAACCTCCATTATTTCGCCTGGCGTATGGTCATCAAGTATGTCCTTACGCCGGTATTTGTCTCAGAACTCGATCGCCGATCTAGCTATCATCTGTAGATCTCGGCTGACGCCAGCGTCCAGTCGGCGCCAATCCCGCCGATGATAAGCACTGATCCATCCGACAAGGAACGAATGCTGACACAGCCGACGGAGAAGTTCCATTGGTGTCCCCACCCCAAATGATCGTGTTATCACAGCCAGGACTGGCAGTCGGGGTGGCACTTCCGGGAATGCCCGCACTTCCTGGATTGCTGATTGTTCCCGAATCGCTGCTTCTGGCTGGGCGCGACGGACGGGCACGCGACTGTAGATCGTGCAAGGAGTGATGCCGAGGCTGTTCTTGATGGAGAAGTGCGCCCGCTGTCCGGTGCTCGTTCAGTTTGCCAGCGAGACGAAGACATCCGTGCCGCGATACGAGTGATTCAGATCGTATCGCGCGTACATAAGTCCGCTGCCAGACACCACAAATCGCGCGTACTCTCTGCCATTGCCAACGGCCCATCAAATGCTCCCTTCATTCCATTTACTTTCGGCTCAACTGGTACAGAGTCTCCCGGGCTCGATTAGGGTTGGTCATTGGTTTAAGCACATTGCGCAGCCAGGGGATTAAGATTGCAGGTGCATCTCCCAGGGACCGATACGGAACAAAAAGGGGAATAGAACATCGTGGGCAGATTGGACGGACGAACTGTTGTTGTGACGGGCGCGGGAAATGGCATTGGGCGTGGAATCGCTCTCAGGCTAGCACGGGATGGTGCAGCTGTAGGGATCCTCGATAACGATGCCTTGGGCTGCGAGCGAGTTCTGCATACCATGATGGAGTTCGGCGGAAAGGGAATCGCGCTTCCGGCGGACGTGAGCGACCAGGCCGAAGTGAGTCATGCGATTCGCCGACTTGATGAAGACTGGGGCACCCCCACAATTGTTGTTCATTCGGCAGGCATCATGCCGACTGGCACACTCCTCGAGACATCAGAAAAGGAATGGGACAGAGTTCACGCTGTGAACGTCAGAGGGGCTTTTCTTGTATGCAAGGAGGTAATTCCACACATGCTTCGCGAGAAGAAAGGTTCAATTATTCTCGTAAGCTCCATAACGGGTGTGATCGGAATGCCAGGTCTTGCAGCATATTCCAGCACGAAAGGGGCACTGATTTCTCTCGCTCGGGCGCTCGCGGTCGATTATGCTCGCGAGGGTATTCGGGTAAATTCAATAGCCCCGGGAACCATCGATTCCTCCATGTTGCACGATTTTGTGACCGCACAAAACGATCCGCAGGAGACGCGTAGGAGGTTCGACGACATTCAACCACGAGGATCGATTGGAACGATCGAGGAAGTTGTGAATGTAGTCGCCTTTCTTGCCTCAGATGAATCGTCACTTATCAATGGCGCCAATCTCCCGGTAGATGGAGGCATGAGTATCAAGGGCCAACAGCCGCGACTTTAACGCGAATGAAATGCTGCTGATGCATTCGCGACGACGAGCAGTCGATTCTTTAGACGACATCGTTTCTGCACTTCAACGAGTCACACTAACGCAAACCTGGTTTCATACGAGCGACCCATGGCGAAAATCACAAAAGTAAAGTCAGTTGTTGTTAATGCAGAGATGCGGAACTGGGTGTTTGTCAAAGTCGAGACAGACAGTCCAGGATTGTACGGTTGGGGAGAAGCCTCTCTTGAATGGAAGACCAGAAGCGTTGTAGGTGCCGTCCAAGATTTCGAGCCGATGATAGTGGGGGAGGATCCCACTCGAATTGAGCATCTATTTCAAAAGATGTACCGCCAGTCATTCTGGCGGGTTGGGATCATTGGGCTTTCTGCTATCTCAGCAATCGAGCAAGCGTGCTGGGACATCCTAGGCAAATCGTTAGGCCAGCCCGTCTATAAATTACTGGGCGGTGCGGTTCGGGACAAAGTGCGCATGTACACTCACTTGGGTGGCGGAGACATGCGCGCGGTTTACGACTCGCAATCATCCGCAGATCCAAGCGTGTTTGTTGATCGGGCGCTCGAAGTAGTTGGCAGGGGCTACACCGCAGTGAAAGTGCTGCTCACCCCGCCCACAGAGTCGCTGAATAGTATCAGCGAATATAAATTTGCCGCCCGCACGATGGAGGCGCTTCGATTGGCAGTGGGCGATGACGTCGACATAATGGTCGACTGTCATGGCAGGCATTCCCTTGGAAATGCCGTCGAATTCTGCCGGGTGCTTGCACCCTACCGGCCGTTCTTCATTGAAGAGCCGGTACCACCGGAAAACGTGGATGTTCTAGCCGAGGTTCGCCGCCTCAGCCCGGTTCCAATCGCAACCGGAGAACGGCTCGCAACCAGATTCCAGTTTCGTGAAGTTTTTGAAAAGCTAGCTTGTCATGTCATCCAGCCCGACCTGTGTCATTGTGGAGGACTCTGGGAGGCGAAGAAGATCGCAGCAATGGCAGAGACTTATACGATGGGAGTGGCGCCGCATAACCCTCTCGGCCCGATCGCCAACGCGGTTGCATTGCACTTCGACTTGAGCACTCCCAACTTTCTTATACAAGAGGATATGTTGACGGACGTTCCATGGCGCTGGGAGGTTGTTGAACATTCACTCGAATCAAAAAACGGATACTGGATTCCAATTGATAAGCCCGGCATTGGGATCGATGTAAACGAAGTGGCCGCAGCCAAACATCCCTTTGCTCAGGAAGTCCTCCATTCAAATAATGTTCGCGCGTACGATAACGCAATCTTGGACTGGTAAAGAGCCCATGGAATTGAAATACGAATGAGGGCAAGAAATGAAAAGTTTATACGTCGCGGTATCTGCCGTTCTCTCGCTTTCGATGGTCGCCCGCGCAACCACCTTCTATGTCGCTACCACCGGTAATGATGCCAATCGAGGCACAGACGCGTCGCCGCTTCGCACCGTTCAACACGCCGCCGATCTGGCGCAGCCCGGCGACACAGTCATTGTGCACGAAGGATTCTACCGCGAACGCGTGAGCCCTCCGCGCGGAGGCACTTCCGATGCAAAACGCATCGTGTTTGAAGCCGCTCCTGGGGAAAGGCCGGTGATTACCGGGGCTGAACCGGTCCGGAATTGGGTCAAGGTCCAGACGGACGTTTGGAAGGTCACCCTGCCAAATTCTTTCTTCGGGGCTTTCAATCCCTACGGCGATATCATCCACGGCGACTGGTTCAATCCTCTCGGCCGACAGCATCACACCGGTGCGGTTTACCTGCGTGGTAATTGGCTCACGGAGGCTGCTGGCCTCGACGAAGTGATGAAGCCGGTGGGAAGCGATGCACTATGGTTCGGTCAAGTCGGCAGCGACAACACCACCATCTGGGCGCAATTCAAAGGCATCGATCCCAATCAGCAATCGGTTGAAATCAATGTCCGACAGACAGTGTTCTATCCGAAGCAGACGGGCATCAACTACATCACCGTGCGCGGTTTCACGCTTGAAGATGCGGCTACCCCGTGGGCTCCACCAACTGCCGAGCAGATTGGCGTGATCGGTGCTCATTGGAGCAAAGGGTGGGTCATCGAAGATAATACGGTCCGCAACTCCATCTGCTCGGGAATCTCGTTAGGTAAATACGGGGACCAGTGGGACAACACTTCTGCCAATTCCGCTGAAGGCTACGTCAAAACCATCGATCGCGCTCTTGCCAATGGCTGGTCAAAGGAGAACATCGGCCACCACATCGTCCGCAACAATACCA
>Ga0157374_10004041_pt1 | contig 12326 bp, 9 predicted proteins | sample M25metaG_FD_115308 | JGI IMG/M metagenome (GOLD analysis project Ga0157374, IMG submission 115308) | Miscanthus rhizosphere microbial communities from Kellogg Biological Station, Michigan, USA - M2-5 metaG | ecosystem: Host-associated > Plants > Roots > Rhizosphere > Soil | place: USA: Michigan...
CACCTTCAGTTGACTCCTTGTTCAGGACAACCTCCTCCGTCCCATCCATGCGATGTATGTGGGAAGGTCTACACTCGAAAGGATAACTTACGAGAACACCTTCGAGTCCATGCAGGAGAAGTTACGAGAAAGAAGCGATTCCAGTGTTCAGTCTGTCCAAAGATGTTTCATGGAGCTTCTCTACTCAAAATTCATGAGAGAACTCATTCTGGAGAGAAGCCTTTTGTCTGTGACTTCTGTCCCAAATCCTTTCCTTCTGGAGGAGCACTTACTAAGCACAGGAGGATCCATACGGGAGAGAAACCTTATGCATGTCCAAGTCCAGGCTGCAACGTGAGATTCTCTTTGAAGGGCACCCTCAATAGACACATGAGGATTCACACTGGCATTCGACCTCACAAGTGTCCCCACTGCGACAAGTCCTTCATTCAAGTGGGAGGTCTCAAGGCTCACATGTTCTATCATACGGGAGAAGGAGGCTTCAAGTGTGAGTACTGTGACAAGGTCTTCAACCGGAAGGCAAGACTGCAGATGCATACTAGGTATGTCCACGAGAAGGAGAAACCATTTGAATGCTCAGACTGCAATAAGCGGTTCACCAGAAAAGAGGACCTCAATCGACATGCAGTACTTCATACGGGAGAGAAGAAGTACAAGTGTGACAAATGCGACAAGTCCTTTGCTATCCGTCCTTCGTTGAAGCTACACATGATGACCCATACCAAAGAGGAACCCAGAAGCTGCCATGAGTGTGGGAGAGCCTTCATCCGACGGGACTGTTTGATCAGACACATTAGAAAGAAACATCGAGGAAAATTGGATGAGATTCTCAAGGAAGAGGAGGAGGTCTCTAGCCTTGTTTTTGCTGCACCATCTCAGGAGACACCTAAAGTCTTATCTGAAGAAGAACTGCTCAAGTCGATCAAAGAGCTGTTGCTTCTGTTGGTGGACGAACCAACCCTCAAGGGGTTCGGATGGCCTGATGCTCCGATTGACCAGGTCCTTGAATCGGTCATCAAGAGGTGTGGTCACAACCCAGTCAAGGCAGAGGACTACGAGTACTTTGAGAGGTTAAGAGAGAATTCTAAGCTTCTTTTTACAGTAGTTATCGATGACAATGCAGTCAAAACATTGTTGAACAACAAGACAGTAGACGAGGTCATCCTCCATGTCTTAAGGATGGCAAAGTAAAATATATTTAATAAATTTTCTTTATACAGATCGTGGTATAAATTTCTTTGATTGATTGCTTCTCTTGGTCTCATTTCCGTATTAATCACTGGCATCGGGAGAATCATTGTTCCTTTTAGTCCAGATTCCAATCGTGTTGTCACTGCAAAGTAATAATTATTAGTAAAATATAGAATGAGTATTAAAATCATGCCACATACCCAGAAGCAGTGAAGACGAGCATTGCATTTGTGTCGATACAATTGATTGCTTGAGTATGAGCTTTAATGTCTCCCAATAAAGAACATGTATCTGTAGACCACAACTTGAGGAAGCCTTGTCTGCAGCCAGATATGAGTGTATTAGAGTTGGGCAGGACAGCAAGAGACTGGATCCAGTCCCTGTGGGCACCATTCAATGATTGAACCAGTCTTTGTGTCGTCAGATCCCACTTCTTAATACAAGCATCTCTTGAGGCAGAAAAGAGTGAGTCAGAATGAATGCAAAGAGATTCAATGCCATCATAATGAGGTGGAGTGAGAGTAGACCTGGGATTATGGATCCCTCCAGTTCCTTCCATCACTTCAAACAACTTGATATAATGGTCTTTGGATCCTGTCACGACAAGGTTGTTGTCCACTCCAGATTCTTCGACAGCCATGCATGTAATGTTGGATTGGTGACCCGTGTTCAACTTTCCAATACAAAAGAACATACGGAGGTCCCAGAACCTGACAGTGTGTCCAGAAGTGGAGAAGAGAGTGGATCCATAGGGAGACAATCGAATGTCAAAGATCCTCGTCTCTCCCTGTGGCAGTTCATTAGTTGTCATTCCATTCACATTAACAGACGAGGGAGCCGAACCAGAGTGAGCTAAACCAGAGGAGGAGAGTGTCTTGACACATCGAGCAGGGTTCTCTCGAGGGTCCCAGACTTTGATAAATGACTTGGAGACAGAGAAGGCAAGCCTGTTGTACTCGTTGTATCGGACAATCGTCACGGAATCTGGATGATCGACAAGGGATTGAATTTCCCGACCGGTATGTAAGTCCCAAACCTTTACAGTGCAGTCCTTAGATCCGGTAAAGAGAACATCATTAGTTGCAGAGACAGAAAGCACTGCTCTAGAATGGCCCTCTGCAATGTGTGTACAAATCAAAAGGGATCCCTTGTCATAGTGAGCCTTCCCAGTGAAGGGTGCGATCAGTCCACTGTCAGGCTGGACGACGGACGAGGTAGTGGTTCCACTCGTGAGTCTGGAGAATACATTCTCTTCTCGATTCTTACGAGATAGAGATGGTGATGCGGGAGGGGTAGTGTCTGCAAGATCTCTGTCAAAATAAAATGGGTTAATTCTCAGAATGAAATAAGTTTAAAGAATAAACCTAAGAAAAAGCAACAGAAGCAGTGAAATTAAAAGCAAAGCTTGTGATTTTAATAATAAAATTGATTTAAAAAAATGTTAACGAAACTAAACTAAATTTAACAAACGAAAGTGATTCATGCAATAGAATCTTACACTGGGTATGTGTGAGACGATAGAAGGGAAGAAGCATATGAGGGAGCAAATGTCCCAGACATGGATGATGTCATGGAAGAGGTTGAGGAAGAATGGGAAGGAAGCGAGTGATTGTTGTTCAAGTTGTGTGAAGGATTGACAACTGCAGCCAAGTTTGTAGTTGTCTTATTCATTCTCTTGGACTGCTCAAGTAACATGTTTTTATCGTAAACTTTACGAGTCAGGGATGGAGATACAAATCTCATTCCCTTATGTTTGTGAGCAGGATGAGTAGAAATTGCATCCCTAATGAGATTGACATTTTTAAGAGAAAGAGAGAAAGAGATAAAAATATTACATTTCAATTTTGACGTCTCCATCATCAGATTCTTTCAAGACTTGTAGTTTCCCAATTGATTTTCTCAGTTCGGAAGGGGTCTTGGACTGTCTTCGAAAAGACGGTGATTTGTAAGCACTTGGACTAAGTAAATCTCTTGGTAAAGCGAATGCATGCAATAAAATTCCGTATAAAGAATGCGAGAGATCAGTTTCATTCCAGTAAAAATTAAAAGTTGAAAGCTAGACATAAAACCTACATTAATGCGTATAATTAAGCTCACGATATTAACACTTAGGCATCGATAGAAACAAATAAAGAAGGTCACATGTTAAAAACCAATACACTTTGAGACTTCAAGTTGACATAAATGCAGTTATAAAGATGAGTGTAAGTTGTATTAAAACAAAGAGTACTTACTTGAGAGATGGAGCAGATGGAACCCTATGCAGTTCAGATGAAAGAATTGCTGGACTCATGAGGCTCTTTGTCATGGGGTCTTCTTGCTTATCAATGACCATGAATGACTTTTCCATGTCTCCCTTGTTGTCACTCATTTTTCCAGTCAAATACTTGTCACCAATAAACGTACTACAAAAAATCAAATTAGACTATTAAATTGATTCATAAAGATAACCCAACTCACCAATTGAATGGATTGGACAAATCATTTTGAAGCTCCATAGAAGTTTGAGTAAACTTTCTTCTGTCTCGTTTAGTCGGACTGGAAGGGAGATATCCATTGAATTCATCCTCAGCAGGATAAGAAGGAATGGCCGGTTGTTTGAATTGAGATGAAGGATTGCTATTCTTTCGAACAACTTGAGGAGAAAAACGGTTCTGTCGGGCAGAATGAGTGTTCCATTGACTTGTGTGAGGTTCATGTCCATTCTTATTCCGTGGAGAGGCATCCAACAAGTGATGCGAAGTCTCGAGGACCTGATGCAGTACCTCCTCCTGAATCATTCTACTCTGATTCATTTCTTGCAACACAACGTCCGTCTCCTGCTTCTCTGCATCTTTCGAGGCCGCAAGCAAGGATTGGGAAATCACCATGTCTAGGCACTTGGATATGATAAATTGCATCTCTTGAGGGTGTGAAACAGAGGAGACTAAAGGAACAATGTCGTCAGCCTCGTGGACATTCTGTTCGAGTTGGACAATGGTATCTCGACAGTCATCGATGTTGTTCTTGATGTACGACAACTTCGACTCGAGATCATCAATTTCTTGGGTCAGTTCTTTGATAACATGCTCAGGCCTCCTTTCCTTCTTATACTGAGCCAACCTTTTTTCATTCTTGTTAATGCAGTCAATGACATGCCTTCTCTCTTCAATGTATCTGTCCATCTGGGCTTCATGTTGGGCGAGAGATGTCTTAGAGACTACCACTGCATTAATGTGTTTCTCCATTCTTCCCCATCTCAGTTTAGCTGCTCGACCGCTGAAGGGAGAGACTTTGGTGGTTTGATTACTTGAATTCTTAACTGTTCCATTCCTTGAAGAGACTGGAATGTTACGAAGGGATCCAACTCGACCGGCCACTTGATCTGACATGGGTTTGACTCTGTTCTTGAGTGTCTTGACCTCCTCGTCCTTCCTCCTCAACATGGCCTCGCACTTTTTCTTCTCAGACTCAAGACTTCTAATCTTAACATCCTTTATCCTCTCCTGCTTCGATAACTGTGCGATCTTCTTGTTATATTTGGCTCCTTCTTCTCTTCGCTTCTGTTGTTCTTCTTTCATGACAGCCATGCATCGGACTTTGGCCTTCTTCAGGTCCTCGACTTGATTTCTTAGCTGCCGAATCTCAAGTTCTCGTTGAGTAGATGCCCTCATAGACTTGTCATGTTCCTTCTTTGCTGCCTGGTATTGTTTCAGTTGGTTTTGAAGAGAATTTAGTTTGACTTGGTAGTCCTCTTCAACCTTCTTTCTTTTATTCTCAGCTACAGACCCAGAGGAAGAAGACAACTTGGCCAGGGCTCGATCACGGTCTGCTTCAGTCTCTGAAATTTGAGCCTGAAGTTGAGTCAGCTTCTCTTCATAGTGTTTCTTGAGCATCAATAGTTTTTTCTGACTCTTTTCAAGTTCGAGAATCAGTCTTTCCTTGGAAGTGATTTCATTGGTCAGTTTATACAATTCAAGTTGAGTTTGAGTGGTTGAAGCTGTGTCGGCATCATCATCCTCCTCATCGTCATCTTCCACTTCATCGTCAGAAAAGGATTCTGGAGAAGTTGTGTCGTCAGAAGTAGTGGCAGTGTTGGTTCCATTTTCATTGACCACGTCATTCCCATTCGGGTCTGATTGTTCACCATTAAACTTAAGAACCTTAGCAACCTTCTCGAGTTTCTTCATTTTCTTCACATCTTTCTTTGCCAGTTTTATTATTTGGTTCGGATCCATATCATCTTCTCTACCAAATCCATTGACATCATAGTGACCAGAGATGGCAACTGCAGAGTAAGGAGAGGAAAGAAAGCCAGTCTTTCCAGGAGAGGACTTGAGTCGAGAAACTTGTCTTCGAAGTTCACATGCAGTCTCTTCAGACTCAATAAACTTAAATCGAAGCTCTTCAATCTCTTCAACGTATTTTTGAACCAAATCAGAGATACCATTTGGACCATGATCTGATGATGCCCAGGTGGCAGAATCCTTCTCAGTCTTCAAAGCAATAAGCCTCTGGTTAAGTGTTTGATTCTGTTCTTCCAGGACTTTAACCCGCATCTTCAGTCGGTTCATCTCCTGCTGTAACATAGTATTTTCATGGAACATGTCGTTAACGGCTTCTGATCCGTCTTCAGAGACGACCCTCTTGCCCTGCTTGAACTCAAGTAACTCGACTTCCAGTTGAGCAATTTGTCTTCGAAGGACAGAGATAACTTGAGAAGACTTGTCTTGGTTAACGACAACCTTGTTCGTGATATTCTTTGCTCGGTTAGCATATCTCAAGGTACTAAGGGTCTCAACAAAATCCCTGTCAGAGGGAGAGACACATGCAATCATTAATGTCCTCGAGTTGCCTCCCAATGAGTCCTGAAGGAACCTGGTCAGTTTGGAATCCCTGTAGGGAACGTGTGAGCTCTTCTTGGTCTTGTCTCCCAAGGCAGAGATGACATTACCCAGGACAAGGAGACCAGAATTGATGGCAATGCCTTCCTTTTGTCTGTCTCCTGTGGCACCGGTTCTCTTAAGTCTCTCAGACCCTGCCAAGTCGACAAAATGAAACTTGGAAGTAAGAGTTTCAAATTCTTGTTCTCCAGAAGTGCCCTCATCCACTGGAACAACTCGTGTCTGCTTTATGTGTAGAGTGAATATGGCATGAGACCTTGAGGACTGAGAGTTCATCTGAGTAGATCCAGTTGTTCGAGATATGGCTCCCATCTTGAGTTTCTGAGAAGTCTCTTCGACAGAATGAACCTGATGAGTAGAAGCTCCGACAACATACATGTTACCCGACTTGTCCTCTCGGATCTTAATGTCTTGCCGATTCTCTTGGCAGAGGAGATCAATAACCTCTTCATTATAAAGTTCGAGAAACTGGGAAGTTATTGCAAAGTCAGGAATGGGTTGCCCTCTATTTCTTGCTTCCGTTTGTCGAGAAGAGATTCCTTGGAAGAGATGTTCAACAGCCCTTGGGATAATTCCTTTTGTCTGTGAATTCGCAACCAATTCAAGACCCGTACCCATAGTGTATGTCTTTCCAGACCCGGTCTGTCCATAAGCAAGGACAGTAGCATTGTATCCTTCGAAACATCTGACATTTATCAAGTAATAGAAGAGAAGACGATCAGTTAATGTGACTGAAAAAACCTGTGTCGAAGTCACGGTCGATCTGTCTTTGGAAACAGAAACAGCTATAAATCAAAGGAAAGTACGACAGATGATCTCATGTCACGGAACAAACAACTAGTGTTAGGGCTGAACGACACTCGAGCACGTCTTCCACTCGAATTGGCTTCAATAACAGATCTAACAAACTCTTTCTCTACAGAATTCTCTACAGAAATAAAAAAGAGGAAGTACATCGAGTGAGCAATAATATAATAATAATCAGGAAACGAGAGCACTTTTATAAATGATTCTCCTCCTCCTCTGCTTGCTATCCATACATTTTAGTACTACAGTCACGTTTAGAGAGAACTCGATAAGTCATGCATGTTGTACTCAGAGAAAGGCTTAGGACTTACCCCTCGACCAGGGTCTCGACAGTCTGGGCGTAAATGTCTTCTTGGAAGGAATCCGTGTCAAAGACATGGTCAAACGTAAAGGCCTTCTCTTTTCCAATAAAGATCTGCGGGGCATCTGGACAGACTTTCGTACAGACATCACACATGTCAATCCTCTCCTTAGGCTGTTGAGGACGGATTCTGTTGGAGACCAAAGTAATTAATTAATAGAAAGGTGTCAACGGAATCATCATCATCAACGACATACCTGACTGCGACCTTAATGTTGTTATCCATTTTGAGCAGTTATGTCCTTAGTATGGCAGTTGAATTCGTCAAGTGCTCTCCAGGAGACACAGGACTTGAGGAACGTGAGAGAATCAAGTAAAGTAAAGTCACGGTGTCATAGATCGTGTGGAGGAATAGCTTCACTTGTTGTCATTTGAGGTGGATCCGCGATTGTTTACAGAAAATTAATTGCTTCCGGGTTCTGTTTGACGTTGGGTGTGTTTGATTTGGAATCGTATTTGGTTATGGAAGTGGATTCAAATGGAAGTGCAAGACTTTGGAAGAGCAAGTTGATCTAAACGTTTGATTAAAATGAATTGAATGGATTGTGTTGTTTATCTTGTCAACTCAGAGTTTCTTGACTACTAAATGTAAATAGAATCAATACAATACAATCTCCTACTAATAAGAATAATAATGTTGTAGACTGAGATCAATCAAAGTAAACTCATGTCCATGACATTCTCATGAAACCATGTCCGGTCAAGTCATGTTTCAAGAAGAGTTGGGTTAAAATGAAGGGAATGAACACGGAATGAGAACAAAACACAACTGACGCGTCCAGGAGTCAGGCTGACTTACGCGGGAGAGACACTTGGACACTTTAGACACATGATGCCTTTCTTATGGAGTGAGAACTTGAGAGAGAAAGTTCCCTGAGAACATGTCATCCGGAGCAGCTTTCCCTTTCTCTCTGCTCCGTCTTTCTCTCTTCTCCTGCCCTTCTGCTCCAGACATGCAAGCCTTTGTTAGTCAGACATCTTGGATCCGACGGAGCAGTCTATTTCTCGGACAACAATAACAACAACATGTCCGAAATACAAGTCCAGGAGGTTGAGATCGAAGATATCCCTATTCAAATCAAGGAAGAAGTCTTTTGTGAAGGTAATCTATCACTTGTCTATGGTTTAGAAGGGATTTGAGGCGTAATTTACTCATTATTACTCGGTTTAAATGCAATTTTTGTTGGATCAAGTTATATTAACTCTTGACTTTAGATGACGACAGTCTGTCTCAGGAGGACGACTTTGATGACCATTCACCCGGGATGGTCGGCCTCAGAGATGATGACCTTATGACTGCAGGTGACTGGTCTAACGATGATGTTACGAATCAGGAGGAGGAAGAGGATGAGGAAGAATTGTTTGCCTCTTCAGCCCCTGAAGTCATGATTGAAACCTCTCCGATGGTACACCATCAACCAGTCTCCACTGCAACCAAGAGAAAGAGGCCCTCCAACAATAACTTGAGAAACTTTGAGCAGCAGTCTCTGTACATGAATAGCCATAATAATGTGGGTCTAAATCAACTTCAGATCAAGAAGACGACCACCAACATCAACAGCAGGAACACCAAGAGGTTCAACTCCGGACCATCTTCTTCAACTTCTCTTTCCAACAACAGGAACCAGAACAAGATCAATAACCATCAGATTATCGTGGCAAACAATCACAAACAGATGCCTCTGGTTCGTAACCTCAAGATTGAAAGTTCGTCCAACTCTAGGCCTTCCTCTGGAAACTACATCCTGAACAAGGGGGGCCCCTTTTTACAGGGTAACATCACTAATAGAAAGTGGGAACAGAAACAGGTGCAGATCAAGACCTTGGAAGGCGAGTTCTCAGTTACCATGTGGGCCTCTGGAGCCGAAGAGGACGACGACCTCAACCTGGACGACGGACTGGATGACGACAATGACTTGACCTCCTCTTCCTCTCACTCGCAGTCACACCAGCTTGACATCTCGGAGTACATGTCAGGATCCAAGAAGATACCTAAGGAAGGTATTCCTGGAGTGGATCTTTCGGACCCGAAACAGTTGGCTGAATTTGCAAAGTAAGTTGTCGCCTACACTTGACTTTATATTCATGATTTTAATCTTTTCTTGTCATCCTCTTGTGTCCTTCTCCTTGATCTACATCTCACGTTCATTTGGTCATCCACCCCCACACTTGACTTGATGTGTAGGATGAAACCGAGAAAGCCATCCGTCGACGACGACTCGCGAACTATCGCTTGTCCTCATAAAGGTATGTTCATTCTTCCTTTTAATCAGTTCCTGTCTTGTCCTTCAATTTAATCCCTGACATTCTACCTAAACTTTGACTCCATCTAAGGTCTTGATTTGTTCCGACTAATTTGTCTTTATGTCGCACTACAGGCTGTTCAAAGATGTTCAGAGACAACTCTGCCATGAGGAAGCACTTGCACACCCACGGACCCCGTGTCCATGTCTGCGCTGAGTGTGGCAAAGCATTTGTCGAGTCGAGTAAGTTAAAGAGACACCAACTGGTTCATACGGGAGAGAAACCATTCCAATGCACTTTCGAAGGCTGCGGCAAACGATTCTCTCTCGACTTCAACCTTAGAACCCATGTCCGCATCCATACAGGTATGTCGTGCATAGATTGTCGACATTGTATTAACCAAAGTATTGTCCTGCAGGTGATCGACCATATGTGTGTCCATTTGATGGCTGTTCCAAGAAGTTCGCTCAGTCAACAAATCTAAAGTCACACATCCTGACCCATGCAAAGGCGAAGGCGAACCAACAGCAGAGGATCACGACCATGGAGATCCCAGTCTCACCCTCTACTTCAACCCCGGAAGTTGGCAACGAAATGTTTATCATGTCGAGTAACTCAGATGATGGAGTACTCAATTGATTGCATTGCAAGTGTAGTACTACTGCTGACGAGCAACTTTATCTTGAAGTTGCTGCACACAATACATGTCATCTTCCAATGTATCACTCACTGCTGCTACAATTTCTTCGAACATCATTCGTCATCAACTCAACCACAACTCACTCTTCAGTCGATATCATTACTTTTCTTTGATGATAATATTAGTAGTAGATCAGTAGTAACAAATTGACATGTTTTTTACTGCTGATCATTTGAATCATCATCATGATCGTTGTTCCTTTTCCACCCATTTTTCTGTATTTCTGTCCTTTGCCTTCTAGAACTAATTAAGAAACAGTTGAAAAGAAGAGAAAAGAATAGATTCACCAGCCAAACACACGAAGGCTCATGCTATAAATCGTGAGGGTTTTCAACTGCAAGCAAATGTGTACATTAACTCAAAGGAAAAGTAAAGATGAATAGATATTCCTGAGAACACTTTCCAGACTGGATGTCCAGTCAAGGAAGAGATGCATCATCACAAGAAAAAGATAAGAAAAGACACAGATATTTTGTACAAATCAATCAAAATAAAAGATCATGATACAAATGCTTGGACTTCGTTTCATTCGATGGTCGACTATGGATTGTCTTGACCAATCCGTTTGACAAAGGCTTAAATCACTTGTCAAACGGATGTAATAAAATGAGTATATGACTTACCATAATATTGTCTGTAAATAACCGTTAATTCAAGCAAAATGATTGCTTTAACATTAAGATAATACATGACTGACGACAGACTTTATCTCAAAACTTGTTGAGCAAACTCGATGACTTGTTTTAAAAGGTATACAACACTGGGTCGTCACGGGAACAACAAAACATGAGGAAAACTGATGTTAAATTGTGTGTCGTTTCGTTGACTGCATGTGTGTCTCATAAAAAGTACTTCCTTGAAGTAAAACATTGAGTTGAGTCAACAGTCAATAGAATTGAATCTTGTGTTTCATCATCATTTCTTTACCGGATGATCCTCATCAGCTGTCTATTGAGTAACAGTTATAACTGAAACAGTTTTTCTCTTCAAGAAAGCAATTTATTACAAGGAAACATGAACTATATTCATCTTCAAAATCATGTTCCCAACTCAATCAATGATCTTGATCAACAGGAACTGGACAGGATACGAAATGAGTTTGTGGCCTTTGGTTCTGGGTCTCTTGACTTGGACATGTCTTATCCCGATGGCATTGCTGTCATTACAATTAATAATTATGTCAAGAGGAACTCATTCTCTGGGAAGATGATCGCTCAGTTCGATTCCATTCTCACTCAACTCGAGTCATGGTCAACTGGGAAGGCTGTCATCCTTAGAGGCAGCAATGGCTTCTTTAGTTCAGGAGGTGATTTGACAACCGTTTCTGCTTTACTTGGAGACCCTGACGGAGGCAGGAGAATGAACCTTCTCATGCAGTCCAACTTCCTTCGACTCCAGAGACTTCCCTTGATCACAGTTGCTCTCATTGAAGGGAAGGCCATTGGAGGAGGGGCAGAGACATGCACAGCCTGTGACTGGAGGATCATGACTCCTTCGGCGGAAATTGGTTTCGTTCATGTCCGGATGGGTATCACTGCAGGATGGGGCGGAGGATCCCGTTTGGTTAACATCGTCGGACCAGGGAAGGCTCTCGAATTATTTACTTCAGCCAAGAGATTGAGTTCAAAGGAAGCCCTTTCAATTGGTCTTACTAATCACGTCTTGGATTGTGATTCTGATGCATCTTCAGAACAGGTTCTTTCGAAGGCAAAGGAGTGGTTATCACAGTTTACATGGGGTGACCATGAGCCCATTCAAGCCTGTAAGAAGATCATCTCTGCAGCCCAATTTACAAGCCTTGATCAAGCCCTGTCGACTGAAGCAGTTTGTTTCTCTCAAGTCTGGGGAAAACCATCCCATGTCAAAGCCATGTCCTCTAATGTCAAACATAAGTAATTGACCATCATATCTGGTTGTGGGTCAGCAATTTTCTCTGGGAGTTTGTCTTCTCTCTAAACAGGACATTGAGATCAACTAGTCCTCTGATACAATTTATATCTTTATTAGAAGGGTTTTAAGTTAAGTTTTATGTTATTTTGAAAACACATGACGAGTTAGAAAAGGAATAATTAAATGGTTTTTATTGTGAATCAAAAGGCTAGTTTCTTCATGAGAAGGTAGACATTCTTGTCAACTTCAA
>Ga0157374_10004043_pt1 | contig 12320 bp, 10 predicted proteins | sample M25metaG_FD_115308 | JGI IMG/M metagenome (GOLD analysis project Ga0157374, IMG submission 115308) | Miscanthus rhizosphere microbial communities from Kellogg Biological Station, Michigan, USA - M2-5 metaG | ecosystem: Host-associated > Plants > Roots > Rhizosphere > Soil | place: USA: Michigan...
CCAGGCTTAACCCTTTCTGAAACTGTACTTTGTTCTGACTCATTTCTGAAATCCCCTGACTCAACTTGGATTTCAATAGTCTAGCACCGTATTTCTGGGCTCGCTATTCCTGATAATCAGGTTGATCATTGTGGTGGATAGGTGGGGTAGCCTAATTCCAAATCTCTCGGTCCCTGCCCATACCAATGGTCTTGGTAGTCTTGCCTTGACCTGTCACTGGTAATAAAGCTTCCAATTCTGCCTCCAGCCCAGATGCATGTTAAGACTGCTAACAAAGAGGCTATACCACCTGCAGCGATGCCTGCAACTGCGCCCGGTGAGAGGGAGAGATTACCAAACCGAACGGGAGACTTTTGTTGTGGTATAGCTTTTGGAAACGTTTGAGTGTTATTGCGGCTTTGCGCGCTAAAACCTGATTGATAAGGGTAAGTTCCGGATAATTGCGTATAGCTGGAGTAAGCGCTGAGTTGCATAATTCTACCTATTTATTAGTACAGTTAAAGTAAAAATAACCTTATTTTTAGGCTTTGGCAAAAGTAAAAACCGTGAAAAGTGTGAATTGCTCTATAACATGCAACATTTCGTAGAGACGGTAATGAACGCATACCTCAGATTTAAAACACATGACGGGTATGAATCCCATCCTAAAACACCTTTCCCCAATTCTCCATTAGCGTTCCCGGTAGTTTTACAGGTGCTGGTGTGCCAAGGAACGGAGATGCTCGATCTAGACGATAGAGTAATGTCAATCAACAAAAAGTCTTGTTATGCTATTTGGCGGAGTGACTTCAATACGGTTCATCCACCAAAAGCATAGGACCAAAAGAAAATGGAAAGTTTAAAATGGTGCTTTCTGGTGGAATAAATTGCCAGGGCAGCCTGGAAAGTGAGACAAACAATTTAGGTTGGGAGGAATGGCTATGATTTTAACTTACGCCAAGGTCATGGGACTCATTTTCCTGGCTGTCGGCATTTTGGGTTTTATCCCTAGCGCGGCGCCCAATGGGATGCTGTTCGGGATGTTTATGGTGAATGGAATTCATAACGTGGTGCACATGATTTCCGGCTTGGTATTTCTGGCGGTGGGACTCAGCAACAACTGGGAGTTTGCTCGCAGGGTCACCCTGGCCTTTGCCGCGATTTACGGGTTGGTGACCGTGATGGGCTTTGTCATTCCCAGCCATGTAGTGATGGGAATGCCCATGAACATGGCGGATAACATGCTACACCTCACCATTACGGCCACAGCGCTTCTGTTTGGCTTGCCGGAACGGTACGCATACCCTCATTAAGGTATTTCTTTCTCCTTGGATTAAATAAGAAAAGCCCCACATCTTTTAGGTGTGGGGCTTTGGTCTAATTCTTTCTCTCTTACTGAATCTGGTTTTGTTTTAAAAATTCGTTTGGGTACCGTGACTGGCCTGCAGATCGGTTCGCGTTACCGGCTGTGCGCTCACGTAATCGTAGATGAGCCGGGAGGCGCGTTGCACCATGTCGCGGGCCGTGTAATCGTTATATGGACGTTCCACCTGCATGGAGACAAAGTATTTGCGTCCATCCGGCAGGTAAACCGCGCCGGAATCCCCCAAAGCGGTGCCGATATCGCCGGTTTTATGGGCGACGATCACTTCCTTGGGCAAAGGCCATACCAGCAAACGGCGGTTATGGGTACTGGTGAGAATACTCAGGCCGTTATCCCGTTCCACATTGGAAATGAGTGGCCCATGATCAATATTGTTCAGGATAGTGACCATTTCATAAGGGGAAATCGTGTTGGTACCGGCCAAATCGGGCAGCCAGTTGCGAATGCGGGTGCTGACCAATCCCAGATCCGCCAGACGCTGATTGACCATGTCCGTACCACCGAGGTAAGAAATCATCATGTTGGTACAGGTGTTGTCGCTAATGCGAATCATTTGGCTGGCCACGTCGTTCGCGAAAAAGCCTTGTCCGGTGGGACGGTATTGCAGCTCGCCGGCACCGCCTGCACGGTGGAAATCCGCATAGAGTAAGGGCGTATCCTGGTGAATGACGCCTTCATCCACGCTCATCAGGTAGTCCAGCAGAATGGGGAGCTTGATGACGCTGGCGGCGGGAACTGGCGAAAAACCGTTAATTTCTACGGAACGACCATCCTGGGGATTGTAGAAGTAGAAGTGGGGAACGAACTTGCTGGCCGGGTATTGAGCAAAGAGTTGGAGCAAGCGGTTTTTGAGTTCGCTGTCTTCCGCTGCGGGCATTAGTGGCGTGAGTTTACGTTCCAGGGAACCCAACGGCTTATGGCTCAGCATCGCGTAATCCAAGGTATGGATATAGAGCAGGCTGGGCGTGTCGAACATGCCGAATTCCCGCTCCATCAGATTCTCAAAATCCTGGCAGTTGAGCACTACCGGTTTGATAAACTTGGGAATGGTTTGGCAAACGCCCCAAAGCGCCATCCCGCTAATAAAAACCAGAGCAAAAGCGGTCATCACCAACAGCAGGATACGTCTCTGCCGGGTACGTTGCCTGCTATAGGCTTGGGAAGGCTGAGTTCGGGTGATTCGTGATTTTTTATGCACGGGATTTACGCAGTCTTGATTCGTAGCGGATGCTTTCACTCTATAACGTCTCTATCTAATAGCCTTACTAAATAAAACCCAAAGTGAACCACACCATGATGGATGAGCGATTCACAGTCTTAATATTGTAACGCTAATGCCAGGGTTTGGCATAGGGTATGGTTGAAATTACCATCCGCCAGAAGTAGAGTTTGGTGCCTTATGCCAGAATAACGTTTTCCGATTTTAAGCGCTGCAGTAAATTGGCGGTTTCAATGGCGGCCAGGGCTGCATCAGCACCCTTGTTACCCGCTTTGCAGCCTGAACGTTCCACGGCTTGCTCAATGGTTTCCGTAGTCAGCACGCCAAAAATAACCGGGATACCGCTCTTTTCGGATGCCTTGGCCACGCCTTTGGCCGCCTCGTTGCAAACATAGTCGTAATGCGTGGTGGCGCCGCGAATGACACAACCCAAGGTGATTACGGCGTCGAACTGGCCGGAAAGCGCCATCTTGGTCGCGATTAAGGGAAGCTCGAATGCGCCGGGCACCCAGGCAACTGCAATATTATCCTCACTGACGTCGTGGGACTTTAGTGTCCCAATGGCGCCTTGCAGCAGCTTTTCAGTAATCACGTCATTAAAGCGGGAAACAACGATTCCGATTTTCAGGCCGGTGCCGATCAGTTTGCCTTCAAATGTGCGAGGGGGCATGGTGCGTTTTCCTTATTATGTCTAACTATCGTTGCCGGGTTGAGCAAAGTCGAACAAATGGCCGAGCTTACTCTGCTTGGTGTATAGGTAGTGCTGATTGTGCGCATGAGGTACGGAGGGCATCGGTACCCGATCGATAATCTGCAGGCCATACCCATCCAGTCCCCGGATTTTACGCGGGTTGTTGGTGAGCAGCTTGAATGCGGCAATGCCTAAATCCCTCAAAATTTGCGCCCCGACCCCATAATTTCTTAAATCGGGGGAAAAGCCCATTTCCAGGTTGGCTTCCACGGTATCCAAGCCTTTTTCCTGTAAGGCGTAGGCTTTAATCTTGTTCAGCAGGCCGATGCCTCGGCCTTCATGGCTGCGCATATATACCAGTACGCCTTTGCCGTGAGCCTCAATGGCGGCCATGGCCGCATGGAGCTGATCGCCGCAATCGCAACGCAGACTGGACAATACATCCCCGGTCAGACATTCGCTGTGGACTCTCACTAAGGGGGCAACGCCATCGTCTACGCTCACGTCCCCCTTTACCAGTGCCAGATGTTCGGATTGGTCCAGAGTGTTGCGGTAGCCTAGGACTTTAAAGTCGCCATACTGGGTGGGCAGGCTGGCCTCGGCTTCCCGGATCACCAGGTGTTCCTTTTGCAGACGGTAGTTAATGATTTGGGCCACCGTAATGAATTTCATATTGGACTTTGCCGCAATTTCAAAAAGCTGGTTCCGGCGGGCCATTGTGCCATCAGCGTTCAAAATCTCGCAGATGACTCCGGCTGGCGTGAGTCCGGCTAATCGGGCCAGATCCACGCTGGCTTCGGTTTGCCCGACCCGCTCCAGTACCCCACCGGGCTTGGCGCGCAGGGGGAAAATATGGCCTGGACGGCGTAAATCGGAAGGCACCGCATCCGGTGCTACGGCCACCTGAATGGTGACGGCCCGGTCACTGGCGGAAATGCCGGTGGTGCAGCCAAACTTTGGCGAGGCGTCGATGCTGACCGTAAAGGCGGTGCGTAAGGGGTCCTGCGATGGGGAGATCATCTGGCTGAGTTCCAGCTTGTCACACAGTTCCGGCGTTAAGGTCAGGCAGATCAGCCCCCGGCCTTCCGCAGCCATCAAGTTGATGATTTCGGGCGTAACTTTTTCTGCGGCGCAAACAAAATCGCCCTCGTTCTCCCGATCCTCGTCATCGGCCACGATCACGATTTCTCCGTTACGGATGGCCTCAATAGCCTCTTCGACGGTACTGAACTGATGCGTGGAATCGGATTTTTCGGGTTCCTCTTGCTCATGCATGGTTTTGGCGGGGTCTTCAGCGTGAGGGTACGACATTCAAGGTGCTCCTTGGGAATTGGACTTGTGAGAAAATCAGTCGGGATCGTGATTGAACCAGCTACCGGTTCGTATGTTCGTGCCGGTTGGTACAGAGGGTCGGTTCAGGGTATTCATGGCGGGAACCAGGGATGGGGCGTCAATCATGCCGCCCATTTCCAGCGGTAAGCGGTTAGGATAGGAGGAAACAGTTTCCGTAACATCGACATTCGGTTCAGATTGCTGGGTTATCCTGCCCGACATCAGCCGACGAACATATTTTCCTAACAGATCGGTTTCGATGTTGACCCGATCGCCCGGCTCATAGTCATCCAAATTGGTATGGCTGAGGGTATGGGGAATAATCGCCACGGAGAAACGGTGGTTTTGTACGGTATTGACGGTCAGGCTGATGCCCAGTACGGCAACGGAGCCTTTAGGAATCAGTAATTCAGCCAGTTCCGGCGCATCAACTTCGAATTCCAGAATAATGCTGTTGCCTTGCGGCGTTTTTGAAACCAAAGCCGCCATGCCATCGACATGGCCAGTGACGTAATGTCCGCCAATCCGGCTGCTTGGGGTTAGAGGTCGCTCCAGGTTCACGCGACGTCCCGGTTTAAAGCGGGATAGATTGGTTTTCGCCAGGCTTTCCGGTGAGGCTTCAAAGGTAAAGCTTTGGTCGTCAAACGATACGACGGTCATGCAAGCGCCATCAATGGCAATACTGTCGCCTAACTGCACGTTTTTGAGAATGTGTTCAGCCGAAACACTGATTCGACTGCCTTCGTTGCTTTGATCCACTGCTAAAACAGTGCCCACTTCTTCGATCAGCCCTGTAAACATGAGGTTGGGATCTCTTTTCTTACTCGTAGATGGTAATTCTGATGAAAACAAAAACGAAACAGGAGCAACGGTTGCGTTTCTGCTCCAGGGCATATCCGTTTCTGCTTGGCCGCATTATATCGCGTCTCAGCTCTGAACGACTATGATTTTCATGAAAATCATAGTCGTTTTGGGGAAATGAAGAGCCAAGTTTAGGTAAAGTTAATGTTGTAGCGGTTGGACTTGTTCAGCAGAATCACTCGAAGCAGTTGGTATTTGATCTGATCGAAGATGCCGCTGATGTCCCCGACGTTTTGCGCTTCGAAGTATTGACCGCCGGGCGTGTGCATCGCCAGGTCGTTCTGTAAATAAATGGGCATTTGAGGCGTTGAGGATAAGAGACCCAGGGTAAAGATGCTGGCCTTCTGAGCATTCGAGCCCGGGTAAGTTCCATTTCCGATTTTAGTCGCTAAGTTGCTGAGTTGGGCGTGCGTATCACCCGGCCCATTGGGTTCGCCATCGCTAACCAGCAGGATAATGCGGTTATTCAAGGTGGTATCGCTAAATAATAGCTGTGCCGCTCTATTGATAGGAGCAGTATAGTTAGTCCCATTGTAAGCATTGATCTGCCCTGGACCTTCGCGGTTCATCCAACTGACTTGCCGTCTCATATTCGGGTAACGATTATTGGTGTCGACACTTTCCAAAGCGACTCGGACATCATATCCTTGCCCGGAAGGATCGTTATCACTGGCGCTATTGGGAGAGCTGAAGGTTTCTAAGCCCAGCTTGACATTCTGATAGAGCGTGGAATCCTCTTCAACGGATAAAATAAAGTTGAGCAATGAACCACGGGCCGCCTCAATTCTGGACATATTCTGGTTCATCATGGTGTTCCAGTTCGGGCTGCGCGTACAGATGCTTATGAGCGTATCCCGAATGCTCTGCTGGGTGAAATTAGGTTGAGCGTTAACCAGTGTTGAGTAAAGTTGGGAGCCTCTCCAGTTGGCGCTACTCCAGGCATTGTTTTTGGTGCAGTCCGAAAGTGCGCCGGGCCCGGTTCCCAATCCTAAAGCTCCATTTCCTAAATAAACATCATTCCAAGGCGTGGAAGGATCATCCGTAGTCTGGGCCGAGACAATATCCAGTTGATCGTTGTTGGCATTGTTACCGCTAGCCCAAGGCAGGGCAATATTGGCAGGTGGCGTATACCCAACGCTGGGATCGGCATATCGATATGCCAGGTATGGGCTGGCCACTACGGCATTGCCCGGTAAGTTGTCTCCGAGGGCATTAATAAGGTTATAGTCCTGTTGCCCCCATACCATCGAGCCTGAAATATCCTGAATAATCACAATTCCCGTTTTGTTTTGCGGCGTGCTGGTTCCGCTGGAGTTGTAAAAAAAACTGGCCGGCATAGTGAGGATGGGGGTTCCGCCACTGGAGGCCGAGTAAATATTCAGAACCGCGTTGTAGTATTGGTTTCCTTGGGGTAATAGTGAATTGACCTGGGAGGCGTTATTCACGACCCACTGGTAATAGAGGGGCTGATTATAACTGTTGTTGACGCAGCGGCTGCTTGCCGGAAAAGTGGCGTAGGCGCCTACTGCGGGAAAACTGCTGGGATCAAATGTGCTGCTGCAATTTAAACTGCTGTAGTCGTTGGATAAAGCCTCCTCGATTAAGGTGTTGGCGAGAAGGACTTCCTTGGTTTGCATGCCGACCATTCTGGCGGAGTTCCCTTGGGTTCCGGTAGGGCCGCCCAGGTGACGGATTAAGGGGGCCAGCGCCAAGGTTAAAATCATCATGAGCATGGCGACTTCCAGCAGGGATAAACCGGCCTGACGAAGGCGCCTATTTGGGTATGGAGATTGGTTGAGCCAGGGAGCGACGACTGGGTGCATGGGATTTCCTCAGGCTGAACAAATACTGCTTGCTAATCTAAAGATTTATCGGTCAGCCTGCCTCGAACTGAACCTACTATAACGCATTGTAACTTTTACTTTAGTTTTCTGGTTTTCAATTCGATATTAGATCCAGTAAACAATGGATCTCGTCTGTGACACATCCGGTATGATGGATCGAGGCGCCCATCTTGCAGTGGGATCCCAGCAGCGAAGAGATTTGGAAAGTGAGTCGGCAGAGGTTAGCCATGCCCCAGTACTACCGCCAGTTCTACCGATTAACGCAACCTGAGACAGGTCAGGCCGGTCTGCTGGCGATCGCAATTTCCATGATTATTATGCTGGTGTTGGTGGGCGGTACGCTTAGCAATTTATCGGCGATGGATAGCAAGCGAAATATTGTGGACCGGCGTTCCATGCAAGCCTATTACGTAGCCCAGGCAGGGCTTCAGGAGGCACTGGCGACTCGGATGCTTCCACGAAGCAATTACTTGAGTTTTATCTCGCCTGCTGGCGCGCCTGCCGCCGTTCAGCCCTATTATAGTAATTCTGGTCTGGTCTTTCAGCAACCCGGTACTCGCACCGGTTTAATCGGCGCTTATCGGTATGTCATCGTGGGGGGTGATCCTTCGCGCAAGGCGGACGGCTCTTACTATGGAATTCCCCAAGGGCCGCCTTTTTCTCCCGGTCCCGATGTAACCAGCAGCGCTACGCCCACTCCAAGGCTGGTGACTTTTCAAAGCAACCCGCCAGCCAGCCCATTCTTTGTTCTCTCCAACGGGATTACCTGCGTTAAAAACGTGAATACGGCGGGGCAGGATCAAGGGGTTGATCAATTTATCGGGCCAGCCAACCTGACCTTGGCCAACCAGCTTACTTTAAGTGGCGGTTTGGTGCCACAATGCCAAACCGGATATTCTCCGCAAGAAGTGACTTTGGTCGCGCAGGTATCCCTGGAGCAGGAAAGCGGGGCGCTGGATAAAGTGAATTCGGTTCGCATGTATCGCGATCGTACAAAATTATCTTTGCCGGGTAGCGCGTTCGTGCCTGGACAGGGGTGGGTGAGTTCCGCCAATACGGTGGTTAATTTCGATACCGCCTGGTCTTCTCAGAGTACGAATGCCGGCTTGACGCCAGGCCGTCCCACCCGACTGGTTTTCTTTAAATTCGGACCCAATAACATTTATAAAAGCGTCGACCTGACCGGAGGTTCTCCTGTTACGGTTCCCGGCACCGTACCGATTGATGCCTCCATGATGCTGGATTTTGACGGACCCATTGATTATCGATCTCTCTCCAGCAATTTGGGCGGATCGATGTCATATTTTTACGATAGTGACCTAGCTGGGTGCAAGGGCGGCGCTTCCACCAATTGCGCCATTAAGATGTTCGCCAAAACCAACAATGTGCAATACACCGGCATGATGGTGGTGCCTATTATGCCCTATCTGACCAAAGTCTTACTGCTCGCTCCTTTGGGAAATAATTTGTCCAGTGGAAATGCTTATTATCTCAATATCTATACCGGAAACGTCCGGAGCTTCTCTTATGCCCCAGGTAGTAGCGCCGGTGGGAATACGGCGTTTACCATTAATTTCACCACGCAGTAGATTTTTGTTATACCCCTAATTTCAATGATTGATTGCCGTCTATGAGAAAACCAACCCTGCCCCATGAAATCGCACGCCATTTTTTCCAGGCGTTAATGCAAAACCAACTTCAGGTTTGTTGGGGATTGTTCTCTAAAAAGAGCCAGCAGGAATTTATTAACTGGACGTTGAAAGATTTATACGCTCAAAGCGAAAATGCGGCGAAAGCGGCTAAATTGGGACCACCCGAAATCAAATTGATGTTTGAAACCAATACCATCGATTTGATCATTCGTTTCTGGCGGCGCTTCGTAAGACAGAGTCACGCCGTGGAGTTTGCCCGGTACGCCTACTTTGAAACCTTGGAAAACCGGGGTAAGACGGCAATCGTGGAAGCCCGCATCAATTATGAAAATGGCCAGGAGCGTCGTGTACATTTAACGATGATCAATGAGGCGGGCGGTTGGAAATTGGGCTATTTAGAATCCGGTCTTGGATTTTAAAGACCAGAAATTTTAAACACCTCTGCCATTGCCTAAGCGGATTCCATCCCATCATTGCATGGAGTAAAAGTACCTATATCTCGGCAATAGTGAGTTTATTACCAGCCGCCTGAACTACTGGCTGTGATCGCGCAATTACTGCCGCTTCCACTACAATTGGGCGCCCCGACGGCGGTCACTGAAGAGGTGGAAGTGGAAGAAGTTGTGGTGGAGGAAGTGGTCGTCGTAGTCGTGCTGGGTAGTGGCGTGCTGGTTGAAGTTGCGGGTGCCGTTGATGCTGGCGGATTCTGAACAGGGGGTGTTGTTGCTGTTGTCGAGGTTGGAATGGTTTGCGTAGGCGGCGTTGTTACCGGTACTGATGAAATGGGGCTGACGGGAACGGATGATGGGCTGCTAGGGACTGTCGTTGGCGTGTTCCCGCCTGACGATGGACCGGTGTTGCCAGTGACGGCGAGTCCATTGTTCTGTTGTCCGATAGCGCTGGCAAGTTGAGAAAGTTGATTGTTGATATTGCTTCCTAATAATTGCAGGCCACCGATCGCGGCTACGGCAATCAAGGCTAAAACCAAGCTGTATTCCACTAAACTTTGACCTGACCCGTACTTTTTCGAAAGCCTTTTGGGCTCAACTTTTACGGAAAACATGGCTATTCCTCTCACACACAATAAAGATCAAGTTGTACTGGGATATCGTCTGCTCTCCCAAAAACTGCAGGAGCTTGTTACAATTAGTAACATGGGTTTGATGGGTCCGGCATGGTACATATGAAATTTGAGTGGTAGTCATGGGACAATCTGGCCGGAATCGGCGCATTGGTTTTTTGAAAGGCTTAAGTAGTCTGCAGATTGGCCTGTTTTTAGTGGGGCTGTTATTGTTGTGTCTGGCTTGGGAGCCCTTATATAAATTGACCTTCGCGGGTGAGATGGAAACCCTGACGATTCGACAAAAACTGGCTCCTCCGCAGTATCGGGGGGAGCACACCCCAATTGCTCTGGTAAGCGTGGATTCCCGAACCTTGGGAAACCCGGTCATGCATCAGTTATTCCAGTCCGGTTTTTCTCGACCTGCCGCCGGTTACGCCGTTCGCTTTTTTAACCGGACACGCCCTCAAATGGTGATTTTTGACGCCAGTTTCAATGGAGGCACCCACCTGGATGATCCGGCTGGGGATCGTCTCTTTGCGACCAGTATCCAGGCCAAACCTTTAATCGCTTCCGTCCTGATCCTGGAAAATGAGACTCGACCAGTGCCTTTGGCGGCAGGGACATTAAAAGCGCTTGAAAAGAACACGTTGACGGTGAACGGGCTGGAAAATTTTCCCAAGTTTAAGCGGGAGTTTCGTTATAACAATCTGAATCCGCCATACCCTTTGTTATTGAATAGTCCAATGCGCTATTTTTCGGCAAACAGTTCCGGTTTTCAGGCGAATGTGGATAAAATTGCCGATGACTCCAGTGATTACAGCCGTCATTGGGTTCCTTTCGTGTTGTATGCGGGTAAAATCTATCCCAGCCTTGCTTTGGGAGCAATTTTAAAAGGGCGTACTCACCTCAGTTTGAGTCCTCAAGGCGAGCTTTCCTGGCCGGGTGGCAGGATCGATCTGGGCCGGGATGGTTTGCCGTTGATCAACTGGCGTGGACATGGGGTCAGATTGGATCGGCCGGTGTATCCTGAGTATTCTTTCTCCGATGTGGTTTTATCCGAACTAGCCTTGGAGTGCCAGGAAAATCCCAAGCAGCCGGTATGCGCTTTGCCCGGCTTGCCTAGTCAGCCTTTGCTATTGCCTGAACAGTTCGAAAACCGGTATGTTCTGACCGGCTTTACGTTCACGAATTCCAGTGATGAGCATGTCACCATATACAGCAGTAAATATCCGGGTGTTTACATAGTCGCGAATATGCTGGATAACGCGTTACACAATGATTTCATCCGGCCCGCTCCCGTATGGTTGAACTGGTTGATGGCGCTGGCCCTGCCTCTTCTGCTGACGGTTATTGTTTTCAGATTTCCTTCCATCCTGATGAGTCTGCTCAGTATGGTGAGTCTGGGGTTGATCCACTTTATGCTCTGTATCGAGGCATATCAGCGCTGGAACTTATGGCTTTACTGTATCTATCCTTTGCTGAGTCTTTTAGTCTGTTTTACCGGCTTGTATCTCTACCGGTATACCAAGGAGTACAAACATCGGCAGCAAATGCGATACGCATTTGGGAAGTATGTTTCCCCGGCCGTGCTCCAGATGATTGAGCAGCACCCTGAGCAGGTGACCTTGGGCGGCGAACGTCGGGAAATGACCTTTTTGTTCAGCGATATTCGGGGTTTTACGCCGTTTTCCGATCAAAACCCCCCCGAAGTGGTGCAGAGTGTTTTAACCGATTATTTCTCAACCATGAACGGCATTATTATGCACCACTATAAAGGCTCCATTAATAAGCTGATCGGGGACGCCATCATGGCGTATTGGGGATTCCCTTTAAGGGGCGAGGATCATGCTTTTCTGGCAGTTTCCGCGGCTTTGGCCATGCAGGATGCCATGACCTTATGGCGGGAAGAGAGCAGCAATAAACCCTTGTATATCGGTATAGGGATTCACACGGGAGATGCGATGGTTGGGAATGTGGGCTCCGAGGATTTTATGGACTTTACCGTAGTGGGGGATGCGGTGAATGTGGCTTCCCGTCTGGAAAGCATTACCAAAGTCTACGGTAGTAAGATTATTATTTCCGCGGATACTTACCGGCAAGTGAAAGATCGGATTGCCGTCCGGTACCTTGGTTGGGCGGAACTCAAGGGGAAAGTGGACAAAATTGAGATTTACGAGCCGATCGGTTTCCTGTAAGAGATAGTTTGAAAAGGGTCATGTAGCCCCAGAAAATCGCAGGAGACGGTGTAGGGAGGCTGCGTACATATCTGCCTCACTGGCTTCTGGTCTTGTCTCA
>Ga0157374_10004046_pt1 | contig 12317 bp, 8 predicted proteins | sample M25metaG_FD_115308 | JGI IMG/M metagenome (GOLD analysis project Ga0157374, IMG submission 115308) | Miscanthus rhizosphere microbial communities from Kellogg Biological Station, Michigan, USA - M2-5 metaG | ecosystem: Host-associated > Plants > Roots > Rhizosphere > Soil | place: USA: Michigan...
CAACTAAACTTGCAAGAGTTTGAGAGAAACAAAGTTGTGTCACACGAACTGGGAAATGAATGCAAACTGCATACGTTGTCCCCGTTTCCTGTTTATTCAACAGAGAGAACCAGGGGTAAAAAACGGGGTTCAAAGAGAGAGAGAGAGAGAGAGAAAGAAAGAAAGAAAAAGATTGAATCAGTTGACCAGAAGGGCTCTCTCTCTTCTTATTCTGCTTTCAATTCATTTCATTCTTGCCTTGTTTTCCCCAATTCTTTGTTTGATTCTCTTGAGCTCTAAACTTGAGTTGTTGGTCAAGCAGATTTGAATCCTGATCAGAAAACAAGGAACTCGATCCATGTCATGTCACGAGAGACACGTGCCAGACGAGGCAGTGAATGGAGTTAAGTCGAGCTGGACAGAGTATTGAAAAGGAGAGTAAAATCAAACCAAATATCCCATGGTTACTCAATTCCTGTCAAACAAGAGCCCAAAGCTAAAGTAAGCCAACGGAATACCTTTCTTTCTTTGACGTCTGTGACTCAAACTGTAAAAGTAAAGTGAGTCACATGCAATGAATTGAAAATGTCTTGTAAAAATGAGTTTCTCTGGAAACTCGTAAATTAAAAATGACTACATTCGATTCTACACTTGTTCTCTACAACTCATTTCTTTCGTTTCCCGGATGCTGTTCAACCGAGTTTTAATTACAAGATATAACATGGGGAAGAGACTAAAGGGGTTTTAATGGAAGATGCAAACGAATGTATTCAGGGAGACTTTTTCCCTCCGAGTATTCTCTGGTAAATTAATATTTTTGAGGTTTTTCAATTATAATGTATATGAGAGTTGGGAGGAGGATCGTTAATGAGCAAAATGTACACAGAAATATACTCTCCTTCTGGCTAAACAGATTCGATCGAAACATGAAAGTTTCTTTCATTATCAAACACTAGCTTTCTAGACTGAAAACTATATATAACCTAACCTGCCTAATATTTCGTATGAAAAACACGGAATTACAAGAGAGTTTAAAACAGAGTGATATGCAAATCTAGTTCTGGTTTAGCAAGTGAACCACAACTTCAGGTGAAGAACCTGTGGTTGTGGTCATAAAAGTGTGGTTTTAATCTTTGCTTCTCTTTTGGTTGAAAAATTATCTTCCCTCATCAGACTTATGCATCACAAGGAGTGTCCTCTTTATACATGTTCTCTCTCTGTAACATTCAATACAAGTTTAAATGCTATTTGAGAAGGAAAAAGACCGCAAAATAATTTACCCGGAGAGAGAACTTGTACTAAAGACATGAAATATTAACTGACGGAAAGATTATTACACTGCCAGTAGAGTGAAGGAGTGGAAATTTATAGTCACTCAACTCAAATACTTTTCTTCATTGTCATCATTTCATCCACAGGAATGAAGAGGTTCAATCTCGTCATATTAAGCCCAAACCATATGCATCCTGTGATGTAAAACGAAACGAGACTAGAAAACTACAGGGGAAACGAAATGAAAAAGAACTTGAATAACTTCAATCTTTGTTTCAAAACCACAAGAATATTTTTTCTCCCTCCCATGACATTCAAAAAAGATGAAGAGGGAACATGCAAATTCCCAACAAAAAGAGAAAGAAAAAAGTGTGAGACTGAAGAGAACCTCTTAAATCAAATGCAAATTATCATGACTTGAACACTTGAAAAGTGTGAGTGTCGTGCTTCCTGTTTCAGCTCCATATGTCTTCTCGTTTAGATAACAAGATTCTAACAAAATGATAACACAAGTCAAGCGCGAATCGAGAGGGATTCAAGTAAAAAGTCAAAGGATGGAGTTGAAGAGTCAATAACGAGGATGATAAAGTGAAGAATGGAAAAGCAAACAGAAGGAAATTCTTAACAAGAAGTTAAAGAAGAAGAACTTACACTAAAAATCCATAGAAACTGAAATGGAGAAGTCAATGTTCAATGGTCTCACAGAAGTTTCAAACTCCAAGTGGTCACTTGAGATCCAATGGCTGTGACAAAATAAGAAAAATAAGAGAAGATTGAAAATTTCAGTGGAATTTCTTATTACAAAACAGAATGAGGAGGTTATTATTATTTCTTGTGAGAAAACAGAGTGGAATTTAATCAAGGAAGTCAGAAGCAAGACAAGGATGGATGATTAAAGGCATTAATTTTTCCATCTACTCTTCCTCCCTTCATTTTTAAAGCATTCAAGAAGAAGCCGAACTTGCTCTCTTTTTAATTACAGTCGACATTAAAGAGAAGTACTGCAAGCAGTTTAATAATCACGAGGCAGGGAAGCAGTAAGACTAAGCAGCACGAGTCCTTCAAAACAACGTCGAAGGAAAAAGAATGCCATCTTTTCTTGTTCACTTTCGATCTCAAAAATTTCTCATCAGAATTGTGTACTCATTTGTCTATGACTCTCTCTTTCAAAAACTAGTTTCAAAAGGAAGCTTGTCATGAGTGTCGTTGGAGCTGAATGACAAGACAAGACAAGAGGATTCTCAAGAATTTTTCAAGCATGAATGCCTTGTTTTTGTCAATGTATTTTTTACTTGAATGGCAGACTGAACCCATGCAAAGAGGGATCTTCTTTCCAATTTCTCTTTCTCTTTCCGTCCTCTCATTTACTCTCTAAACTTGATGATTACAAACGAGTCCAAAATTAATTACGACAAGAGAAGAGAAGAAAGCGAGCAGCTGTATAATAAGAGGAGGCAAAGCAGTTTTTTGTTGCATCTCTGCCTCCGAGAGATGTTCTTTCCATCACTACTTCTTCGATCCTTCTCAGGAATGAGTTGTGAGAGAAATTAAATTCTATATTTTGCTTGGTATCCACACTATAAATTGGAAGAAGGATTGAGAGAAATTGAGTAACACAAGTATGAAGAGAAAATAACCCTTTCATCCCTGTTGGGCTAAAACTCTGATTCTCTGACAGAAAACTCTTGTATGTTTTGTATGCCTCAGGCAAGAAATGAAGTACAACAAGGAGAGCAAAAAGTCCATGCATTTGCACTTTTTCTCAATTTCGTTTCCGCAGACATTTGTTGAGAGAATTTACATCAGCAAAGCCATAGTCAACACAACACAAGACATGATGCTGCCTGACAGCCTCCAGCCAAAGGGTTGGCATCAACAGACAGTAAACTTTTCTTCATAGTCATCTGTGGGAGTTGCTCTTAATAAAGATGATCATAATGAGAAATATCCTCCCTCTCAACTCATTTAAGTTTTTCAAGAAAAACAGGGAAAGTAATAAGTTTTGAAACTCAATCAACTTCTCTACTAATTTTGCATCACCTCTTGCTCTTCTTATCTCTAACTTCATCCCACTTCTCGAGCCACTTCTTGTGTAGCCAGTCATGATCAAAATGTAACAGAACGGGTGGCAAGAAAAATGAAGAAAAAAGACTGAAGATGGTGTCTTGAATGAAATTTCTCATCTAAAAGTGAAGAGAAATTAAAAGGGAACAAGAGAAGCCACCACATCTTCTTCTCCAACTTCTTGATTGAAATGCAAATTAGTATTTGATTAAAATGCAAATTAGAAATTGAAGAAGATTAAGAACCCTATCACTTGCACCTCCTCTTGATCTGGTTCTCCATCTTTCTTTTCAAACAGAGACAAAAACAGAAAATGAAAGGATGAGTGTGAGCAGAGAAGATAAAAACAAGGGAGACAAAGAGAATTCTTAATTTCTCTCGAAAAGAAGATGATACCCCAGGAAAATTGCAAGAACTCTCGTGTAATTAAATTTTGTAGCAGCAAACTTTGTATCTTCTTTCATTCAACTACTTGTACATTCTTTCAAGTAAAAGAGAATGACATGATAGAAAAGGGACCTTTTTCATACTCCTTATCTTAGTTATTCCTCTTATCGTCATCATCATCTTCTTTGTAACAACTGTGTCTTGAACTGGTAAAGATTCAAGACTCATTTACTCTTTACTTGTCTTAGAGTCGACGTTCGATTTCTTTTCTTCTTCTTCATCATCGTCTCCTTACATTCACTCTTTTCATAATTCATTTTCCTTGCCAGTGGTTCCGCTCTTCTTCAATTTCCTTCTCTTTTTGTCTCACTTGTTATTTGTTTTAATATAATAATATATAGAGAATAAAAGAGAAATGTGTGTATTTTTATATCTTGTACAGTGTATTCTCAAAGAAATTGATGAGACTGACTCTCAAAGAACTTTCTCTGCTAAACTTCAGACAGACTCCCTACTGCCTCTGTTTCTCCTCCTCCTTCTCATGCACTTTCGCTTTTGCCTTCACATGGTTAGCAGTGCAAGACAAGTTGCGAGAAAAGTTTTCTTGTTCGACAAGACTTCTTTACCGGCAAAACAACCACCATCGGAATACATTTTCAACAACAAGACTAGATTCAATCATTTATCGAAATTTGTTCTTTTCATGTACCCTCGTCCTCTTTTCTATGACATTAAAAGAGGAAACATTTTAGCCAAAGTTTCTGCAAAATCATCCCCTTCCTTAACTAAAGTGTGAATAACTGTCAATACGTATTCAATATCCTACTCGATATCATCATCATATAACTCAAGTGTATCTCTTCTCTTCAATAACCATTCAAACTTCCAAGTCTGACGTAAATACTACTCGAATCGTCATTGTCATCCCAGTCATCCTCTCTTTTATCAACTGCATCATTCAAGACAAGGATTTCTTGTCTAAAAAGTGGAAAAAGAAAAAAAGACTGATCAAAATACATTGACAGAATCTGTGTTGACGGTCTTATTTAGAGTCAACATCATCATAGTTAACAGAACAAGGAAAGTTGAGTGAAAATTCCGAGACTTAAACGACTGAAACACCATCTCCATTGTTGTTTAATTGTTGTCAATCAAGGCGTTTTCCTGACAACTTTTTAGGCAAAAAGTTCAACGAGTCAATTCAATTCAATCTGCGGTGAGTCTTAACATGCCTTAACAAATTTGTTTTACTTGAATTTGTCGACGAGATACTACCACTTTAAAAAGGAAGCGAGAAAGAGAGAGAGAAAGACAGGAAAGAGAAATGAGGAGGCGTTACATAACTTTTAACAGACACTTTATCCTCAACATCTCTCTCCTCTGACTTTACGCCCCATAATTTTTAACTCCGAGTAAAGGATGATGCCTGAGTTAACGTAAAGTATAAATACCAATAGCACTCTACACTTTTAATTCCCGAGACGTCTGTTTTCAACAAAGAATCGTTTGTTAGTTGATTTGATACATTAACTTCCATTTTAGGAAAATGAAAGCGAAAGTCGAGAGGAAAATTATCAAAAGATAGAATAAACATGAAAAGGCAAATAAAGTTAAAATGTTACATCAACGAAACAGATTTGACCCCAAAACAAGAGACAAACAAACTAGTGATTCCACACCAGAGGCAGGGAAATGAGAGCAAAAATCTGTGAGAAATGTATAAAGAAGATCATCATGTATTATTACGACAATCTTATCACTTGTGTCCCAGAGACAAGTTTAAAGAACAAGATATAATGAAACAAATCACAGGATAAGATTGTTAAACGAGGACTAAATGAATGAATGATCAATAAGACAGACCTTTGGTCTTGAAATTTTTCAACATTTCTAGTCCTCGTGTTCTGTTATAGCAATTAGGACTCCGTAGATAAAGTCTGTAAAATGTGCACTCGAAACCAGAGAAAATAAAAAAAGGTGTGTAAAATTTGCGCCCGAAACACTAGAGATGACCAATAGATAAGGTCAACGTCATCAAATGTTGACTCGGACTAACTAGCTCTCTTCTCATTCGACCCCCTATGTTTAAGCAATGAATCTCGTGCATTCAAGGGGACAAGTTGTTGAAATAAAGCAAAGAGAGAGCAAAAAGTCAAGAGAGGTAGTGGTAGAGGAGTTTCACAGGACAAGTGCAGTTATGTACTAATTCACTCTCCTTCAAGGATTTTCAAGATAAGAACCAAGACAAGCATTTTACATTGCAAGACAATATATTATATTAAGTTGAAGTTGTCGGGGATTTTTATAAGACACATATACTCTCCTCTCATATCCATAAAGAGTTTCAACAACGAAATCAAATCGAAAGGGAGCCGCGTGATGACTTGGTTTCAACAACAAGTTTGATGTCATGTAAAGAGAAGGCGGAGACTTAAGAAAAAAGTAAAGAAAAAAGAGGAGGTTTTTTAGACACTATAATTCGATTCAACTCAAAAACGAGTTCTTTCCAGTTCGAAAGTACACACGGAAGCAAGAAAAACAGATTTTTTACAGACAGTCTCAGTTTGTAGTCGCTTCCGATTGGAAACAAAGAATGAATCAAATAGACAGGGACAGAGAATACTTTATCTCTTATCACGAATGCTTTTTCATTCCTCATTCTTTGTTCAATTTGCAGTTAAACTTTGAAATGCGATATCTTTGTTAGTTTGTTAGTCATGAAGGATTATTATTATACTCTTGTTGTGTCATTCTCTCATGACTTCCCCTCATCTTCATCCCTACATTTCAATTCCCTTGTTCTTCTTTGGAAACAACAAGAGGTAGAGCAAATAATGAATGAAATGAAAAATATACTTCAAGTGAATCATAAAGTAAAGTAAGCATTTGATAAGGCTTTCAATGCGTTTGATGAGTGTGATTTACAGGAAGAAACTCTCCTCGCAAGGAACTCAATCTCTCTTTACTTTTTTCTTCTTCTTGTAATCGAGTACAAGTATAAGTATAAATTTTGAGTAACGCCCTGTCATTACTTCGCCTGCTCATCATTCAATTCGAGATTGATAACCGAATCCATGAGACTTTGTTACAACGATAAGTGATTGATACATGTGTGGGTCTCAATTCAAAAATTATCAACAATTGATTGACTCATAGTTTCTTTCAAACAGTGTCGTCATCGTATCCTATTCTGGGCAAATAATACCGATCATTACTCTCCAAACTTGCGCTTTAAAAGCAAGGATTAGTGTTTCTCATCATATTCGAGTGGACATTTGAAAATTGGTAAGTATTTTAAATTTTAAACTTTAAATTTTAAAATCAAAAGTGTGATTTAAAATATCCTTACCATCTCTAGTTGATAACTTGTGCATGAGATGAGCGATAAATTCCATTCATTCCTCTCATCCAAAGCTCTTGCATGAATTCGAAGCGAGTCTTCTCTCTGACAACTCTAGAGGGAGACATCGACCGGGAAGAATCGAAAGAACACGTCGAGTTCTTGAAGAATGTGATGTACATTTTCCTCCCTCACTCTAAACAAATCCCTCATTGAATCCATGACTCACTCTCTCGGGCTTCTTCGTTAATTTTTTCAGTCAAGGAGTGAGCATGAGTTGAGATGCGTTGCCAGGAAACTCGAGAGAAAGAGAATTTATTCCACTGCCTCCCCCACTAAGGGATGGAAGAATAAAAGTATTCGAGGATATGACTAAGGAGTGTACAGTGAACAAAATTCGAGCGATCGATTGAAAGGGGGATGGAAAGAGAGATGAAGAGAAGCAGGAGGAGTTTGCTTTCAAGAGGATTCGAGAGAAAAACTCTTCTTTGCTTCTTCTACTTTTCTTTCAATTCACTTGTGAGTCTGTGTAACATTTTCTCAGTTCAATGTGTGAGACTTCGATGACTGTACAGCTTCAAGAACTACTCTAGAGAACTTTACTACTTTGAGTCTGCTCGGAATCTCGATTTTCCAGTAGTTGTGTGTATGTTCTTACTGACCAGCCTTGCTCACCAGGATTCAAGTTAGAAAAGTTGAGTTCACTCTCACTCTTCTCTGGAGGAGGAGAACACAACTCGAAGAACAGACTCAAAAACATTCCAACAAAAAGATGGCTGCTGGTCAGCAGCAGAGCAAAAGGCTGACCAGTCTTTATTCATGAGACAACGACTTTTCAGTATAAAATTTCACACCAACTTGTACTACTACTGTTGCCGCCTGACATGAGACTGAGAACTGAGTTCATGCCCTCTTCTTCCAGTCATGATAATGACGTTGACCAATTGTAAGTCATGTCTTTCTTTTCATTACTATTCCTTACTCGGTTCAGTTATTTCATTCTCTACTCTCGCTTTGCATGTCGTTTTAGAGCCGTCTTTTTTAAGTATCGACATTAACATCCCTCGAGACATGTTGTTATAAATCTGCCAACAAAAGTAAAGGTCGTTTTCTGCCCTCAAAAAACGTAAAATCTAAAATATATACGAACGTGTCCCTCTGTTCGCACTTAAACCACATGTTCTGAGACTAAACGTGTCAAACTAAGAAGTGGAATCGAGAGACGAGATTACACTCTAAATGTGAAGTCTATGGAAAAAGTATTCTCCTGCTGCGACAGAAAAAAAAATTAAAATGAATTGCTTTTTAGGCTACAAAACGAACCAGGTGTTATGAACACAAGTCTCTTAGTTGATCGAAAGCTATCATACACGGCTCGTGATCATTTTCAAGCAACACAAGTACGACACCGTTTCCGTGAGGGATGCTATGAATATACAATTTTTAGACCGAGTTAACAAGAACTATACTATAACATGTTTTTTATTCAAATCAACAAGATGCACAACACGATTAGGCAATTAATAACAAGAGAAAAGCTGTTTTCCTGCTCTAGAGTTGCACAAGAACAAGAGAGGAAATGATTCCAGAGGCACTCAATGAGAGTGTAAAAGCAAAGATAAAAGAAATGGACGGCTGTAAAGCTAGGGAGCCGACAGCAGGCGCATCCACTTTCTAATACTGTCTCAAGTCAAGTAGGAATCAAATGTAAGGCAAGACACTAACGAAACTGACCAGAGAATTATAAGTGTACCCTCTGGACTCACTGTTCGATCGAATTTTCTTAGACTCACTCTCGACTCAACTCAAAGTCTGGTTCATGTTGTTGTGAAAGAAAACGAAAGAAGGAGGATGACCAGTGAGAGAATGAATAAAGACTGGACACTTTGACTCACAGATTCTCTCGCTGCCTTCACTCTGTTTCACCCAATTCTTGTCACCCTCTCTCTCTCTCTCTCTCTCTCAGTCACTCTCCTTCTCTTGATGTAAATTCAATTTCCTCCCTCCATTAAGCATTCTTTCTTGAATCCTCTTCACTTCATGATAAGAAGGATGCGGGTGTCAACTCTGGTGACAACAAGACGAAGGACAAGAGAAATGGAAAGAAACACAGTCTCAAGACAAGAGTAAGAATCACATTAAACAGGACATCAATTCAAAGACAAAGACTCACCCTGTGATCATGGGGTTACATCGAGTGATGCCTGATTCAGTTTAAGCAGAGATGATGTTATTCCGGACAATTCACTTACAACTTGAAGTGATGACATATAACTATTGTCCTCAAGTCCTGAGAACAAGTCGGCTACTCTTGTTGTAAACATTGACTAGTCAGCTGATGTCTCGCATGGTTTGTGAGCATCCTCTCATTCGACTTTTTAGTTCAATTTTAAGCCACTCCTTTGCTTCTTCACTTTCTTTTAGACTTGAAAATGGATCGATATTTTAGAGGAGGAGTGAGCGAGTTCTAAAACATCGAACATTCCTGTTCTACAGACTTATTTGAGGAGAAAAGAAGGTGCTCTGTAGACATTCCTTTCATCTCGAAGGCTTTACAGAATTCATTTCAAGTCGAAACTGCCCCTTTCAATTCATTATCTCAATGTTATGTTCTTTTTTGTCTGAGTTTGAGTAGGAGTAGAGATCTTGTTGAGGTCTGTACTCTTGGATTAAGAGGATTGTGCTTTATTCTCTCATCCGATTCATGTCAGTGACTGACAAGAGAGTGGGCATCGAGATCAAGACCCGCATTCTTTTCTTGTCTCGTTTCTCACAGACTGACTGGGTGCTCTTTTCTCTGATTGATTACGTGCTGCTGAGGAAGTAAATTCAGAAAAAGGTATGAAGGATCTCATATGACTCCTTAGCTCTCCAGTTGTCAGTTGACCATTATCATGCTTTCAAAGTCACAGCAGGAGGAGAAAACTTGGTTATAGTTATAGTTATAGTCTTTGCCTCTTTTTATTGAAGAACTCCTGCCTTGACTTGAGTCTTACTTTAGTTTTGAGTAAAACTTGTCTTTAGATTCCATGTTTCTTCTTAGGCTGCTGAGCTGGTGCTGGAAATGATTAATTATCTTGCGGTTTATTTGTTTCCATCACTGGCATCATTAATTTAAGTGACTCGTGATTTTTAAAATGTACTCTGTGTTGGTTCCAAAGTAATCTCTGACTCCCTTTGCATCTCTCCATCATCATTTACAACTTGTTGCTGCCAATTGTTATCTCTTTTCTTTCAAGTTTTTTTGTGGTCTCTTGAGAAATGGATAGAAATTTTAGTCCTCTAAAGAAGTTGGAAAAAAGGAAATGGGTTCCTTTACTTCTCTTTTTCTAAAATGTTGGAAGAATGATTCAGGCAAAAAATGATCATCTCAGTTGAGAGAAAGAAAGAGACAGAATGAAATCATATAAAAAATGATGTAACGAGAATATTGTATGTGAGAGAGTGAGTTTGCATTTTTTCTTGATCTCATCTCACATCTCCTTCCTCTTCCTCTGGAAGTGTGTTCTTTCCTGTTTTCATCCATCATTTTTTGATAATTATTATTTTAATAGCATTTCTGCCCTCAACTTGTTTTAAAAGAACCAGGCAAAAATGCTGATGGGGAGCCAAGAAGAGGATGAGTGTTTTTGAACACAAAAAGTGTATGAAAGAGGAATGATCTTCCTCTTCTTTACTCCTGAGAAGGATGATCCAAGAAAGTTAAATCCTCCTGTAAAACCTCAAATATTCATCCGCATATGTAAGCATGATAAACGAATTTTAGTGAGAAAAGAATAAAGCTTTTCAAGAAGAAAGATGATGATGAGAAGAAAAAAGTTAAAACAGAAACTTCATTTGATTTCATGCAACTTGTTTCTCTCTTGTGTTGTCCTTCAGCCATGCAATGCAATGTGTGATTTAGCATATTTTCTGAGAAGAAAATGTAGATTCAAAACAACTACATCATCATCACAAGCATCTGGCATGAAAGGACAAAATGACAAACGAAATGAGAAGTGTACTCTTGAGTCACAAACTTGTATTTATTGCTTCCTATTTTTCAAATGAGAACAAAATCTTTTCTTTGTTCTTTTTCATGCAGGAATGACACAAGTGTTTCATGTCGACTACTTTTACAGCAGATATGCATATCAAAAAGAATGAAAGACAGGAAAATTTGTCCAGATCAAATGCACGACTGTGTGCCTTCTGTCACTCCTGATGAAGAGAGAGAGAGAGAGAGGTATCGTTTTTAGTTTCAAACGAACGATACCCTCTCAAGGTTTTGTTCAATCGTTTAGTAGAATCCGTCTGTTTTTCATTCTAAAATGTGAGTAGACATGCAATGAAACCAAATGCGAATAACTGTGTGTTTGTGTGGGGGAGGAAGAGAACCAGATGCATCACGAGCTCAACTTTACTTCTTCTCTCGTTTCCATGGATAATCATCAGATTCATGTGAACTAACGACTGGGGAACATGTTCGTAGGGAATCGAGAGGAACCTTTCTCTCTTCCTGCCTCTCATTCATTTTTGCCTGCCATTCTAGTTTTTCAACAACTTTGCCCTCCTCTTTCTCTCTCGAGTTTTCTGTTCTTTCTCTTTCGAATCGAAAGCACTCTGCTCATGCTTGACCAGGGACTCGTGAAAGTGACCCCTCCCTCTGTAGTCCTCTTCTTCAATTTCGAGTGAGTCTGAGTGGAAGTAGTATTACAGTACAGTAGTTCATGTTCGAGAAGGAAGACGTGTTCTCTTGATTTAAGGACCGAATTTTACATATGGTTCTACTATTTATTGTCAAAACAAGTCTAACGTCACTGTCATTTCTCTTTTCTTATCTTTTCTTACCCCTTTTCTATTTTGTCATCATTCGTTCTTCCTTCTACTTCTCAACGATGGACACCGGCCTCTATTCCGACAGTAGACTACTTCCACTGTTAGTCATCCTTGACGACTGCCCTGACAAGACCTAAACATCTTGGATCCAATCTTTCAAAGGATCATGTAAAACGTGCGCAAGAAGTTAAGAACAAGAATCAGACTTGTTCTTTCTCGTTCGTTCAAGACAAACACATGCATCACCACTCAATAATCAAAACAAGAAGTTGGAACCAAAATCAAACTGTATTATCATTTCAAGTGAAAGATTGAAAGATGCTCGAGAGTAATTCAACGACAAACACATCTCAAGAAATCAAGACAACAACTACCATGGGAAGGTCGACTACTCCATCTCCGACACCGATCGCCATGTTGTCGTCACCTCCTTCATCACCTTCTCCATCCTCTTCGA
>Ga0157374_10004047_pt1 | contig 12316 bp, 15 predicted proteins | sample M25metaG_FD_115308 | JGI IMG/M metagenome (GOLD analysis project Ga0157374, IMG submission 115308) | Miscanthus rhizosphere microbial communities from Kellogg Biological Station, Michigan, USA - M2-5 metaG | ecosystem: Host-associated > Plants > Roots > Rhizosphere > Soil | place: USA: Michigan...
GTGAGCCCCGCGTTGTGGATGCGGTTGCTCCAGTCGCCGTGCTCCCAGCCCCACCTGCCGTACTCGGGGTTCATGCCGCCGACAACCGTGAGGCACTCACGGTTGACGTAGACCATGCACCCTCGTGGACCGGTGTAGGCGACGTGTCTCTCGTCCTCGTACACGGTCTGGATGTCGTTCAGCTTGGCCTCGCCCGACAGGTCAAGGAAGACCCGCATCAGGTGCGGCTCAGGACTCTCGACGTACGGGGTCCACCAGTTGCTGGTGAGCGGGTACGTGTCGTCGTCAGCGAGGAAGAACTCGTCGCAGCCGACACCGTCCAGCAGCTCGAGGCACTTGTTCTTCGCTCGGGCAACACCGACGTTCGTCTCGAAGCGGTAGGTCGACTCGTCAATCGGCTCGTCCGACGCGTCGTCAACCACCACGAGCACCGCCCGCGGCGGGAGATGCTCCTGCCAGTGAGCGAGCGTCTTCCTGAAGATCTCAGGGCGGTTGTGTGTCGTGATGCCGACGCCGATCTTCATGGGCACATCGTACCTTGAGATTGCGGTGTCGCTACCAGGACTTGAACCTGGGACCTCCGTCTTATCAGGACGGCGCTCTAACCGGCTGAGCTACAACGACTTGCGTGGCAACGACTGGGATCGAACCAGTGACCTCTCGCTCTTCAGGCGAGCGCTCTACCAACTGAGCTACAGTGCCAGGTGACGCACTTGACTTGAGGCCGTGCACTGACCAACCGTCTCGTGCGTCCTGTCAAACGAGGTACCAGTCGGGTGAGTGCTTGGTCGCGTATAGCGGGACTGGTTCCCACGTCACGAACTCATTCTGCCGGCTCCCGGGCTCCTTGCGGAGTTACACCCTCGATCAACATTGAGCGGATAGCGGGGTTCGAACCCGCGACCTTCTCCTTGGCAAGGAGACGCGCTACCACTGCGCCACATCCGCACACACCCCGTTGCCGCGTCTACGAGCACGGGATAACACTCGCCGACGGGTTTGACATGCTACCCTGACGCTAGCTCCCAGCTAAGGATTCGAACCTCAACTAACTGGTCCAGGGCCAGTCGTGCTGCCAGTTACACCAGCCGGGATAGTGCTCCGTTGTGCGCTGCGGTGGAGCGACCCGCGTAGCAAACCGACCTCGAGGTGAAGGAAGCCAAGCCCTCTCGATCGTCGCGCAAGCTGGCGCGGTAGGAGTCGAACCTACGTCGCGTGTCCTGGTTCAAAGCCAAGCGGGCCCTGCCGACAGACCAACGCGCCAAGATGCGGCGCGTGGGTGTGTGGTCACGCCGCGAGAGCCGTTCCAGCCAGGACCTTCGGCGCTTGTCGAGCATAGAGCCAACCGCAACCTCCGCCAGACCCCTCGTGGAACTAGTCCTGGCGGACTGAGTGGAGCAACCGGAGATCCTAACAACGATCCACACCCGGCTCGAGCCACCCGAGAGTTTCGAACTCTCGACCTTCTGCTTACCATGCAGACGCTCTACCAACTGAGCTAGGGCGGCGAAGCGGGTCCCGGCTCACCAGACCCGCCCGTGTTCGTACAGTACACTTGGATGGGCACTCCCCGGCAGTCCCTCTAACCCCTGACCACGTGCCGTTCGGTAGCTTGGTTTCATGGTGCGGTTGCTGTCCAGTGGGACCCCCGCGGCGTGGCCCGTATATGAGGCCAGACACATGATCAGGCTGAAGAGGTGACGTACCGGCGAGTTGAGCCGCGTAATCTCTCATTCAATGTGGTGCATCATCATGTGGCGTTGCCCCGTAGGGGCGCCGAGCCGAAGACAGGAGTCGAACCCGCGACATCCTCATTACAAGTGAGGCGCTCTACCAACTGAGCTACTCCGGCGTAGATGCCCCCGGGCGCTAGTCAACCCTGCAGGGCGGAACTTGACGGTGGATTCGACCTGTGAATCGGGCTGCGCATTTGTGGAGTAACGGTACCTGACCGGACTTGTGCAAGCCCCTAGGTTGGCAGGTTTCCACCGGCGTCGCCGAGCTTTCCCCAGTCCATGCGAGTTACCAACTACCGACTCCTACATCCAACAGGCTGGGTCGGCTGCCGGAACTACCGGAATTCCTACCCTAAGCCGTGAGGATCGAGATCGGCCGTGCCGCCGCTAGCGTTCCGAGCCACTCCCCGGTGTCGAACCGGGCACCCCCTGCTTACGAGGCAGGTGCTCTACCAACATGAGCTAGAGCGGCGAGCGCGCCACCTGGGGTTACCGCGAGTGACGGGAGCCGAAGGCTCCCGTGTCTCCCATAACCTCCGGCTGGCCTGAGCTTGTCTTTGTTCCCGGCCGGTTCTGGTTCAGCCCAGCCGACACGGGACGCGCCTGAAGGCACGGATCTGGACGCTGCTCAGACATGAGTCGACCGGGCTGAACAGGACAAGTCCTCACGGGCCCGGTGGCGTCGAGCGGGTGCCGGGAATCGAACCCGAGTAGCCTGTTTGGAAGACAGGGGCACTACCACTGTGCTACTCCCGCGTGCCCATTCATCCTGGTATCGCGCGATGCTCGTGGGGAACACCGTCCAGGACCCCCGGGACCAGGGTCGTATTGTAGCGACGTGAGAGATCAAGTCGGTGCACGGCTTGGTTTTCGTTGAAGGAAAGAAGTAACGCGCTCCTGCGCACCTCACGTCAAAGCGTCCGGACGGCGAGACTCGAACTCGCGATCTTCTGCTCCCAAAGCAGACGGCCTAGCCACTGGCCTACATCCGGTCCAGGTCAGGCGCTACCCTGACCTTGACCCACTGTTGAGTTCTCAAGTTTGCGATCGGCGTCCCGTGGGATGCCACCGTACCATTGTAACACGTTACCCATGGGACGGCAAACCTATTCCACAGGGGACCCTCACCGAGATCAAGGTAGGAAACGGTAGTTTAGCGCTCTGCCAATTGAGCTACACGCGCCATATTGGGGCGCGCGGTGGGACTCGAACCCACAACCTCTCGATCCATATTCGAAGTAACGCATCCAGTCGCACCGGTGAGGTCCTCTGTGAAGTTGTGAGCCAGGTTCCCCGCTGAGATCAGGTTGACGAACGAAGACCCGACTCCTGGGAGTCGGTTCCCGGACGGTTAGATCCGGGGTGCCTGGACTTGAACCAGGCTGGCAACCGAAGTATCGCTCATCGTCGCACCAGCGAGGTGGCTGGCTTGTGGATATAACAGTACCAGGTAGTCGTACCGTTGTACAACCCTTTCCTACCGGACGTTGAAGCCGTGCCGTGCACCCAGCCAGCTCAGGCTGCCGCGCCCGGGGATCCCGTCAGCGCTCGTGTTGGTGACGACCTGGCCCGTGGCCTTCAGGTACTTCACCTGGGTCTTGCGGTACTGCGCACGGAAGCCGGTCCCGAGGGTGTTGTTCTTCTTCATCTCACCCCAGCCGACCTCCTTCGCGACCGCGGTCTTCAGGTCCTCACCCTTGGGAATGGCGGTCTTGTTCCGGGCCGCGTGGATCGTGTTGGAGATGTCGAGCATCCACCAGTCGGCGTGGTACACGCGGGCGCGGTTGATGTCCTCGGCCCACCCGCGGTAGTGCTGACCCCAGGCTGCGGTGATCGACGCGATGCGGACCTTGTCGATGTACCCGTTGCGCAGGAAGTCGCTGCTCCAGCAGTAGCCGTGCCCGGCTGAGATGACGACGTGACCGTAGGTCCCGTCCGTCCAGAAGACCGGTACCGCGGGCGGTGGCGGCCACGACGTGTGCTTGTACTGCGCACCGTAGTACGCCCACTCGGCACGCCCGTAGTACGACGGCACGTTGAAGCAGGACCGTACGAAGTACAGGCAGTCCCGGTACCAGCTCCTAGAGCGATGCAGGTGCTGCTGTTGCGCGTAGTCGAGCGCCGACTGGCCGGTGCGGATCGAGCTCGCGAAGAACGCGAGCGCCGCCGGGACCTCAGGCTCAAGCACCTTGTCGTTCTCGTCGACCTGGAAGAGGAGGCGTGGGTCCCCGGCGGGTGCACCGTCGTCCTCCTTGCCAGCGTAAGGCAGAGCCGCCGCGACCTCGAGCGGGTCCGGCACGTTCTCCGGGAGGTCGACATCGGTGCCGACGTCCTCGATGTTGGGCTCCAGGTTCGGCTCTGACAGTGCGTCACTCATCGCGTCTCTCCTCGGTGTCAGTAAACTGCGTTGCGTACGGCCTGTACGTACTTGGCTGCGTCCGTGGTTGGTGGGTACCCGTCCCTCGCCCATGCCCGGCCGGCTGAGGGGTTGTTGTGCGAACACACGGCGGCGTTCCACAGCTCGGTGTCGTCCGTCGCCGGGTACTGCGACTTGTACTGGTTGTAGATCGTCCTGAGCCGACGCCCGGACCAATCCAGTGCATAGGTGGGACTGAACGCGTCCATCCACGAGACCGTGGGGTTCGCCAGGGAGTTGATCTGGCTCATACCTCGGTCAACTCCACGGTAGTCCGGGTAGTAGATAAAGTAGCCTACCGCTCCGGGGTCGAGAGCTGACTCGTGAACGGTCTCACCGAGGAGGAGCTTGTCGGGGATGTTGTACTTGCTCTCCACCTTGAGGATGACGGGGGTGAACAGCGAGCGCGCGTCGGTGATCCCGACGGTGCCGTCTTGCAGAAGCTGAGCACCCGTCATCGGGTCGGTGTTCTGCGCCTGGAAGGCCTTGACGGCGTTCTTCATGCGCGAGTTAAAAACCCCGCGCTGGGCACTCTGCATCTCGTAGAAGCCGAGGACCGCGAGTCGGCGCTGGATGGCCAGGCAGCCCGCGCCGACGGCCCAGTGCGCGAGGCTCTCCTCGCAGCGGGTACCGATACGTTGCTCCTTCGTGGGCGCAAGCGCGTAGCGGTAGTCGAAGTCGATGCCGGTGCGGTTCCATGCACCTCGGCCGTGGGCTGGCTCGGACTCCTGGTCGACGAAGCCCGCCGGGTCTACCTGAGTGACTCGCATTAGCTCTCCCCTTGAGCTAGGGAGTCGGCACCTCTCCTGGTCGGAGAAGGGGGATCCTTGACCGAGAGAGGTGCCGACCTGGCCCTAGCCTAATCCGTCTCAGATGCCCGTCGCGGGCGTGGATGAAACGGTGTTGGCAGAGTACGGCGAGCTGCCGGGCTCGGGGAGCGTGCCGGCCTCGCCGGGTGCGCTCACCGGTGCCTCGGCCTGAGGCTGCTCAGGAGTCGCGGGCTCCTCTTCCTCGACGCCGATGTTCGGAACGACGTCGTCCTCGAGAGCCTTCAGGAAGAAGTCCTTGACCTCTCCTCGCGTGGCGTGACCCTTGCCACCCAGCTCCTTGCGGATCTTCTTGCGGGTCTCGTCATCGACCTCGAACGTCCCCAAAGCGACCTTCACGGTAAGTCTCCTTCACAGATTGGTTGTGAAGGAGACTATACCGTGCTCCGGGCACTTTGGTGCCAAAGTACCCAGAATACTTGGGACTTTCTCAGCGACCTGCCGACGCAGCGTAGGAGACGGTGTTCGTGGTGAAGGACTCGGTCCACTCCCACTGGTCCATCATGTAGCGCTTGAACTCCCGCTCCGTGAGCAGGAACTTCTTCCGGACGTCGAACTTGAGCATCTCGATCGCGACGTCGTAGTCCCGGGTGTGGTCCTCGGGCATGGGCAGGTCGTACAGCGCACGCTGCGGGATGATCTTGCCTTCGCGCGCTCGTGTGGTCAGGACCAGGAGGAGCTCCGTGATCTTCTCCTGGTACACGTCCATCGCCTGTTCGAACGTGTCACGGTGCTTGGAGCGGTTCTCCTCGAGCCGCTTGAGCAGGTCTTCCTTGAGGATCTTTGAGTCGTCCATGCGTCTCCTTAGAATGGTGCTTGTACATCGGGTGGTGCCTGCGGTGCCTGCGGTACGTCAGGCAGCGCGAACTCAGTCGGCTTGTCGTCGACGAGTCGTTCGTGGATGGCCGCGATGACCTCATCAGTGCGGACGGCTAGGAGCTCGTCGTAGTTCTCCTGAAGATCTGAGTACTTCTCCCAGAGAATGTCGTGCTGTCTGCGCACGTCGGTGACGATGGCAGCCACCTTCTCGTACTCACCCCAGGCGTGGTCCTTCTGGGTCATGACGTCGTTGAACCGTTCCCTGTCGTACGCGCGCTCTCTCGCTCGGCTCTTGGTGATGGTGCCGATCGTGAACTGGCTCGCCATCATCACACCCGCGAGCGCACAGCCCATCGTCGTGTTGAGCCCATGATGAAGGATCGCGGTCATGACACACCCGACGCCGTACGCCATGAGTGAACCGGGTAGGAACCACGGGCTGTCGACGATCTTGCCGAGCCACTCTTTCACTCGTCGCTCTCCATCTCCCTCATGGCGTTCTCTACGTTGCGCCGCGAGTCGGCCAGGTATCCCTCAACGGTGATCTCCGTCGGAGGTGTCTCCAGTAGGGCAGCCTTGCCCCACTCAGCCACAAGGTGCTCGCTGACGGGCTTGAAGCCGTTCACGTCGACGCCGACGTTGAACTGCCGCCCGTTCGTCTGCCACTGGGTATGCACGTGGCCGTGGATCAAGAGTCCAGGGTAGGTGTGCTCGACCGGCCGCAGCTCCGTGTACCGGTCCTCGCCGTGCGAGTCACCGGACCAGGGGTAGTGGCTGACGCTGACCGACCTACCTCCGAACTGCACGTGCCACACGCTCGGCTGCCGGTCACGCATGGCGTAGACAAGTTCCTTCACGCCGACGCACGCGTTAGCGTAGCGCATGCGCCACGCCTGCCTCTTCGTCGCGTGGTCGCCCTTGGTGTGATAGGCCAGGCTCCAGCGGTCGTGGTTGCCTGGGATCAGGACCATCCGGCGGCAGCGGATCCTCCCGAGCACCGCGAGGCTGTCCTCCATGCGTCCCATGCAGATGTCACCGACGATCCACAGGTCGTCGCGTTCAGGGTGAAGCGTTGAGTTGATCCCGTCGACGAGCGCCTCGTTCATCTCGGCGACGTTGTCGAACGGGCGGTCGCAGAGCTCGATGATCCGCTCATGCCCGATGTGGAGATCACTCGTGACGTAGCGTGTCACTCGTCGTCCTCGGGGTTGATGAGTCCCTTGACGGCCTGAAGGTAGCGCTTCTCAGGGTCCCGGTCACGCTGGAGGGGGACCTCCCGGTCAGGCGCGGCAGCCAGCGCGTCCATGGCAGCGTCCCACTGCTCCTGGCCGAAGGCTTCGACGTATCGGCGCTTGTTCTCAGCCAGCTCCTCGTCTGTGATAGCACGGAGCCCCATGGTCGCCTCGAAGTCCTCAGGCATCTCAAACTCGGGGTGGGTGTGAGGCTCGGTAGTCTCGCTGAGCCCCGTCATGTGCATCAGGGCATGCGAGGTACTGGCCACCTGCTCCCGGCTCTCAGGGACCCGGTCAGCCAACTGGGAGATGAGCTCGGGGCTCACGTTGTGCTGCGAGACTAGGTGCGCCTCGAGATCACTCAGGCTGATGGGCTTCATCGCTACGTCCTTTCATCAGGATGATTATATCCAACTACGGGTGCCATGTACAACTTTTTCAACTCAGGTTACGGTACCTGCAAGCCCGCGATGGGCTTCCTGAGAGAGGAATGGCGAGATGCCGAAAGAAGTGTTGAAGGATCCGTCCGATCAGTGGAACGTTGTCGTCAAGTGGCACCGTGACTCCGGAGACGTTCAAGTCGGTCTCCAGTCCACGGACGGTCGAAGTATCGTCGACCACCTGTACGCTGACTCCGACGAGCTGCACGGGCAGAAGTTGATGGACCTGCTCGTCGCGCAGACCTACATGCAGCCAGCTGACTTCAGAGACAGCGACAGCCAGTCCCGGTACCTCAAGGAACTCGGCCGACTGTCCCGGCTGGCGCTCAACCAGATGCCCGGGTCTCCCGGCGACGTCGGCGGCTACTCGTCCATCTGGAGCACGCCTAACCGCTATTTCGTCAACCAATTGATCGTGTTCGCACGACGGGCCCGTAATGCGGTTTATGGTAAGGACGAATAGTCCGGATATCACCGCAGGATACAGCGGCGGTGTGGCGAGGTGTGCGCCTTGTGGATCTCGCAGCAGACGTCCTCGTCACACCAGCACGCTCTACCCAGCTGCCGGCTGACGCGGTAGGCGATCCCGTCGAGCTCAAGCGCGCTGCCGGTGCCGTCACGGTAGCGGTCTACCGCCGAGATCAGAAGCGCGAGAACGCTTGCCGCGGGAACTACCGCGCCAGCCTGCCTATTCACGGTCAACGTAGTCACACCTCTGCATGCTGATTCGCATCTCTGCCTCGATCCCGAGAGTGCTCAGGTACTCCTGCAGCCCGTGCAGGTAGTTTTCTGCCATGCCGTCCATGACGCTGTGGGTCAGCTCATCGTCGGCTGGCAGTCCGGGGGTCAGAGAAAGGGTGATATTGAACGTCGTATGTGTCTTGTCTAGGGTTGACACCGGCGTCATTTCGTCCTTTCCGTCATTTTGTGTATCCCGAACTATATCCATCCACCGGTCTATTGTACAACCCTAGTTTCAGCTCGGGCTACGCTACCTCGCACGGCTCCTCAACTTCACTTTCGATCTTGCCCCAGGGCCACAGACTTGGGTTGTAGGCACGAACGATTCCGCCCTTGGTTCCCGGGAAGTAGCGGGCGCGAGCCTTCTGGCGAGAGAAGCCCGCGTCGGTGTTGTGCAGCCACTCCCGGGCTCCGATCAGCTCACCGGGAGTCTGTCCGGGGTTCCCCTCGAGGGCGCGACGAGTCATGCGACCGATCCAGCGACCGGCGTCGGCGGACACCGCCTTGCCCCACGCGTCCTTCATGGGGCCGTAGGTGCGTGCAGGCTTGATGAGCCAGTCGTCGGGGAGACCTTGGATGCGGGCCGCCTCTCGGTGCGTGATGCAGCGCGAGCGCGTCGGGTGAATCACCATGTCGAGGCACCCGCCGGTGAGCACGTTCGCCCACACGTCTCCCGCCCAGCGGTACGGGAGCGAGAACCCCATGTCGAAGTCCTTGGCGATGATCTTCTCGGCCTTGTTGTCCCACAGCGGCGGGAGCTTGTCGTGGTACGCGTAGATGCGCTTGAGCGCCATGGAGAGACCCTCACCCCACCGCCAGTCCTCGCCGGTCTGCTCGAGCCAGTCGAAGATCTCGACGATGCGCTGCGAGTGAAGGTTGTCGAGTCGCTTGTGCCCGTCGACAACGCCCGCCGGTGAGCGCTGGCGCTCGACGAACCGACTCATCTCGCCGCGGTACGGCTGCTTCTCCCACGTGTCGTAGAGATCCGCGAGGTCGCCGATCGTCTCCAGGAGAGTGGGGACTCGTTCCGGCCACTCCACCTCGGTGCCGAACGGCATCCCCTGTCGCACGAGCACGTGGAAGTAGCGCGGCCGGTAGGAGTGGCCGCCGACCTGGAGGTTGTTCATCTTCACGTGGTGCAGGTCGTACTGGAGACCGGAGATCTCCTCGACCATAGTGCGGTACTGGTTCATGACCTCGCGGCCCTGAGTGTACGCCTGCTGCACGCACTCGAGGACCGACATCTGTGGAGCTACACGCCCCACGTACGACATGTACGCACGCGTGTGTGCGTGGGCCTTAGCGTCTGGTCCGCGGTTCGCGGGGCCGGTCCAGCAGCTCCAGCCAGAACACGGTGGGAGTCCCATGACGACCTCGACGCCGCCGGCAGGCACGTGCCAGTCGTTCGGCTCGTCGGAGAAGTTCGCCTCCCAGTTGTTCCCGAGCAGGTGGCGGTTCGCCTCGCACATCTTGTTGCCGAAGTCGAGCGTGCCTGTCCGGTGAACCATCTCCATGCCGTTGTCGACGAAGCCGAGTGACATGAATCCACCGAGGCCGTTCGCGTCAACGAATCGGATCCCTGAGTTCATGGGCGGATCCTACACTGCTTTGAAGTGGTTGTAAGCCCTCAGTCGGACTCTTCGATCTCGACCTGGACGCTCATCGCGTTCGGTCGAGCGAGGGTCAACCCACTAGCGAGGATAACCTCGGTCTCAGGCCTCTGCTCGATGCCGCAGACCCTGAACGCGCTCTCCGTGCACGCCTCCAGGCTGTGGTAGCTCTCGCCACCGTTCGCCATCGGCTCGTAGTTGCCCTCAGCCTGGTAGCGCCAGCGCCACTCGTCCTCGGGCTTGCTCTGGTAGAAGGTGAGGAGGTCAGCCATTGCGGTGGTTCCTCTTGCGTCGTGCGGGGTTGAGAGATCTCCCGGTTACGATTGTAGCGGCGACGTAGCCGGTGCAGAACCAAACGAGAGATTCCATCAGTCGGTTTAGGGCTTCCGTCATGGCGTCCACCATACCACTTTGAACAACCATCACTCTGGAGACCGCGCAAGACCCGCGTTCGCCCACATCACGGCTTCCTCGATGCGCTGGATCGCGAGCTCCTTCTCGCGCCCGGCGGGGACGTTCTCGTCGAGGTAATGCGCGAGCGCCTTGCCGTGCTCGCGGATCATGATGTGCTTGACCGCGCGCTCGTCCGACGGCGGGTGGTAGGTGAAGCGGTTCTCAATGTCGCCATGCCCGATCATGTCGTCCGGTGCCTTCTCTGTTGGTGGAGGTGTCTCGAGCGCCTTCTCTAGGTGCGCCTCTGGAACGTTGCACTTGATGGTGTGGACCGTCTTGTCCTTGCTAGGGCAGCGGCACTGCGCGTGAACGATCCCGTACTCGCACATCTCGACGAAGTGAGTGGTCACGGCAGGTTCAGCTCCTCTAGGTTGATCTCGAGTCTGACGCCACGCACTGTGCTGACGATCGTACCTTCAGCGCGCTTCTTCTCGTAGTGGGCCGCTACCGGCGCGGCTCGTTCCTCGCTGATGCCGAGCTGGACGAGCCGCTCCATGATGATGGCTCGCCCGGCGACGTCCTTGGTGATGTGACGCCACTTGCCGCTGTTGCGCGGCTCCTTCCAGCGGTCGCCCAAGGCACCGAGCTGTGCCCAGCGCTCTAGGTCAGCTGGAGAACGCTTCGTGGCGAAGCAGAGCTCATCAAGAGTCATCCGCCATCTGGTGCCTCGGGGCGAAACTCTACCCAGGTCCATGTTGAGTCACTATGTCCTTCCGACGTGTCGATTGTGTATCCGTTCCTCATCGCGATGAGGTCCGCCTGTGGCACCCCGAGAGTGTGCAGGTACCGTCCCGTGGGAACCGCTCCGCATCGGGTCGGGCCCACACCTGCGAGCGTCTGCAGCTCCTGGTCCAACAGTCCTAGCTCGTACCCTACGACAAACGCCTCGTCAGGGTAAGGGCCACCTTGTGACTCAACGACAATGAACGGCATGAACAGCTCGTACTCGGCGTCGGTCTCGAAGTACTCGGTCATCTAGGATCCTCGTGACAGTCTCCACTTGATCAGGACCTGACGGAGTGCCTCGTTAGGTGCGTACGTCTTGCGGTGACCGACCCAGGTGTCGCTGATGTCCAGCAGCTCCTGGTCAGCCTCGTCCTTGGTAGGCGCCGGATCCGGAGTGGGTGGAGTAGGAACGGGTGGGGGAACGGGAACAGCGAGTGGTGCGAGTACAGTCGCATCACCATCCTCTGCAAGGATCGCGTTGAACGTGTCCCAGGTCATGCACGCACGACCGCGGACACCCCACTGGTCTGACCAGGAGTTCCTGAACCAGACCAACTTGTTATCCGAGTCTACCTCGTCGAAACAGATCTCGTGACCGCCGCGGATCGTGCCTGCACGATGCACGAGCCCGCTGCTGTCAGGGTCGTCGAATCCGGAGTACCAGTTGATGCCGACGATGATCGGGGAGACCGTCAGCGCGGTCACCGCGTCCTGCCATGTGAAGCAGTGCGAGTAGCTGGAGATGAGTCCCATCTCCTGGGCTGCCTTGGCGACTGACAGCCCGTCGCTGCCGGTGTCGTCCGGCTCGTAGGTGCCGGAGTAGGAGTCGATCTCGGTGGCGCGGGAGTAGATCTTCACCGCGAGAGCCTCGGTCAGCGTCGAGATCTGCGTGGCCGACAGCCTGGCATGCAGCGGGTTGCTGTTGGCCGAGCAGATGAGGGAGCCCGTCGTCGCGTTGCCGGTGCACGAACCCAGGTTGCCCTGGTCGAGGACGGTGTCCTTGTCCGACGACCAACGCGCGTTCGTGAGTGGGAGCCCCGGCGCGCGGAACGGGTACCGCAGGCTTCGGGGGTCATGCCCGACGTGGCGCCCTAGGCGCATCTCCGGGATGACCTGCTCCTCGATCTGATACGCCATCATGAGCACAGCCTAAACCTCTCGCTCACGGACTGAGACCTCGTATCCGCAGCCCGCGTATCCGGCCATGTCGATCCAGGTGTCTGGCTGGTTGGTCCCGCCGGTGGAGAGGCGCGCGATCTTGAGCAGGCTCATCATGACGGCGATGTCGTCGGGGCCGAGGTTGACGGCGTGCCCGA
>Ga0157374_10004048_pt1 | contig 12316 bp, 11 predicted proteins | sample M25metaG_FD_115308 | JGI IMG/M metagenome (GOLD analysis project Ga0157374, IMG submission 115308) | Miscanthus rhizosphere microbial communities from Kellogg Biological Station, Michigan, USA - M2-5 metaG | ecosystem: Host-associated > Plants > Roots > Rhizosphere > Soil | place: USA: Michigan...
ATTCGCGACCCGTACCATTATTCAGACGCTACGCTGCTCGTGCCACCGCCCCTTGTCGCTGCGCTCGAATGCTTCGACGGGCTGCAATCCACTTTGGATCTGCGCTCGCAGCTCGTCCGGATCACCGGTGAAATTGAAGTCTCCGATCTCGAAAAACATCTATTCGATTCTCTCGATGAAGCGGGATTTCTCGATAATCCCCGTTATCGCGATTTGAAATCAAAGCGCGAAGCCGAGTTTGCGCTCGAAGCGGCGCGCGCCGCGAATTTCGCGGGTGCAGCCTATCCAGCGAATCAAACTAAGCTTGCGGAATTGCTTACGCGGCGCATCGGCGCGCCGCAAGGCAATCCGGGCACGCGCGCCATCGCGGCGCCGCATGCCAGTCCCGACGGCGGCTGGAGTACCTACCGCGCTGCTTATAGTTGTCTACCCTCGGTGGAAGATGCCGCCGAAACAACCTTTTTGATCCTGGGCACTTCACACTACGGCGCGCCGGAACGCTTCGGCCTGACCCGAAAGAATTTCATCACCCCGTACGGTGAGGCTCAGACCAACGTCCGGCTGGTGAACGAGTTGCAAAAGGCCGCGCCGGATGCCGTCCTGATGGAAGACTACTGCCATGCGGTGGAGCATTCTATTGAATTTCAGGTAGTGTTTCTACAGCATCTCTATGGTCCGCGCGTGCGCATTCTTCCGATTCTGTGCGGACCGTTTGTGAAAAGCATTTACCAAGGCGGGCCACCGGAGCAGAACGATGGCGTCGCACGGTTTCTTGGTGCACTCGGAAACATGGCGGCGCGCGAAGGCCGGCGTGTATTTTGGATACTCGGAGTGGATATGGCGCACATGGGCAGACGCTATAACGATCCGATCCGCGCCACCGCGAATATTGGCGAAATGCTGGCCATCGAGCAGCGTGACCGTGAACGTATCGCGAGAATCGCTGCCGGAGACCCGGCCGGCTATTGGTCGCTTGTGCAGGAAGGACATGATGACCTGAAGTGGTGCGGCTCGGCGCCTTTCTACACTTTCATGAAAACTGTGCCGCGATGCCAAGGCGAGCTGCTCGATTATCACCAGTGGCAGATCGATCCGCAGAGCGTCGTCAGCTTCGGCGCGCTGCGTTTTACTGAACCTGACCGCCGCCCCACCAATAGCCGGGACGGGTCCGGATTAGCAGACCAGGCCGGTCAACCGTTACTTTGATGTTGTGGAACCCCGGCTCCTCTTTGTTGTTTGGTGAATAACTCAGCACATATTGGCTGTTGAGATCTTTACCGATATCGGTAATGGCATCTTCAAGCCCTCTTTGCCGTGCAAAACTGTACATTCGTCCGCCCGTGAAATACGTGAATGCTTCCGCCGGCGTCTTCTTAAACAGATCACGAATGTCGCGCAGGAGCGGGGGAACGGCCGAAAGCGCGTTACCATTCATCTCCTGCACGTTAGAAGTGATGCTCGCGGCGCCGTTGCCGCGCAAGTTGGGCTGCGCTTCGGGCGGAATGCCGCCGGCGGGGGGCCGCGGATAATCCGGCTTCTTCATCACGGCCGTCAAGGTTCTCGAGATATCGATGCAATAGACGATTATGTTGTGGAATTGCATCTCGCGAATAGTTTCCTGCAAATGCGCCTGACTTCCCTTGTCGGCATTGCGGCTTAGAAGAATGACCACGCGGCGACGCGCGTTATTGTGATCGCGATCGTGACGAACAAGCATGCGATCCGCTTCCACCACGGCATCGATCAGCGCCGCGGTGCTCGAGCCGGCCCGCAGCTTCTGCATGGCGTCATCGAGTTTTTCCGGATCGCTGGTGAAATCTTGCAAAAGCTGCATGCGATGATCGAACGCCAGTATCGCAACATCGCCGTTCTCACCCGTGACGAGCCCGTGAAGCAAAATGCCCGATTTTCGGATCACCGGTAACAAAGGCTCGGTGTCCGAATTCGCCTGGATAGCAAGCACTACCGAAAGCGGCTGCTGCACGAAATCCGCGACGACTTTTTGCGGTTTGCCGTTGTCCAACACTTCGAAGTCGCGGGCACTGAGACCGTTCACATAGCCGTGCCCATCCGGGTCCAGAACGGTAGTTGGCACCAATACGTTTTCCACAGGCAACCGGAACACGCCTTCTCCCGTGGGCTCTGGCGTGCTGGACGATCCTTCCGTCTTGGCAGGCGGCTCTGAAGTCTTTTCAGGGGCTTTTCGTGGTTCCGTGCCGAGCTGCCCGGGCTGTGCGGGAGGGCCGGGCGGCAGTTGGCCCGGCGCTAGCTGCGCGAAGGCGCCCACTGCCATTGCAAGCAGCAGTTCGCCAGCCAATAGTACAGGCATTTGCCTCATATTCTTAAGATGTTGATTTATCATCCCGAGTTTCGACTACCCGTGGCAAGTGTTGCCCTCCAGCAGTGCGACCGTGTGAGGTATCACCGTTTCAATCGTTTGAAGTGAAAATACAGCGCCGCGGGGCGAGCCAGGAAGGTTGACGATGAGCGTTCGCTTGCGTGCCCCGGCGACGGCGCGTGACATGATCGAAAATTTCGTCTGCTCGAGACCTTTCCAGCGCATCAGTTCCGCCAGCCCCGGAATTTCCCGATCAAGAACGCGCCGGGTCGCTTCGGGTGTTACATCTCGTGGGGCGACACCTGTGCCGCCGGTGGTCAGGATGAGTCGCGCGGATCCGGTATCGGCCCACTCTTTTAACGTATCTGCAATGACGGCTTCGTCGTCAGGCACAACACCTGTGGCAACGATCTCCCAACCCAATTCACGGCATCGTTCCGCAAGCGCCGGACCGGAGGCGTCCTCCCGCGTACCGGCCACGGTCGAGTCGCTGACGGTCAGAATCGAAACACTGACATTCATTCCTTGGCCTTACGACGAAAAACGCCCGATTTTCCGCCCGTCTTTTCGAGCAAGTAGATGTTGCGGATTTCGATAGATTTATCTAGCGCCTTCGTCATGTCATAAATGGTAAGGGCAGCAACGGATGCCGCTGTCATGGCTTCCATCTCGACACCGGTCTGCGCAGTAGTTGCGGCGGTAGCGGTGATGTCGATGCCGCGCGCGCCAATTTTGAATTCCAAGCTAACGTGGCTCAATGGAATTTGATGGCATAACGGAATAAGCTCAGAAGTCTTCTTCGCGGCGTGGATACCGGCAATCCTTGCCACCTGCAGTGGGTCGCCCTTTTTGTTGGTGGGAAGAGCTTTGATAACCCGTGGCGCCATGATGACCTCCGCACGGGCTGCTGCCGTTCGCTTCGTGGGTTCCTTGGCGGAAACGTCCACCATGGCAACGTCACCCGCGGCATTGTAGTGAGATAGCTTCTTCACGGCTTCGCCATTACACGGATCACATCGCCCGCTTGCCAGTTCTCCCGATCGTGATCCGCGACCAGAAATGCGTTTGCCCTGGCGAGCGCCGGGATATCGCTCGAGCCTTGCCACGGTATGTGCCGTAGTGTTTGCCCATCGGAGCTAAGTCGCGCCGGCAGGAAACGGGTTAGACCAAGCTTGTGGCGGAAAGGCGTTTCAAAGCGCGCCGACAATAAAGGCAGCAGTGGGTCGCTCAAGCCCCCCAGTAACTCGAGCGCGGGCCGGGCGAACAATTGGAACGTAATCAGCGTTGAGCCCGGGTTTCCCGGCAACCCGAAGACCGGCTTATTATTGCCGATGCCGAATGCGGTTGGCTGACCGGGTTGCACACGCACACGCTCGAAACGGAATTCCACGCCCAGTTCGCGCAGGGCGGGCTTCACTAAATCGTATTTCCCCGCCGAAACACCGCCGCTCACGATCAGCAGATCGTGTTCCATGCCGCGTTTGAGCAGGGGAAGCAGCGCCTGTTTGGTGTCGCCGGCGACCGGAAGAATTTCGGGAACGGCGCCTGCCGCTCGAATCAGCGCCGCCAGCATGAACGAATTCGAATTGCGAATCTGATGCGATGCCGGCTGCTCGTCCAGCGCCACAATCTCATCGCCCGTAGCAAGAATCGCGGCCGACGGCCGCGCAAATACGGAAACAGAAGTGTGACCGGTCATCGCCAGAGTGGCGATGTGGCTGGCATCGAGACGCGTTCCTGCCGCAATCAAGCGCGATCCCGCTTGCGACTCGGCTCCACGCCGGTTGATGAATTGGCCCGGTTCCGCGGATTGCTCGATGCGGACGTGGTCAGCGTCGATGCGATTTGTGTGTTCGACCATCACTACTGCATCCGCCGCCGGAGGCAAAGGCGCGCCGGTCATGATTTCGAGCGCTTGGCCCTGGCCGAGCGGCTCAAGGCTACGATCGCCTGCGCGCACTTCTCCGGCCACACGGAGTGTTCCGGGAAGATCTTTGGATTGGACGGCAAAGCCGTCGCGGAGAGAACGGTCGAGCGCGGGGTAATCACGATCCGCCAGAACATCCACCGCGAGGATGCGGCCGTGCGCTAAATTCAACGGCAACTGTTCGGGCCGGCGTGAGGCAGGCAATGCCCGTACCGCCTCGATTACGATGGTCCGGGCTTCGTCAAACTCAAGGGGCACCCCTCGGATTGTATCCTTCTGCGGGAAACCACCGCATCTTATAGGCGTGTTCCGGCAGCACCAGTTCGGCTCGTGGATGTAGAAATTGAATAGTGTAAGTCCACCACACGCCCTTGCCGGCTTGCGTATAGGCAATCTGTTCGTCGTCCGGATCGATAGACAGGCTCTTCACGTCTCCGATCCCCGCAAATGCGGAAAATGGCGCAAAGTTGGAGTCCTTCGGCGTAAATACCAAAACTTGCGTGCCCGTCGTCAGGTATAGAACGGCGGCGTCCCGTCCCAGCACGAGGTCGTGGCCGCCCCTACTGGGCAAAGGAAAGGCCTTTTCAACCACCATCTTCGTCCCATCGATTTTGATCTCCTGGAGTTCCCGATCGCCAAGCGCCCACAGAACTTGTCTGGTTTGGTCCCATTCCGCGCCATGTGCCCAACTCAGCGGTAGGGACCCTATCGGATGATCTGGCCGGTTACGGTCGTACAACAGCAGACAGTCTCCGCTTCCGTCCGGGGAAAAAGACGATGCGGCGACGATCAACCCTCCTGGGAGCAGAGCGGCTGAATGCGCATTGCGCACACTCGCATAAAACAATGTGGCGCGCGTCTTGTAAGACACCAGGGCGAGTGCACCTGACGACGAAGTGATTAAGACCTCTTTACCGCCGTCGACAGGTTTGCATTCGTCCGTGCCCGCGAAGTTCGATCGCAACCGTAACGGAAGTCCGTCGCTGTCTTCCGGCCGCCAGGTCCACTCGGGCTGGAAAGAGGCTTTCCCATCTCGTTGCGTGAGGGGTCCTTCAAACACTTGCGCGCTGCCGCATACGATTACGTGTTTCGCCTCTATTGACGTGCAGCCGAATAAGAGAACAGCGAAGATGACGCGCATTGGCAATGCGGCTATTGTATGTCTGCGCCGAAGCGGACGGAGCTGTCGGTAAGAGCGATCTCGACACGCCGGTTCTGTCCGCGCGCCGACGCAGTGTTTCCAGCCACGTGCGGGCTCATCTTGCCGAAGCCCTTCATGCGGATAATGGATTCGTCGATACCGGCATGAATCAAATAGTCCTCGACGGCCTTCGCGCGCCTCTCGGAGAGCTGTTGGTTGTATTGTTCGGTACCCACATCGTCGGTGTAGCCGAAAACGGAGAGCCCATAGCCCTTCGAGACCAGTAGGATTCCTGCGATGCGGCTCAACAGCTCCCGGTTTTTCTGACTCAGCTCCGCGCTATCGAAATCGAATCGGAAAGTCGAATCCGGAAGGACGAGCAGTATGCCGCTCGGCGTGCGGTGTGTTTCCACGACCCGGTTCAGTGCTTCCTGCATACGATTCAGTTCCTCGTCGCGCTCGCGGCGCATTTCGGACATCTGATCGTGCGCTTGCTTAGCTTGTTCGGCGGCTTGCTGCGCGCTGGTCATCGCTTGCGCGCGATCGAGATCGGCCTGTTGCTTTTGTTCTTCGGCTTTTTGACGCGCGCCAGAAGCAATTTCTGCGCGTACCGCAGCCTGGTCGGCCCGTAGACTCGCCGCGCTGGCCGCGGAGGATTCGCGCTGTGCAGTCTCGGTTGCATCTACCACCTGCCGCCGCAGGTCCGCCATCTCGCCGCGCATCGATTCCAGAGTCTGGTAGAGTTTGAAACCTGCGACCCCAAGTCCGGCGAGAAGAGCAACACAGGCAATGACTAGCGTCAGCCGTTTCATACCTGCTTTTATGGTCTCACCGAATCAAACCGGCGACACCTAAATCGTAGGGCGGCTCCACTGAGCCGCGCCGGGCGTCCCCGCCCGGCTTGCTTGTTGCAACACCAAAGCCGCGAATTGCCGCTATTTCGTAGAGTCTTGCAACTCGGTCACACGCGATGAAAATATTTTTATCCGATTCCAGAATCTGGACTTAACCCCGTCCTGACCATTCGTCCCAATCCGTTTTTGGCCTGCCGCGTGCTACTGTCAGCCAGGCTCGCCGAGTCCCGATTCGGTGGGCCGTTTCTATTTAAGGAAGCTCTCATGTCCACAGCCGCCCAAATCGTCGCGAATCAGAAGAATTCGCAGCTCAGCACCGGCCCTACATCCGAGGCTGGTAGAGCTAAATCATCCCTGAATGCCGTCAAGTCCGGGCTCACCGGCCGGACCGTTCTGGTTCCCTCCGATGATGCCGCCCTCTATGAAGCTCACGTGGCTCAATTCGTCGAACACTACGCGCCCGTCGGCGACGACGAGCGCAAACTCGTCCAGTCGCTCGCTGACACGGAATGGCGTCTCCTCCGCGTCCCCTCGCTCGAAATGGGCATCTACGCCGTTGGCCGCCTCGAATTCGCCGGTTCCTTCGCTAACGAAGACGAAGCCGTCCACAAGCACTTGATCGAAGCCCAGGTTTTTCTCGCCTACCAGCGCCAGCTCAACAACCTCAGCATTCAGGAAAGCCGCTTACGCCGCCAGCGCGACAAAGACAGCGCTGCGTTGAGCGAGTTGCAGGACAACCGCAAGCGCCGGACCCAACCGCGCCTGGATAACGCCGCTCGCCAATATATCCGATCCCTCCAGGAACAGCCGAGCCGGGAATTCGATGCAACCGCATTTGGCTTCGAATTTCCATTGGCCCAAATCAAGCTTCGCGCCCTCGAACTCGATCCTCGTTCGGCCTCCGCTCCTTTGCACAAACTGGCTGACGCCGCCTGAGACTATCTCAGCCGCCCGTTCCATTTCAATCCCACCCGCCACATTTGGGGCTGACCAATATTGGGATTCGGAGTGAGCGCCACGAGATACGTTCGGTCAAGAAGATTGTCCACCGAGGCAACCGCAGAGAGGCCTCTGGTGAGTTGCTGTTCGGCCGACATCCCGACAGACGCGAAGCCAGGCATCAGAAATTGATTCAGATCGTCGTCGAATATCAGTCCATAGACACGCAGGCCGCCGGAAATACGGGTCGATTTCGCAGTGAAGCTTAGTTGGGCGGTCCCCTGCTGCTTGGGAACCTGTGGGATGCGCTGGCCGGTGGACAGGCGTGCATCGGCGTACATGTATCCCAGTTCGCCGCGCCAATGGTTCCACTGATGGTTGATGCTGACCTCTAAACCACGAGAGAGCGCCGCGGGAAAATTTTGTCGCTGGCGGAGAATCAAAGTCGGCGTACTGCTCAGCGTCGCGTTATCGACCAGATTCGAAAATTCATTGCGGAAAGCAGTGAGTGTGATACGTGTGCTTTCAGCGGTCCAGTCGAATCCGGCTTCCACGCCGGTAAGAGATTCGGGGACAAGCGCCGCATTGGCCAGCGTCTGTGCGTTACCCACTCGAAACGGCCGATACAACTCGTTTAGAGTCGGTGCGCGAAAACTGCGATAGCCGGAGGCCCGGAAACGGAAGCGCCGGTATCCAAAGGCCGCGCCGGCGTTCGGGCTCACGAACGTGTCGCCGTGCTGGCCGGTGAACTGATGCCGTAATCCGCCATACAAACGGACCGGGCCGATCATCACGTCGCCCTGGCCAAATACACCATGTTTGAAGAGCGTGCCGCCGTTTGGAGTCAGAATGTGCGTCGAATACGAGTAATCGAAACTTGTACCATCCACGTTGTCCGCATCCACGCCTGCAATGGTGTTCCAGCGTTTCGCGTGATGTTGCCAGTAAGCCGCGCCGCCCGTATCCAGGACCGGGACAGTTTGCTTCGACGTCAGAGCCTCGCTATTCCGGTTGGCGGACACGCTCGAGAACGTGCTGTGGAATTGTTCCTGCGTATGAAAGGCGATTACCGAAATTTGATCGTTCGTCCAGGAGTGGGTATAGCTCGCGGCGATGGTGCCGAGACCGGTCGAATTATGCGTTAGTTGTGTCCCGTTGTGGCGCTCTTCTGCCAGGGCATCGAAGTGCAAGGAGAAACGGTCATGGGAGCCGAGATAGTCGAGATGCATGTCGCCGGCTGCGAAGCGCACGTTGGCTTTGTTGTCTGCAGTGCCGCGAATGTCTGCGGGCGTAATGTAATAACCGCTGGTAGTGAACGCGCGGGAATGCATCGAAAGTCCCCAGTGCCCCCACAAGTTCGAATAGCCGGCGGCTAGGTCCCCGGTGCCTTCACTGCCGCGCAGAACTTGCGCGAAGAGATGCGCCTGCTGCTCAGGCGGGGAAAAAAGCGAGATAGTGCCTCCCATGGCCTGATCGCCGAACACGCTGGTCGAAGCACCGCGCTCTACTTCCACGCGATCGATATAAGAAGGATCGATGCGATCCCAATACACCCATCCCCCAAATGGGTCGTTAATAGGGATGCTATCCCAAAGCACCAGGGTCCGGCTCGCGCCCGTGGATCCGGTAGCTCGCAGCGAGACGCCTTGCGTGGTGGGATTTGCTACTACGCTTGACGAACGGCGGAAAAGGCTGAAACCGGGAATTTGCCGCAGTCGGTCGTCGAGTTCCGCGCCCGGGATGAGCTGCAGTTGCCCGGCGTCCAATGTCGTGATGGCGGCTGGTGTTTCGCTAGAGAGGACGCTGTTCACGGTGACACTGGTTTTAAGAGGCGGCGGCGTGGGAGGCTGGGGATCTGACGAGGCTGGAGTTTGCCCCATCACCCTTTGGGCTGTTACGAGAATCGCCACCAAAGCAATGACTTGCAGGCGTATCGTGAAAGTCATGAATGAAGAATTTGCGGGGCTTGCCGTCCCGGTCGCGGAACCGGCTTCGCGATTGACTCGTATTCTTAAAGGTACAGGATGATGGGCGATTTCGCCATTGAGACTTACGGTCTCGAAAAGATTTACCGATCGCGATGGCGCGGACGCGAGATCCGGGCGGTTTCGAATCTCAGCCTGCGTGTGCCGGCGGGCGTGAAGTACGGCCTGCTGGGCGCGAATGGGGCGGGGAAGACGACGTTCGTAAAAATGCTCCTCACCGCGGTACATCCCACCAACGGATCGGCCAAGCTGTTCGGTCAGGATGCGCGCCAACCGGAGGCGCGGCGGCCGATCGGTTATTTGCCTGAGAATCATCGTTTCCCCACTTATCTGACCGGTTACGGGATGCTGGATTTTTATGGAGCCCTTTCGGGGATGGAGGCTCGCCAGAGAAAGAAGCGCATTCCGGAATTTTTGGACTTGGTCGGCTTGAAGGACTGGGGCGATGTGCGCATCAAGAAATATTCGAAAGGCATGTTGCAGCGGCTTGGGCTGGCGCAGGCCTTGCTCCATCGTCCGAAGCTACTGATTCTCGACGAACCGACCGATGGCGTCGATCCTGTGGGCCGGCGCCAGATTCGTGAGGTGCTCGATGGGTTGACCGAGAAGGGTGTGACGATTTTCATCAATTCGCACCTGCTGAGCGAGGTTGAATCCTTCTGCGAGTATGTAGCGATTCTGCGGAATGGGCAACTTGCGGTGGAGGGGAAAATCAGCAATCTTCTTACTGGGCGAGGCTATCGTGTGACTGCCGCCGAAGTTCCCCCTGAGGCGCTCGCCGAAATCAGGCAGTCGGGCGCATCGACGCTTTCGACCTCGGAAGGTGTGTCGATTCAAGTCACAACACGGGAAGAAGCCAACTCGATTATCGATAGAATTCGCGCGGCCGGTGGAGAGATCGAAAGCGTTGCGGCCTCTACTAGCAGTCTCGAGGATTTGTTTATGCAGACCGCTCACCCGGAGAAAGCTGCATGAAGACTCTGGCAGCGCTGATTGGCGATACATTTCAGGAGGCACGGGCGCGTTGGCTCTTCTGGGGATTGTTTGCCCTTTCGACGCTGCTCATCCTGATCTTCTTGTTTGTTCTACAAATCGATCTGGCCGCGGGGGCAATTACCTTCCTCGGAATCGAAGCCACCAGCCGACGAATTTCTAGCATTCAGAAATTCGTCAATGTTTCGTATTCATGGGTGTCGATCGCACTCTATGTGTGGGGAACATTCCTTGCTGTTTTCGCCTCTTCAGGTTTGATTCCGAGCGTGCTCGAAGCGGGACGCATTTCGCTGTTGCTCTCAAAGCCGCTTACCAGGACATCGCTTTTGCTGGGCCGTTACGCCGGGAATCTGATGGTTGTGGCGTTAAACCATACCTATCTGGTTTTGAGCGTATGGATTATCCTGGGGCTCAAGACCCATATCTGGGCTCCGCGTTTTTTGCTGGCTATCCCGGTAAGTATCTTCCTTTTCGCTGTGCTGCTTTGTGTGGTTGTACTGGTGGGCGTGATCTCGGAAAGTGCCGCGCTCTCGGTAATGGCGCCCATTGGTCTTAGTTTGATCAGCGTGTTGCTGGCACAGCATCAGCTGGTAATCCGCCTTCTCAGCTCCGAATGGTCGCGGCAGCTATGGATGTTCTTCTATTGGATTTTGCCGAAGGTCTTCGATTTAGGAAACGCCATGCGGCAGACAATTCTCTTCGACCGTCACGCCACCTGGATCGCACCGGTCGGAACCTCGGCCGCATTTGGCGCGATCGTGCTCCTTGGTGCACTGCGTATCTTTCAGAAACGAGATTTTTAGTTTGCGAAACCTAGTTGCTTGTTTGCCGCTGGCAGGTTTGCTGTTCAGCCTCGGATGCGGCAAGGCGCCGCCTGCGGGTGTCTCCGTCGATTCGGCATTCCGTCCATTTGTATTGTCGAGTACCAAAGCACTGGTTTCAGTCGAAGTTGAAAAAGTCAAAGCGACCGATATTTACAAGCGTCATCAGAAGGAGTTCGATCTGCCGCAACTGAACGCCCTGGCGGAACGAACCGGCCTCGACCCGCGGCGCGACTTGGCAGCTCTATTGGTGACCTGGGACGGAACCCATCCGCTGCTCCTGGCTCGTGGCAGTTTCACCGCGGAAAAACTAGAGAAGCAGCTCGATGGCGTAGGCGCCCAACGCACACGCTACAAATCCTACACGATGCTCGGCAACCCAAGAGAATCGATCGCCTTCCCGGAAGCAGGCTTTGCCGTTGCGGGGGCAGCGGTTCCGGTACGCGCCGCTCTGGATTCTCACGCGGAAGGGAATAGCCGCATAGCGGATGAATTGCAGCAGCGTTTGAGTGGCGTTCCAAAGAGCGCGCAGATCTGGGAAGCGAGCATCGGCGGACTACCGTTCACCGAACTCGCGATGCGCTCCGATCTGGAATCGGCACTGTCTAACATTTCGGGCTATGTGAGCGGCACATCGGGCGGCTTCACCTTGGCCGGTGGAGTGAATGTGCAAGCCGATATTTTCTGCATTTCGAATGAAGGGGCGCAGCGCGTACACGACGCGCTACGCGGGCTGATCGGGCTTTCGCGGCTTTCAACCAATGAGAGCAAGCTCGATCTACTGCGGCTGTGGGATGCGGTTCACGTCGACCAGGATCAGCAAGTGGTGCATATACGCGTCGATCTGGCGCCGGATCTGGCCGATAGGCTGCTTGCCGAACTGCCAAAATTTGCGGGCCGGGCGGAAGACATGCTCAGCCGTTAATGAGCAGCGCGCACGTCGCAAGCAGCAACGCGGGCGTTGTGATGACCACGCCAAGCCGGAGGAATTGCCAGAAACCGATTGTTTCGCCCTCGCGCCGGATGGCGATAAGCCAAAGAATTGTAGCGAGCGATCCGGTGATCGAAAAATTGGGGCCGAGATCCACGCCGACAACCAGGGCGTGCCGCAGCAAAGGCGGCACGTGATCCTGAACAGCGCTTCCCGCTAGCAGCGCGACTGGCAGATTATTGGCGATATTCGAAGCGGCGGCCACTCCGAAGCTCGCGACTAGCGCTCCGATCAGAGGCGGAAGACCGTTCAGCTCATGCAGAGCGCGCCGGGCTTCCATGACCGCTCCGGTAGTATCTAGTGCTCGGACGATGACGAACAACCCAG
>Ga0157374_10004049_pt1 | contig 12315 bp, 12 predicted proteins | sample M25metaG_FD_115308 | JGI IMG/M metagenome (GOLD analysis project Ga0157374, IMG submission 115308) | Miscanthus rhizosphere microbial communities from Kellogg Biological Station, Michigan, USA - M2-5 metaG | ecosystem: Host-associated > Plants > Roots > Rhizosphere > Soil | place: USA: Michigan...
AAATGAGCAGCTTCTGGCCGATGGACAGGTGGCGAAACCACCCCATGAAAGAGCGGTTCATGGCGCTACGGTATCACAGGAGCCATGTGCGTGCCAGATGAGGAAAGGAAGTGAGACCGGTTAGCTCCGCGCCGTGCCCCATCGTCGATACATGAACCGTTCGGTGGGGGCGAAGAGGGATTTGTCGACCGCGAGACCGATGATAATGATGACGAGGATAACGCCGATAACTTGATCCATGGCATGAAGTTCCCGGCCGTAATGGAGGAGTTGGCCGAGACCAAACCCGCTCAGGATAGTCACGTAGATTTCCGCCGCCATCAGCGAACGCCAGGCAAAGGCCCAACCTTGTTTCATACCGCTCAGCAAGAAGGGAAGGGCGGCCGGAAGGATCACGTGCGTCCACGTGTGCAGGCCGGTCGAACCCATCGTGCGTGCGGCGCGGCTATAGATGGGTGGAATTGTCCGTACCCCGTTATCCGTCGCAATGATCAAGGACCACACCGTGCCCATGACGACGACAAAGAGCATGGCGGACTCGCTCTGGCCAAACCACAGGAGGGCCAGCGGCACCCAGCAGACGCTGGGGAGGGTTTGCAGCCCCAGCGCCAGAATGCCGATCGTGTCATGGCACCAGCGGGACGATGCGGTCAGCAGCCCGAGAGGGAGTCCCACGACAATCCCCAGCCCATAGCCGATGAGCAGCCGCCGCACCGTGACGCTTGTCGCTTCCCAAAGCGTGCCGTCCTGCGCAGCGCCGCGAAGATAGTCAAAGACGCTGGCCGGAGAAGGCAACAAGATGGGCGACCAGATGTGCGCCTTGACGACCAGGTGCCACACAACGACAAGGCCCACAAAGAAGAGCGATGCGGCCAACCAGCGTATGATCAACCGGCCACCTCCGATTGGACGTAGCCTTTCAAGACGCGGGTGATTTCAGTGGCATAGCGGGCAAGGTCGACGCTGTTGATGTCGCGCGGTCTGGGGAGGGGAATCGAGAACTCTTCGCGGATGCGTCCGGGATGAGGGGAGAAGAGAATGACGCGGTCACCGAGGCAGACGGCTTCGCGCACGTTGTGCGTGACGAACAAGATTGTTTTACGATGTTGGCTCCAGATCCGTTGGATGTCGCCATAGAGCTGCTCGCGCGTCCACGCATCCAGGGCCCCGAACGGTTCGTCCATCAAGAGGACGCTCGGCTTTGGCGCCAATGCCCGCGCCAGCGCGACGCGTTGTTTCATGCCGCCCGACAATTCATGGATGTTCGAGTGCATGAACCGTTTGAGGCCTACGAGCTCGAGAAAATACTCCGCCTTTTCCCGGCGCTCGGCGGCGCCCAGTCCATTGCTGAGCTTCAGACCAAAAAGCACATTGCCGAGAACGGTGAGCCATGGAAAGAGGGCGGCGTCCTGAAACATCATCAAGCGGTGCGGACCCGGCTCGTCGATAGGCTTGCCGTCGGCTTGGACCGTGCCGCGGTCGGCATGGTCGAGCCCCGCAATAATGTTCAGTAAGGTAGATTTTCCGCACCCGCTCGGTCCGACCAGGCAAACGAACTCTCCCTCGGCAATGCGCAGAGTCACGTCGTCGAGGGCATGGACATGCAACGAGCTGGTCTGAAACCATTTCGACACATGCTCGAGAACCAGTTTCGAGGCCTGAGATTGCGCCGGCGGATGTTCGATCGTGAACATGTCAATTCACTCGTTCGATCAGACGCGACAGATCCGGAGCCGATCGGATGAAACCGGCCCGTTGGGCATCGGCCACGAAATGTCGATACTCTTCCAGAGAGGGATCATTCGTGAGCACTATGCGCTTCCACGCTTGAGCAATCAAATCCGCCGACACTTCGGCTTTCGTCTCGGCGGCCAGTTCCTGCCGAACCATCTGTCTCGCTTCTTCCGGGTGAGAGAGAATCCACTCCGTCAATTCCCGGTGCGCTCGAACGAACTTGGCGGCGAGATCTCGTTTCGTTTTGAGAAACTTGACGCCTGCGACCAGCACGGTGATGCTGTCCTTGGATTGTTCGACGAGCACTTTGGCTCCAGCATCCCGTTCCAACCGAGACACCCACGGTTCGACCGTCCAGACGGCGTCCAGCTTTTTGTTCTTGAACAACGCGAGCTGATCCGGATTCGGCGTCGGAATAATCGATGCGTCCCCGCCGGTCTGCGTAATTTTCAAGCCCCCGTTGGAGAGCCAGGCCCGGCAGGCGATGTCCTGAGTATTGCCGAGCTGCGGAGTCGCAATGATCTTTCCACGGAAATCCGAAGGCTGTTTCAGACCGGAATCCGGTTGTACGACCAGCGCCGCACCTCCGGCGGCGGCGGCCGCCACAATTCTAATCTCCTCGCCATTGGATTTTGTATAGGCATTTATGGTGGGACTTGGGCCGACATAGGTGAGGTCGATCGAATCGGCCAGGATGGCTTCCATGGCGCTTGGACCGGCATTGTAGATGTACCACTCAATCTTGACATCCTGACCCAGCCGCTGCTCGAACCACCCTTTACCCGTGCGAGAGAGATGGTGGGCGACCAGGCTCTGAACATGGGTGACATTGGGAAAATGTCCGACGCGGATCGTCGTGGTCTCTGCGGAGACCATGGAAACCGACCACGCAAGGGTCCACACGAAGAGAAAGGCCCTAAGAAGCATGCGCATGATCCACCATTTTCAGTTAGTTGTGAATACGAGAGGGTGAGCCGCCACGGCCATCCGCGGGACTGCCCTGTGCAAGGCCGCCGCGGCCAAGATGCGGGTCGAATCCAGCATGGGAAGCACCGGTTTCTCATCTTCCAGCAGGAGCGGAAGCTCCGTGCACCCGAGGATGACCGCATCCGCGCCTCTCGCGGCCATCGAGGAGACGATGTCCGCGACCCGCGCGCGCGATGCGCAGGGATAATGTCCACGTATCAGGTCCGTCCGAATGATCCTGTCCAGGAGGCGCTGCTCGCTCGCCTCCGGCAACAGAACTTCGATGCCCTGCGGCTCCAGTACCGGTTGATAGACGGTCCCCTGCATGACCGCCTGGGTGCCGAGAAGCCCCAAGCGTCGGTAGTTCGAGTAGGCGGCCTCAGCTGCGACAGCCGCGGCAATGTGCAGCCATGGGACGGAAGATGTGACGAACTCGAACGCCCGATGCAACGTGTTATTGGGACAAATGATCAGTTCGGCCCCGGCCTGCGCCAGGACCGACGCCGATCGAGACATGAGCGCGGCGACGCCGACCCAATCTTCGGCATCAATGGAATTCAGATAGGTCTCGAGCGGCAGCGCGTGCATGGTGATCTCAGGATGGGCATGCCGGCCAGTGAGATGCTCCGCTTCGTGGCACAGGGTCCGATAGCAGAGCGCGGCGCCGTCCGCAGTTCCCGCGACGATGCCGATGTGGGACACGTGGTTCGACCTGATCATCAGTTGTTCCTCACGTTTTCGATGCCGGACACCGCTCACGGTCTGTTCTGTGTACGAGGCTCCAAACCCGGATATGTCGGAAGCGCGGCGAGCGCGTCACGGTACTTGATCTGAAGCTCTTCACGCTGATCGGGAGCAAATATGCTTCCTCGCGATTTGACCTTGATGAGGTATTCCTCAGGCTCAAAGGTCACGTCAAACCCGGTCGATCGCTCCGGGACGTTCGGCATCTGCCGGTCGTACTTGCTGATATCCGGCTCCGGACCATGGCGATCGTGCACTTCGCTGAGTGAAAGATACAAGGTCTCCTGGCGGATGGAGACCCAACCGGTGGTGCTCTCCTCATCTCCCTGTTCGGTCGCATGGCTGAGGTGAAAATAGACTCGTTCATCCGGCGCAGCCTGGGCCAGCGCCTTCGAAAGAGGCGGCGCCAACGCCGCAATCTCTTCATTGCGGAATGCCCGCGTCTTGTCGGCCTCTCCCGCGAACAGCCGGTGAATGACATTGCGCTGCTCCCAACTGCGCACGCTTCGCATTAAGGTCCCGACTTCGGCCGGCGTCAGGCTCGCTGGATGCGTGTTGGACGTCGAGTCGGGGTCTTTCACAAGGCGAACCTGATTGCGTCCTGATTCGTAAATAGTTTTTGGCGGAGTGTCGGGGGTGCCGGCACAACCCACGGCAACCATCAATGTCGTGCCCGCGAGCAAGGACCGAGTGAACACTATATGATGAAAGAACATTGTCCGATCGTTCATGGCTTGACCTCCTGCCGTCGCAGCAACCCGATTTTTTCTCCAGCCTGATCGAATCCATACTTTTTCAACTCGTCCTGAGTTCCGGAAGAAAGGAGGAACTCGATGAAATCCCCGGCGGCGGTGATGTTCCTCGCCGTCCACACAATCGCCACGCCGTACTGAATCGGCAAATGGGATTCGGCCGGCGCCGTATCCAGAATTCGGACATGACTGTCGGTGACGGCGTCTGTCCGGTAGACGACGCCGATTTCAGCCTCTCCTTTTGCGACCAGATCCAGCACGGCCCGGGAATGTTCGCCGTACACGTATTGAGACTTGAGTTTGGGATCAAGTTTGCTGAATTTCAGAAATTGCGCGGCGACCTTCCCCACAGAGGAGGTCTTCGGATCGCCTACGGCGATCCGACGTACCGGAATCGAATGCAGATCCTCAATCGAACGGACAGGGGCGGGAAGCACAGGACCGGTGATCACGACCAGCGAGGTGCCTGCATAGATGCGTTTCGTCCCTTCGATGACCAACCCTTTATTTCCAAGTTGGTCGATCTCCTCCGAAAGAGACGGCAGAAATACATCGACCGGCGCTCCTTCTTCAATCTGTTTGCGGAGAGTCTGCGATGGTCCGTAGATGACACGGACGCTCACATCGGGGTGTTGGGATTCAAAGGCGGGGAGCACTTTACGCAGGACATCTTTGAGACTGTTTGCTGCTGCAATGGTGAACGTTTCCGGTTGCGCCAAAGCGCGAGTGGGAGCCGACAACCCTACGGCAAGAAGAACCGGAAGAAACATCAGAAACCGAGTCACGCGTTTGGTTTTCATGTTGTCCTCGATCTAGAAGTAGAACTGATATTGGACGTTGATACGATTTTCAACCAGTTTTGATCCGAATCCTGGTTGACTTTCAAAGGGGAATCGATCGGGGGCACGTCCGCCGCTGCCCATCGTAATGTTGGAATAGTCGATCACCAGCCGGTTGTTGTAGGTGCCGTCGAAGCTGTAATTGAGGGCGGCTCCGAACTCATAGGTGAGATCCTGATGTTGTTTCGTCGAGGGATCGAGGATTCCATAACGGACCGCGACTTCCAGTTTTCGAGGGATGACGTACTTGCCACCTTGGACGTACCAGCCCCAGGCCTGCCCGAGGTCTACCGGGGGTCCCTGGATTGCGGCAGACGGGATTGTCGTCAGGTCGAAGGGTTGAGTTCCTGCATTTGCGTTTCGGACCCGTTGATGCCGATAGTACGCTTCAGCGTGGAGCGACCATCCTTGATATTTAAGGACGAAATCCGTTTCGTAAGTCTGAAAATCGTAAATGCCTCCGCCCAACAGACGTCCGTTCATGGCCTTCGTCACGGCCTGGCGGTACGCCCGGTCGACGATATCGGATCGTGTCGAGCTCAAATAGTTCTGAGCAGGATCGTAGGCGTAGCCAAAGCCAATGGCAGACTGAGGAGTGCGAGAGTTCACAATGTCTCCCCATCCGTAACCTGGATTGCCTGCGATCTTGTACAGGAGGCGCGCTGTGTACATGAGCTCTCCGCTCATGAACCGAGTGTCGTAGTTATAGGTACGCGTCACGCCGGAGTTGACTCCGCCGCCACCGGTAGGGGGCAACACGTTTTGGCTCACGGCAGTTCCATCCCGATCCAAATTTGGACCGACACCTCCCCATACGCCGAACGCATAGTTGAATTTATACTGCTCCTCATCGCTCAGAATGCTGACGCCGATGTCGCGAGCGTTCTGGAGGTTGGAGGCAAACATGTTCTGGACGATCATATTGTCTGCAAAACTCGAGGTGGCCACAGGACTGATTAGCGCCCGATTGAACCACACTTTTTGTTGCCCCACCTGAATGTTGGCCCAGGGGATGTGCCAGGAGGACACATAGGCGTCCAGCAGCCCGGCCTTGCCGTTGCTTCCCTCTTGGTTCGATGGCGTCGAATCCATTTGCAAAGACACGTTGTACCGGAAATTTGGATCAAAGGCATAACCCATGAACTGCAGCCGCGCACGTGGAACGAGGAACTGGCTGGAGTCGGACTCCCGCCTGAAGGCTCTGAATTCCACCTGACCTCCCAGGATTTCTTCATTTCGAGAGTCGCCGATGGATCCCCACGCCTTATTGTAGGTGCTGTAGGTATAGCGGGTTTGCACCATCAGCCGCATTTTCAGAAAGAATCTGTCGCCGACGCGGATGTTCAATCCGTTGTTCACATCGATGTTGAAGTTCGGTTTTGCGAGGCGCTCCTTTGTTTCCAACGTCCGAAGCCCCTTGTTGTACTCCTCCTCGGAGATCACGCCTTTTAGATAGAGGTACTTCAGTCCCGGGTCTTCGCTCGAGGAGTATTCCCATCGCCCTTCTTTTTTCACGAACTGTCCCTCTTCAACCGCCCGAGCAATGTCGGGGTGGATGAACAGGATCAGACCCATCATGATGATTATGAACGCTCCGGAAATTCTCATGTCTTCGCTCCTTCATGACATGGGAACTTCCGGTGGTCCGGTCAGTTCGCAACGCAAATTGTGAATTCATTTTCTTTGACACCTTCAGTGGTCTGATAGGTGAGAGTTCCTCGATGACGACGAATACACCGACGTCAAACTTCCCCTCTGAGGGAGGCGCGGCGCGCCGGTTCCAACTCGACTCGCAATTTCTCCCTGCGCTCGATCTGAACGATCCTCGAATCGTGGACGATGATCTCCACTGATCCGAAACGCAGTTCGCGCAACGCCTGTGCGATTGCTTCTTCGACAGGGCGGATAAGAACCTTTTCCACGGTGACCTCCTGGTTTCTTTGGAAGGCGTTTCGCAGACTCTAAGGCTAAGAATGATCAATCCCCATAATTCCTGTCGGCATTAGTGAGATTACAATAATTAATTTGATTATATTAGTCAACAATTATTTTTAGACAGATATAGTATGACGGAGGTCAGCAACTATGCTTGACAGATAAAAAGTATACATGCTATCGATTGCGCCCCATGGGACTTCAACACGAAGCAGAACCCACGCATCATTTCCAAAACCATCTCAAGGAGATGCGCGTTTCGCGTGGGCTATCACAAAGCGAACTCGCTGTCAGAGCAGGCATTACACGGCAGGCTGTGTTTGCCATCGAGGCTGGGAAGTATCTACCGACGACGGCAGTCGCTCTCCACCTCGCAAATGTATTGAATTGCCAGGTTGAAGATCTTTTCCGCCTTATAGGCACCGGAGAAATCGTCACCGGTGAACTGGTTGGCGCCCTTCGCCCTGAGTCCCTGGCGAAGAATGCGCGGGTCAAGGTGGCCCGAGTCGGGGAGCGGCTGATTGTCAGAAGTGTCGCGTCTCTAGGCGATGCTCTTAACTACGCGATCCCGGCAGACGGTTTAGTCGCGGAGTTGCCAGATGGTGCTCGATCAAGCAAGAAAGGCTTGCGTCCGATTCAAGTCCGGTTATTGAGAGATCGTCAATTAATTGAGCAGGAAATCGCGGTGGCCGGATGCGATCCGGCCGTGTTTCTCGCAGGAGAGTATTTGCGACGGCATACGAGTAGCGCGGCGGTGACTGGATGGACGATGGGGAGCGGTGCTGCGTTGGATGCATTGAAGAGAGGAGAAGTGCATATCGCCGGTATCCATATCGTAGACAGCAAATCAGGTGAATCGAATTTGCCATATGTGAAGCAGCACCTGAAAGGCTACGACGTCAATGTCATCACGTTTGCCCGCTGGGAGGAAGGTCTGATCGTGCGCGAAGGCAATCCTCTCTCGATTCGCACGATTTCTGATCTTGCTCGTCGCGAGGCGCGGATCATCAATCGAGAGCCTCGATCGGGTGCTCGCATTCTCCTTGATCAACAGCTGTTGGCAGCCGGCATGGAATCTCATGACCTCAACGGGTACGAGCGAGTGGCCTCCTCGCATCTCGATGTGGCGCGGATGGTTTCCGAAGGCCAAGCCGATGCCGGTATTGGAGTACGGTTTGCCGCTCATTACTACGGATGCGATTTCATTCCCATTCAGGATGCCAGATACGACCTCGTGGTTCCAAAAGCCTATTTGGCTTCCCATCGTTTATTGGAAACGTTTTTCGATACGATTGTCACTCGACAATTCAGAAGCGAGGTTGAGGCGATTGGTGGATATGACACGAAGCAGACTGGCACCTTGCACAGGCTGCCATGACTGTTTGGAAGGAGGTGTAATGACCAAGAAATCAACATCGCGCGGCCTCGGCATGCTGCTCATAATCGCCGTCATACTCATGGGCGGAGCGATCTCGCCAATTCCGGCCATTGAAACGCTTGTCATTGCCGGCTCACCAAGTATCGGAGGCCTCTTAAAGGCGCTTGGGACGGCTTTCGAGGCCAAACACCCGGAAGTGAAAGTTCAGATTCACCAGGCGCCCGGCTTAGAGTTGCGTCAATTGATCGCCACCATGGAAAACAGAGACAGGAACAAATATTTTATCGGCTCGGGGCCGATACACATTGTCGCTCCTGGTGGTGATGAGTTGATTACTCGTTTGGCATGGCGGTATTACGTCCTACCCGAGACCAGAACTCCATATTCTACGGAGTCACTCGTCCTTGCCGTGCCTGAGTCATTGGTGGACGCACCGTCCTCTTTTGAGGCGCTTACCAAAGATCGCCGAATCCGAATTGCGGTCGCTGATCCGAAATTGACCGTCCTCGGACAAAGGACGGAGGAATTTCTTCGGACGCTGGCTGGAGACCGAACCACTTGGGCTGACCGGTTAGACGTGGCGACTGACGCGAAGGGAGTTCTTGACCATCTGTTGTATGGGAAGGCCGATGTCGCAATCGTCTTCGGTCCGGACGCAGCACGAGAAGCAAAACGAGTTCGTGTCACCGCGGAGGCGCCTGAAGAATTCGATCGACCTGTGACACATTCTATGGTCATCGAGCGATTCTGTCCCAATCGAGGGCTTTGCGAAGAGTTTCTCGCGTTTGTTCGAACACCGGAGGCTGAGACAATTATCAAAGAGCTGGGATATGACGTTCCTAAGCGATAGGGGTGAGCATGATTGGTCGCGGTTAAGCGGTTGACCGGAGGAAAAGAGGGACCCCAAGTCCTATGGGCTTGGGTTTTTTTGGAACCACGTGTCAATTATAAAGGTCATATTGACAACTATGATGGATCTTCACCAGAGGAGGTTCTTATGAATGATCATATACGACGATGGACAGCGGCTGTCGTCGTCCTAGTGAGCGCAGTTGCCGGTTGCGCGAGGCTGCCCTACACGACGAAAACCGTCCATGAGGATTCTCGCGTCGCGGTTGACGTTCAACACGAGATAACACCAGCCAAATATTCCCACCCCGTTCAACTCACGGCTGATCAAGTTGCCGCCATCTTACGAAACTTTTCCCTGCGCGAGGAGCAACGTCTACCCTTGCGATGGTTTGCCGAAGAGACCCCGCCAAAGCCAGTGTTTCGAGAAGAAGAGCTCGTGTGGGTGTCGCCCTATCTCGTCGAGGCTCTCCAGAAAGCAGGACCTGATGAGCGCGCACATTTTCAGCTATTTGGGCCTGGAATGAATCGGGCAGACACCCGGAATGTGACGGCTGGTTGGGTGGCCGTCCGAGAGCCCTATCTCTATCTGACAATCGACTACTTTCATACCGAAATTTCCTCCAGGCACAGTGATCCCTACTATCCCAACAACCCCGCGATGCCTCCCCAACCCAAAACGTACCTCCTGTTTTTCGAGCCGGGACGCTTCTGGGTGACGGATCAAACCGGCGCGCGAGCACTGCAGTTCCACGACTTCCTCAAAACAACGCAGGTCACTCCGTTGAATCCGTAAGTCGTGTCGCTCAACGCCGTCGTTTTCAGCAAACTTTCCACGAATACGAGACGGAGGCAATCATTGTTATGAAAAAGATATCACGTCTTTTCCATGCAGTACGTTCGTCCAACGTGTCAGCTATTTTGCTTTTTAATTTGGCCCTCATGATCATAATTCTTGAATGGCTATGTTTCTCCATCAGGGCGGTTGCCGCAGAGTCCGGAAAATTGGTGGAAAAAAACGGCGAGTACGTCTTCGTTGAGTCCATGGACCCCGCGACGAGACTCTTGCTTGATCGAGCGGTGAAACAGGGCACCATCTCACAAGATGAATACAATCGAGTAGTTCAAGAGTCTGAACAGCGGGCCTATCTGATGCAGCCAAGCTTCAGGGCCTGGTATGACCGCGGATTCAATTTGTCAATGAACGACAATGCCTTTCTGTTGAAAATTCGTGGCTTCCTCCAAATGCGATTTACGCAACGGTTCCGAAACGACGCCTGGCGGAATCCCGGTGATGCAAAGAACTATCCGGAATTACTCGGCGTGTTCGGAGACTATCGAGCAAACCGGTCAACCAATGATGCCAGCACATTTAATCTTCGACGTGCGCGTCTGATATTTAGTGGGCATCTGTTCACTCCGGATCTGAAATATTTCGTACAATTGGCCGGTGAAACTGCTGAGAATGCTCAAAATCCCGGATCTGTTCAGTTACTGGATGCATTTGTTCATAGTACGCATCTTCCATTGCTCAATGTCATGGCAGGTCAGCATAAGGTGTTCTTCAATCGGTCCGAGATCAACAATGCCACGTCGATGCAATTTGCTGAGCGGTCCGGCGTGCAGGACGCCTTTACGGCAAGTGGATTGAATCGTCGCGACATCGGCATCACGATCATGAATGATGAAGAAGTGTACCCCGTCAACTACTACTTCGGGATCTTTAACGGCCTAGGACCCGGCTTCAACCGGTTTGGGACTTTCGAAAGTGAGGCGCCAGCCCAGGGGTGTCCAGGAGGGCAAACCGGCGGAGGACCTTTGGTCCCCCCATGTCAGAACACCGAGCGCAACATCAACGCAAATCTCAGAACGACCATCAGTCAGTTGATGTACGTTGGTAGATTGAACTGGAACGTTATGGGGCGACCGGGCTACGGAGAAGGCGATATGGCCTATTCCGAAACTCCGCAAATGGCCATCGGCGGAAACATTGCGTGGAATCCTGAAATCAATACGGCGACGGACAACGCATTCGTCGGAATTGACCTCGCCAACCTCAATGTCAGACGACAACTTGCGACCTTTGGCAACGGCCGCCAACTTGGCTGGGGGACTTTGGACTATCTGTCCTACGGATTTGACGGGGTCTTGAAGTATAAGGGCTTTTCACTGCAAGGTGAATGGTATTGGAAAAACATCAATCGGCATCAAAAAAGCGCCCCCTGCATGGGAACTGTAAGCCAAACGAATCTGACCTGTAATCTATTTGCTCCCACCCTGCTCGGCAATGCCACTGGCTGGTATGTTGCGAGTGGATATTTTCTGATCCCTCGCAAGCTGCAAGCCGCAGCTCGGTACTCGTGGTGGGATCCTGACACCAACGCGGGAGGCGATCTCATCAAGCAGGTTGATGTCGCCTTATCGTATTACATCAGCGGGACTTATGACCACCAGATTCAGATCCAATACACGAATATGTTCATGGGAACGAATGGCTTTGCCATCGGCAGAAGTGCGCCCTTGCCTCAAGCAGCGGTGGCTATCAATTCCTCAGGGACGGTTCCTTTGGATGCGAAGCCAGGGAATCTGATCGAGAATGCCATCCGCATTCAATATTCCATTTTCTTCTAATCACAGGGAGGCGCTGTGATGATTCCACCCAGGACACCTTGGAGATACAAGTTGACCGAAATCTTGGCGAACGAGGTTCCCACCAAACAAGGCAGTATCACCGTCGACGGGACCATCATCAATTGGATCGCAGGGGTCGTCCAATCTCAGTATGTCGGACTTGTGCGTGAAGGCGTACGAATCAAGGTGCTTGATCGCATAGATCTTCGAGTGAGGTGGCCGATCGGAGAGCCGCGGCATTTTGCCGACGGGCAGCAGGCGATAGCCGTCATTCCGGCCGAGGCGGTGAAACTGGAAGCCGGAATGTTTCGTCGGAGTAAACAACGATGGAATCGCTGGATCGGACGCATCGTGTTAATCGAGCATCTGGATCCAGGACTTGTATATACGGTAAAAGTGCATCGGGAGGAATGGACCCTCAAGAGCCTGGGGCCGGTTCTTGGAGCGCAGCAACCGGGTAAACCCTGGGACGTCGTCAATGTCGTGG
>Ga0157374_10004053_pt1 | contig 12307 bp, 4 predicted proteins | sample M25metaG_FD_115308 | JGI IMG/M metagenome (GOLD analysis project Ga0157374, IMG submission 115308) | Miscanthus rhizosphere microbial communities from Kellogg Biological Station, Michigan, USA - M2-5 metaG | ecosystem: Host-associated > Plants > Roots > Rhizosphere > Soil | place: USA: Michigan...
CAACACGTTCGATACCTCCGCAGTCCTTGCCCGCCGAGGTATCGAACGTGTTGTCGCCACCGATAATGACCCGCGTGCGTTGTCGTGCGCTAGAGATAACATCGCCCGGCTTGGGTTAAGTGAGCGCGTGGAAGTTGTGGAGGCCGATCTTTTCCCTGAAGGGCGAGCAGCGCTTATCGTATGCAATCCACCTTGGGTTCCGGCGCGGCCAAGTTCTTCGATCGAGCGGGCGGTTTTTGATCCGGATAGCCGTATGCTGCGCCAATTTCTCGCCGGTCTACGTGCGCATTTGGAGCCGGAAGGAGAGGGGTGGTTGGTGCTGTCGGATTTCGCGGAGCACTTAGGTTTGCGGTCGAGAAATGAGCTCCTTGCCATGATTGAAGAGGGCGGGTTAATGGTGGTCAATCGCATGGATATTCGGCCCAATCACCCTCGGGTTTCAGACGAAACGGACCCGCTCCATGCGGCGCGAGCCGCGGAGCAGACCTCGCTTTGGCGTTTGCGGTCAGGTGGTGTCGGCTAGGTCTATTGGAGGGGAATTTTCGTTATACTGCCTGGTCTTTTATTAGAGCGGCGGCACTAGTGGCTAGTTACCTTGGATTTGTATGTATGTCTTTGCATTGCTTGTAGGACGTGTTCTGCTCCCTCCCCATGAGGTGGAAGGAATACCCACAAATTCAGCATGATTAACCGCTAGCCCTCTTAGGTCAGCTTTCGAAGAATTGATATCCCGTGTCTGATTTATCCCGTTATTTTTCCCCCGATGGTCTTTTTGCTGCCGCAATTCCGGGCTACCGTTTACGTCCTCAACAATTGGCGATGGCCGAAAGCGTCGCGCTCGCGATTGAAAAACGCGAAAAGCTCATCGTCGAAGCCGGCACCGGTACGGGGAAGACTTTCGCTTATCTAGTGCCGGCATTGCTATCGGGCGGCAAAGTAATCGTCTCGACCGGTACCAAGACTCTGCAAGATCAGCTTTATAACCGCGATCTGCCAACGATTCGTTCCATTTTAAAAACGTCGGTAACTACTGCGTTGCTTAAAGGACGTGCGAATTACGTATGTCATTATTATCTGGAGCGCGCTGCATCCGATGGCCGATTCAATAGCCGTGAAGATGTCGCACATTTAAAGCGGATCGAACGCTATGCCAAGGTAACAACAAGCGGCGATAAAGCCTTGCTCCCCTCGGTACCCGAGAACGCAGCGGTGTGGTCCCACGTGACCTCTACTCGCGAAAATTGCTTAGGCCAGGATTGTCCGCACCATAAAGAATGCTTCGTGATGAAAGCGCGCAAGGCTGCGCAAGAGGCGGACGTGGTCGTGGTGAATCATCATCTTTTCTTCGCCGATGTGGTGCTGCGCGATGAAGGCATGGCCGAGCTATTGCCTGCTTGCAATACCGTCATTCTCGATGAAGCGCATCAATTACCGGAAGTGGCCACTGTGTTTTTCGGTGAGTCGATTTCCACCGCGCAGATCAGCGAATTGGCACGCGATGCGCGAGCAGAAGCAATGACAGCCGCGCGCGATTTTCAAGCGTTGCCGGATGCTTGCACAAAACTTGATAACGCTGCCCGAGAGCTTCGGCTAATTACTAAAGACGATAACGGTCGTTTGCCCGCACAAGCATTACAACGTATCAAAGGGTTTGATACAGCGCTCGATGCACTACATAAACAGCTTGATGCGCTCACCAAGCTGATCGAAACACAAGCGCAGAGATCGGAAGGGTTGCAAAAATGTTTCGAGCGCGCACTCGAACTGAAAAATCACTTACAACGTTGGTGTGACAACACCGCGGTTGATTTGATTCGCTGGGTGGAGATCTTCAATCATTCGCTGCAACTGCAAGCGACGCCATTGTCCGTTGCCGAACCGTTTCGTAGGCAATTGGAATCCGATGCGCGCGCCTGGATCTTTACCTCCGCTACCCTTTCGGTGAAGGGCGACTTTCATCACTATCAAGAGGAAATGGGTTTACTCGACGCCACTACGGCCACATGGGAAAGCCCTTTCGATTTTCCGAATCAAGCCTTGCTCTATGCACCGCAAGGCCTGCCCGAACCCAATACCGCCGGCTACACGGCGGCTGTCGTCTCTGCTGCTATTCCTATCATTCGAGCTAGCGGCGGTCGCGCATTCTGTCTGTTTACGTCATTGCGCGCATTGGAAGAGGCGCGTGCGTTATTGACCACAGCGCTCGCCGACGCGGGCCTGCAATTTCCTATCCTTGTACAAGGCGACAGACCTCGCACCGAATTGCTAGACCGCTTTCGCGAACTGGGTAATGCCATCTTGCTAGGCAGTCAATCTTTTTGGGAAGGTGTTGATGTGAAAGGCGAAGCGCTATCGCTCGTCATCATCGATAAACTGCCGTTCGCCCCGCCGGACGACCCTGTGCTCGCTGCACGTATCGAGGAAATCAACAAGCGTGGCGGCAATGCGTTTATGGATTATCAACTGCCGCGCGCGGTAATTAACTTGAAGCAAGGGGCAGGGCGGTTGATTCGCGATGAGCGCGATCGCGGCGTATTAATGATTTGCGATCCGCGACTGTTATCGAAGCCATATGGAAAAAGGATTTGGCAGAGTTTGCCGGCAATGAAAAGGACGCGTGACCGGCATGTAGTAGAAGACTTTTTCAACCAGGCAAATAGCGCGCAAAGCGAAGAAGCATCCGTTTTATAGCCACCAGTGTCCAATGATCGCCGTGGCGGTTTATCGGGGCCAACTTACTATTTGAGATTTGATAAAAAACCTTGGTGGAATTTCCACCAAGGTTTGGAATAAAAAACGCCCGTACAAGAAGGAGGTTACAAACGGGCGAACGAGGGGCCTTTAATGCTCAGCGGCTGTATTTATCTAAATTGTTTTTGTCCTTTAGATACTGCGATACAGCCGCAACATGTTCAATTGCGTAATCAATGCTGCCTTATCAGCACTTGTGCGATTACGACTTGGTAAACCTATAAGCACTTCCTGTGCCAATTTTTAAATGCATTTAAAATTAAACGGTTATGGTGTTTGGTTGCATTGCTTTCCTATTCGCAGATAAAAAATATGTCGCTGTATAGCGACGGTTGATGCGCTGCTTCGATTAAATGCATTGACGAGTCAATGGTTTTTGCTGTCGTTAATTAACGACGATGTTGTGGGCTTAATCGATATGGCTTATCGAATATCGCTGGGTGAGAAATCGGTCGTTCATGCGAATATCAGTTGTGCTGGTCGAGTCAGTCGATTTTCGCGCGGCACAATAGCACTACCTAGTGTTACTTCAGCATGGACTGCAGTTCTTGCAGCCCCGTTTCTACAAACAGCTATTGATGGAGCGCAACTTGATGTGATTTCTGTGCGCCGTCATGCCTGCATCGACTGTATTGCCAATGAGCAAATCCAATAATGATGCGTGCCAATGGATCGACATTTCGGTACATGTTTTTATATGGCCTGTGATGGCAATTTGTATGTCCGCCTCGTACGTCGGAACTTTTCTATAACACCAATAAGCGCGTTTAGTTGATTGAGACCCGTTCGCAGGACTTCTTTTTGCTATGCCAGTAATGTCGACGGTGGTGTTGCATCTTTATCCAGTGGCCGATATTAATTTTTTCTGCACCAAGGAGCTTGCTATGAAATTACGCGTTGTCGGTAAATTAGTACCAATTACAGCTTTGCTATCAGCCATCATCGTTCCATTAACAGGGATCGCCGCAAACGGTAATACATCACAAGACGCTACAGCACGTACATTGCAAGCGCGACTAGGAAGTTATCAAGAAGTGCCGGCCATATCATCAATGGCGCGAGGGGATTTTCAAGCGCAAATCGATGACAGCACAAACACGATAGCTTACCAATTGAATTACGCCGATTTGGATGGTTCTGCCACGATGGCGCATATTCACTTTGCGCAAAAAGGTGTTAACGGTGCCGTTGTTGTTCCTCTTTGCGATAACACTGGCGGGGCCACGAGTAGAGTGCAAAGTTGCCCGGCAGCACCGGCTACGATCACCGGAACAATTACGGCAGCGGATGTCACTGCAGGCGCTACGAATCAGGGCATCGATGCGGGCGAAATTGCTGAGTTGATAACCGCTATGCGTAACGGTGTTACTTATGCAAATGTGCATTCATCTAAATTCCCGCAAGGGGAAATGAGGGGGCAAATAAAGGTGCCGAAAACAACTTCGGGTAATGGCGGCAACAACAGTGGTGATTGATTCTTCTAGCGGTAGTCACTAGAACGGTACCGGCTACTAGGTGGATCAGAAAATTCATATTCAATAAGGGAAGATTACAAATTCAAAAAAAGCTATGTGAGCAGTCGAGCCAATTCCTTGACTGCTTATCGAAGTATGGCCCGGATTAAGCTGCATAAGCCGATTCGGGCTGAGCCCGTTGACGAAATGGTTCTTCCCATGCAGACGCTCTGTCGCAATCTAGAGCGGATTTCGACTGAATGTATAGTATCGCTGAGTTTCTTTGGGGTGCAGTGCTAGACGTGAGGAGCGCCGCTTGGTTATTCCAAGCAAGCGACGAACAACGACGCAATGGGCCCCAAAGAAACTCAGCGACCAATAATATTCAATTCTATGGGGTTGCCCCCAAATGCGGCCCCCGCGTCGTTGCGCTCCTTGCTAAGGCAATAAGCATTAGCCGCGTCGCGACGCCTAGCGGGCTTCCGCATTTGGGGGCAACGATACCGTACATTCAGTCGAAATCCGCTCTAGGCTATTCGATCGAATAAAATTTTTTACAAATCAGCCAGACTTGCTTCTTTTTATTCCTTTTTCTATTTTGTTTTCATTCTTAAGTGAGAAGCCGGAAATTGTCTTATCATTTGACTTTTGTGCGTCCACAATTTCTTTGATGTTGTGCTCCGGGATGGTTCTTGCGTGAACAATCGCCACCTTTGCCGGTTGGTGAATGCCGTTTTTCGTTATGCCTTTGGACACTTCAATACAAGCAAGTTGAAGATCATTCTCTGTGCATGGCAGAGGGTGAGTTAACACCAATGTCGAGTTGCTGGGAACTCCACTTCTGGGCAGGCTTACTTCAGTCCATCCACGTGCTCCGTGCTCATAATGCGCACTAATTAATCCTTTAATTGTGTCGTCCGGTATCGTCTCATCTGGTGTGCGTTTTCTCTTAACGCCTCTCGGCTGCTGGATTTCGGCGCTACTCGATTCGTTACCGCTCATTGATTGAGCAGGTGATCCCGATGGTTGTTGTTGGGAGAATGACTCAATCGCTTTATCCGAGATGCCTGGGATCTGTTGTCGTATATTTTTTAGTTCTCTATCCATCTTCGATTGCGTTTGTACGACGGATTCGCTCTCGTGCAACCATTCTTGTAAATGAGCGGAGAATTTTTCTGCAGGGGCATTCACTGCCGCACGAAGCTTGCGCAGAGTTTCTTCATTCCGTTCGAGATTTGCTTTTATATCGGCAAGTTGTGCGCCTACCGTATCTGATGGGTGGGCGGCATTACGAAATGCTTCTTCTGTTTCCTTAAATTTCTCTTGAAGACGTTGATGCATTGAGAGATTGTTCTCATGCATAAGAATAGCAATGCGATCGAGCCATATGGGCGGTAATGTTGTAACCGCATCACTAATCGAGGCCCTGGTGCCGGCGATCTGTGTTTCTAGTTCTGCGGATTGCTTTGTTGTGATCCCCGGCGTAAGGCTGTTAAATAAATTCCTGTGCTCCTGCATCAAGTTATTAACTCGGTTTTCATGTTGGAAAAGAATATCGGGTTTGTCATATGCTACGAGGTTTATACGATGCTGCAAAACGTTCACTCTTGCGTAAGTCGCAGCAATCTCATCGGAAAATGTTTTTAGTTGCTCTCCTTCCATTGTGTGCGCCGGCTGTTCAAGGTGTTGCTTATAGCTATGCAAAGAAGCGGAAAGGGAAGTCATGGTTTCCTCAAGATCACGGATTGGACTATCCTTGTCCTGTAAAGCGTGGGCCAACATCTTCAATTGTTTTTGCAACGCGGGTAAGGTGCCATTTATTAATTCGTTGACGTGATTTTTCGCTGCGTTTTTGTAATGGTTTTCGGCCGTTTCTTTAAGCAGGGACATTTCTTTAAGCAGGTGAGGCAAGGGCTGTTCATTTGAATTCCAAGCCTGCAACGTTTTCAGCTGGACTAATGTGGAATCCAGCACTTCTATATATATATCTGCCTCCACTTTGGATGTCTTTAACCATTCCGCCAAGTTAGCACCTGTCGTTTGATCCGAAACAAAATTGTTTATATCCCCGTCTATTTGTTGTGTATTAACTTGCCACTTTTGCTGTGTCTGAATAAATTTCAGAGACTGGCTGAAGCGTTCGGAAACGTCTTTCTCTACATCGCTCTCTAATGGAAATCGGCGCGTTGATGTTTTCTTTATTCTTTCTATCATTGCTTTCTCAAACGGCGCTCGCATCGCATGTTGCATGCGTATGCGCTGACTTTCCAGCAACTCTTGCTTCTTTGCCGTTATTGCTTTGTCTCGCCCTGATGCAACGAGCTTCTCCCATTTACCGTTTTGTTCTTTAAATCCAGGTTCTCTCTCTCCTCGCATTTCCAGTATTGCCCGTTGCTCCTCATCTTTTCTAAGCCTTTTCCCCTCGCTCGTAATATCGGTTACTAGCGTATCTAAGGACTTTCGTGCGTCTGTAAATGTGGTCGCATAATGCCGATATTGCTTCATGTCTTCGGTAAACCATGTTCGGTAGCTTCTATGCGCTTCTAGGGGAACCAGAACGAGGGATGGGCGCTCTTCCTCTACACGTTTTATGTCTTGTCGAAATTTTTCCGATATTGCAGCGTTACGAGGCTGCGCAAGATAATGAGAAGCATGTTGCAACTGTTGTTCGAGATCCTCTTGTGCTTTTGCAGGATCGGTTACGTCTATATGAGTAGCAAACAGGCTGTGGTTCTCTTTAAGTTCTTTTTGTAGCGCTACAATCGTTGCATGACCAGGCGGAAAAAGCGACGTGGCCGTAGAAAGAGACTCCGATGTTTCCTTTAAGATGCGATTTAGTTCTATTCGATGAAGCTGGCGCGCAGTGTTGTGTCTGGCTGAAGATGTGTTGGGCGGTAGCAAGCTTTGTGGTTGTTCATTCAAGGCGTTCATCGCATCGCTTAGATGGTCCCCATAAATCTCTTCTAGCTGATGTCTTTGCTCTCCCAACATGCGGTCATAAGGCAATATGCTGCTTGCCAATTTAGCCCTTTTTTGCTGGATAAGGCCACCGACTTCACGCCATGTTATAGGAGTTTTTCTCCTTGTTTCGTCCACTGCCGCGTGTAAACGAGTCGCCCACAGTTTTAAAAGGGGAATTTCATCCAATTTTTTTGGCGGTTCAAAAGCATCCAGTTCGCGTTGAATGAAGTCTATTGCTCCGTCGTTGTTAAGTATATTTTTTAGCTGAGGATTGGTCTCTTCGGCGAGTCGTTCTTTAATGCTTTTTATTGAATCTTCATCGCTCCCGTCCGATCTTGCTGACGGGAGCGCGCTGCGGAGTTGCCACTCTCTTTCTACCTCTAGCGCATAAATCGACGCTTTGTCCCATACGGCGGGAACTTCCGTTTCAAATAAAAATTCCGTTAATGACTTTAGCGCTGGAGGCATCTCGTCGATGCGGGCACCGCGGGTATTGAATACTACATACCACGGATGCTCGGTGTTTTGCCCGGATTCGTCAGGGGAGTTTTGTAGTTTGTATTGTTCGTGTTCCGCATCGACATTTTGCACTTTTAATTCCAAATCTGCGTACTGTGCGTGTCCAGCGCAATACAATTCATGAAATTGTAGGTGCTGCTCATAAGCAGCCCTAAGCGGCGCTTGCGAAAAAGGGTCCATTGTTTCGGCATCGAGTATTTTTTGAGCGACTCGAATATTGTTTTGCCACCGTTGTAACGTGTGGGCGTCTTCCAACTGCTCCATTGCTTCACCCGCCTTGTCTCCAATGTCCTTTGCGTCCTTTCTCAATTGGTATAACGTCTGCTCCTCATCGTCCCCCTCATTTAAGTTTTGTTTTTCTATGGCATCGAATATCTCCGACAGCCTTGCATCGTATTGCTTGATATCAGCTATCTTATTGCGCAGAGTATTGATATTACTTTCCGATTGTGCCGTTTCCGTTTGAGAGGAAATGTCGTTATGCTGCCGTTCTATTTGCTGTTCTAGCTGTTGCAGCCGTACTTCACGTTGTCGTTGATGCCAGCGTATCTCTCCAATTGCAAGCTCGGTAGCCAATTGAGCGCCAATGATCTGCCACTGTTTTTCGATAGTGTGGTAATTATCCTCGTCCTCAGATCGGTCTCTAAGCGTATTAATTTGCTCTATTACTAGCTCGGTTTTGTCATGGGCCAACTCGTATTTTTGTTTAGTCGTAAGCTCAGACCCAGTGTTGTTCGTTATAGCAGACATTAACCGGGTAATTTGATGTTCTCGCCACATGGATAATTGTGGTTCCGTTAAAGTGGTCAGCAACCAATCATGGTCATCTTCAAGGGCCTGCTGCGCTGCCGTGAAATCATCGAATTGCTGCTGGTTTTTCTCGAGCATTTCGTCCAAGGAAACGACGACACTACCCATTGCTTGTTGTTGCATATCCCGTTCATCATCGGATAACGCCAAAGGACCACCTTGGCGTAAAACATCTTGCCAATTTTCTCGCCAAGTTCGCAGAGTCTTTAAAAAATCCTGTTGCCCTAACGTTGCCAGGTTATTTTCCAACTGATCCAGTGTTGATTTGTTATCCGGTTGCTCATCGAGTGGACCATAGAGCCGGTCCAACTGGCTACGAACGTACAACAAATAATTTTCTTGCCCGGATATTCCAGAAAGCTTTCCCTCCAGCGAATCCGATATGGTGAATATGCGATGCTGAAGGCGATTTATGTATTGTGTTAGTAACGAATCAGATTCAGTTTCAGATACGCCGTTACCTTGCATTTGCCGGATTACCGATTGAAGGGTTCGCCGCTCTAAGGCATTTATCGCATTTACTGTTTCTTGTACGCCGCTTGTGAATGAGATTGGCGCTACTTTGTCCGGTGATTGTTCCTCCCAAGTAAGCAAGGAATCATCCCATTGTTTTGATAGATGGGAGAGTGCGTTATCGGTGGCATGTATTTCGTTCAATAGGTTTTCGGTTTCTATTGAATCAACGCCGGCCAACGTGGTGTGCGACTTTAATTCATGAGCTTTCGAAACTAGGCGGTCTTGTGTGGAGTGTTCCAGTAATGAGAGATTTCTGTGCTCTATCGAAAGCGTTTCATCGATTTGCAGAATCTCGTCTATGCTACTTCTGCATTTTTCGACGTGTTCCGCGGCCTTTGATATATCTTCGGTGGTGTTAGAAAACGTGTCTTCTAATTCTTCATACCGTGCTTGTTGTGCATCTAAAAGATTTAGTTGATCGAGTCGTTTGCTGATTACATCCGCTAGTGCCGATCGATACTTTGTGCGCTCTTCCAATAGCTCTCGCGCTTGTGTTCTGAGTTTCTGATCACCCGTTATTTCTTGAGTATCTTCGGCGCTAATGGTGGTAGATTGAATAGCATTTGACTCGTTCATTTGCCGGCCTTTCGAAGACGTTAATAACGCCTTTAGAATGATTGCTGTAAAAGTCTGCACACTAACGGCTCACCGTGTTAGCGCGAAAACATTTAACTCATTCGTGTGTTTGCAAGAGCCATGCCAATCTAGAAACAGGCGAGTCATCCATAACCGTTTAATATTATGGAAAAAAGAAATAAACAGGCGAAGCACTTTAGCAGAAGTGCAATGTCTTTATCCTTGGTTCGCGCAGAAGCGAAACGGATGCTGTCTCAGTGCCAATGGGATCAGCATTGATGAACTGAGAACGGCCAAAAGTGGGCGATGAGGTAGAGTAGGAAAAGGGTGTATGAAGCTAAGCGGAGATCTGCGGGCATGGTAGAAACCCATACCCGCAGTTTCCCAGCAGAAAAGAGATGCGGTGTCTGTAAATCACACACTTAATGCAACATGGCCCTCTAATTACCGCGAAAGAATCCGAGGAATTTTGATAGCCGCGAGGCCAATGTCTTATTGACGCGATTAAAATGATCGCGTAATTGCCGGGCTGCTACACTGTTTGCAACCGTATCCGTCATTTCTTCTGCTTGATGTTTACGAATCAAAGCGGGGTTGTTCCTGACTTCCACCGCTTGTGCTATCGCACTTTCAACATAGCGTGACAATAGCGACATGCTGACGGGCTTTTTAATGAAGCGGAAAATTTTTGCTTGATTAATGAGCTCGATCAATCGTGTCGAATCCGTCGAATCGCAAACGGCAACAACGAGAATATAAGGATGTTCTTTCTTCAGCATTTGAATGAAAGTGCGATCGGCTTCGCTTTGCACATCGAACGAGCACACCATCGTGCAGACCGGTTTTTGTTCTAGAACATTAAAAACGTCGGTGATACTGGCAGCGTGTTCCACATCAACTTTGCTGGACAATTCGCTTTTGGCTTGCGAGTACAGGTTTGATTTTGCGTCGACAATTAAAATAGTTTCTTTTTCGCCGCCGGGTAGGGGAGGCGCATTGTCGATGGCGGGATGAGCGCGATGTTGAGTGGGTAGTGGTACCACATCGGCAAGCTTTTTCGGCGCTTCGCTTGGTGTGGTGCTCGGTTGTGCGGTTTTAGCCAAGCTCTTGGAAAGTTCGATCGCTTCATTCACGGTTTGCTTGAGTTTTACGTTATCCCAAGGCTTCTGCAGAAACCGATGGACTTCCACGTCGTTGATTGCACCGAGAATCGCATCGGTGTCTGAATATCCGGTAAGGAGTACACGTATCGTATTTGGCGACAGATCAAATGCATGGCGAAGCAATTCCACGCCTGTCATTGTCGGCATGCGTTGATCCGATACGATGACGTCGAACTTTTTTGTTTTTAACAGTTCCACGGCTTCAAACCCGTCTGTCGTTACGGTGACGTTATAAGCGGAACGGAATACGACTCTTAGTGCAGTAAGAATCGATGGTTCGTCATCTACGAATAGTAGTGAGGGTTTGTCCCCTGTGTCTGTGGTTGCTGGACTTGTCATTTTTGTTTCCTCATTTCCTAATGTTGACGATGCTCGAATGCCGGAGGCATTCGATTATGCGGTAGCCATAAACTGGCTATTCGCTTCTTGCCCATGCTCTTCATACAATGTCGCCGGCGGTGCGATCGGTAACGTAATGATGAAGGTGGTGCCTTTCCCGACTTCCGATTCCACATCAATGCGGCCGCCGTGAGAGGTGACAATTTTTTTGCAGGTGCTTAATCCCAGCCCTGTGCCTGAGCCAGCCTTCTTTGTCGTAAAGAAGGGTTCCCATATTTTGGCGAGAATATCCGGTGGAATGCCGGTGCCATTGTCGATGATCGCAACGCGAACTTCATCTGACGACGTGGTTGTTGTTTCGATTTTGATTTCGCCTGTGTTATCCGGTAGCGCTTGGGCGGCGTTCTTAATTAAGTTCAGCACTACCTGATTGATCTGCGCAATGTCGCAATTGACCGGTGGCGTATCGCCGTATTGTTTGACGAGATTTACTTTCTTCAAGAAGTGCTTGGCGATAACTAATGTTGTTTCGATACCTTCTTCGATCTTAACTGCGGAAATTCTGCTCCGGTCGAGTCGAGAGAAGTTGAGCATGTTGACGACCACTTGATGAATGTATTCGACGTTTTTAACGCCTTCGCTGAGCAATTGATCAACGGTTTTCAGTGCTTCGAAAGAAATCAATTCTTCTCGCAGTTCATTGACTCGTACTAGTTGCTTACCCAGCGTGGCTTTACGTTGCGCCCGACCGGCTTCATCGGCTGGCGGCGGCACCAAGAGCATAGTGGATAATTTACTGGATTCATCTACGTATTCGCCTAAGACTCCCAGCAAATCCAACGAGCTTTGCAACCCGCTTTTTACCGCTGCGAGCGGCGTATTGACCTCGTGTGTGATACCGGCAACCATTTCGCCCAACGCGTTCATTTTTTGCGCGTGCACGAGTTGCACTTCGTTTTCTTTTAACTCTCGGGTTTGCTTATCGACAAGAATGCTGAGGCGCTTCCGCTCGGTCGCGTTGCGATACGTAATGATGCCTGCTGCACCGAACACCAATAACAGCGCAAATGCGCTATAGCCGAGCAGCAAGCGTTGGTAATCGAATTGCTGCTGCAGTTCGAGATCGAAGCGCTGTAGCAGAGCATTACCTAGCACGTCTATTTTTCCGACAACGGGAATGCCTGCGATTTCTTGTAGTAGTTCGATTTGCTTGGTGCG
>Ga0157374_10004055_pt1 | contig 12303 bp, 7 predicted proteins | sample M25metaG_FD_115308 | JGI IMG/M metagenome (GOLD analysis project Ga0157374, IMG submission 115308) | Miscanthus rhizosphere microbial communities from Kellogg Biological Station, Michigan, USA - M2-5 metaG | ecosystem: Host-associated > Plants > Roots > Rhizosphere > Soil | place: USA: Michigan...
CTTTCAGTCGTCAACAGCCGATGTCTCCCGTTGTGCTTGACTTGAACCGAGTGGTTACTGAAATCGATAAAATGTTGCGCCGATTGATCGGTGAGGACATCGACCTGGTTCTTGTTAGGGACCCGACGTTGGGCAGAATCAAAACTGATAGAGGACAGGTTGAGCAGATCTTGATGAACCTCGTTGTGAATGCGCGTGACGCAATGCCGAACGGTGGAACGCTCACAATTGAAACGGCGAATGCTACCCTCACCAGCGAGGATCTCCAGCGATACCCATTTGTCGAAGAGGGTCCCTACGTAATGCTCAATGTCGCTGATACCGGCTGCGGCATGGACGAAGAAACGCAGTGTCACATTTTCGAGCCTTTTTACACGACCAAGCCGCTTGGCCAGGGAACTGGACTTGGGCTCTCCATGGTTTACGGAATTGTTAAACAAAGTGGAGGATACATCCTAGTAGACAGTCAGCCGAATAAGGGAGCTCGATTCCGCCTCTATTTTCCCCAGGTAACCGATGCATTGGAGCCGGCGCGCGTCGGAATGCACAAAACCCTTCCCGGGGGCTCTGAGAACATTCTCGTCGTGGAGGACGAACCGGCGCTTCGCGCGTTAACCCGTACGTTCCTTGAGGTGGCAGGTTATACCGTTGTCACTGCAAATAGCGGCGAAGCTGCGTTTGAAGCTGCGCTCGGGGGCTGCGCCTCCATTAACATGCTGTTAACTGATCTAATCCTACCAGGGATGAGCGGCCGCGTGTTGGCCGATAGGCTGAAAATGGAACTCCCAGACATCAGAGTGCTCTACATGTCTGGTTATACCGATGACCTTGTAAGCAAGAACGGGATTGTTGACCGGGACGCTTCTCTCCTACACAAGCCATTCACGATGGAATCCCTGTTGAGTAAGGTTCGCGAGGTCTTGGACGCTGAGTGCTTGCGCGGTTAATTTTGTCTCCGGATAAGCCCTTCTGAGAGTAACGAATATTCTTACGGCGGTCATATTTAATCATTTACCAACTCCTCAAACACACCGCTCTTAACCAAGAAGAGACACGGGGCATAAAATGGAGCTTTTCACAATTCTCTGAAGCTGTTAACGTCGCCTTCACGACACTTCCCCAACACACATTTACGGTTTCGTAGTTTTGGCCATGCATTGGAAGCACGAACGGCGACTAGTATTCGCGGCCTCGCCGCGGTGGACTGGCTGGTTTTGCGAACGTTGCTGCTGGAGTCACCGCCTAAGTACAGATCAGAAAGAGGTTGGGGCTTTAGCGAAGCTCGTACGCATCGAGTTCTCAGAGCATGATTGCGAGGAGTTCGCTCACAAACATTGGATGACAGCAGAATCCTGTGAGTAACTTACCCGGTTGAATCGCTTGGTTTAGCTTCATCCGCCTAAATACCGGCAGTACTGCCGAATAGTCGGCACCTAAAAAGCGAACTGATGTTCAGCCTGGACTGGGCGGGACTTCTTGCGGTCGACTCCCACGCGCACTCATTTTGATGTCTGTTGGTATCCAAAGTGCAAGGTTTCTTGGAACTAATACTTGTTTCCTCGTAGCACGGTCATGGGCGAAGCTCAGCATGAACCACGCCAGCAAGTCGATCCTACTGGTGGAAGACGATGAAATCATGCGTACCGTAACAGGATTGTTGCTGGAGGCGGAAGCGCGCTGGCAAGTGATGACTGCGGACTCGGCAGCGGCGCTCAAACTGATCAAAGACTATAGCCGGAAGATCGATCTTCTGATTACAGATGTTGCTATGCCTAGGATGACTGGTCCAGAATTGGCACATATTGCGAAGCAGATTCGACCAGACATCCTGGTCATCTTCATGTCTGGCCATTCTCCTAGTACGGTAAAAGGATACGAAGACAGTATCGTCAACGCCGGCTTCTTACAGAAGCCATTCAGCCGCAAAGAACTCTTGAGTTTGATGCGAGCAATGCTCGGCAATGCCAGAGGATGATTCTTTTACCCCTTGGGTTGGCAGAGATCTTCCGGGATGCGAAATTCAATGCCCTTATTGAAAAACCCTGCAACAATTATCCATGCTTCGTTGTCAGACAATTGCGGGAAACGTTGTCTTAAGAGTTCGACGATGGCTTGCTTGCCCAAATTTGGGTTTTTGAGCAGGTAGTTGTGTATCGCTTTGATATACGCAGACATAAAACCTCCGATTTACTGCGAAGCGTAACGAATCTCGGCAATGTGATAGGTATTTCGGCCATCCTGCTTCGACTGATAGAGTGCAACATCCGCCGAGCGATAAAGGTCAGTCCAACTGTCTCCATGATCCGGGTACAACGCCACACCGATACTGCACCCAACATGCAGTTCGTGTTCGTTATGCGTTATCGGGGCACGGATGAAGCCCAGAATTCGACGACAAGTCGCATCAAGAAGTTCCGGGTCATGAACATAGTCCATTAGAAGGCAAAACTCATCTCCACCCAATCGCGCCACTGTGTCCCCTTGCCGAACCAGACTACTGAGTCTACATGCAACTTCAATAAGCACAGCATCTCCGGCGTCATGACCGAATCCGTCGTTGATCTCTTTGAAATGGTCCAGATCCAAGACCATCAATGTCAGCCGGTCGGATGAGCGCCTTGCATTCTCGCCCGCTGAGTGAAAACGATTTTCCAATAATCGTCGGTTCGGAAGCCTGGTGAGATGATCATACAGTGCCGCTTGCGCGAGGCGTTTCTGGCTTGCCTCGAGAGCTGCCGTCCGGAGTTCGACTCTACGTTCCAGATCTGAATTCAACTTGTGCAGCGCTTCGTCCGACGCTCTTTGCTCATTCGCGGCAGATCCTAGCATGAGAAGAGACCCGCCGAATCCGACCACCATTTGTGCAAATACCGTCAGAACACTTTCGCGCTCCACCCCAGCAAAAGGTCCGCTTCCAATCATCGTCGCTGACAGTATGGTCAGCATAACACCGACAAACATCACGTATGAAAAACTTAGCGAGAGGGTGGTAGCTACCCAGAGGAGTGGAAGCAATACCAAGAACGAGCCGCCTGCATTTCCGCCATGAGTCACCGTCTTGCCGTACAACATATAGATGACCGCGCCTATTGTCGATAGGACGCTGACACCGATTTGTGTAGGGCGGCTGCGAAGGAGGGACAAACAACCAATCGGTTGAGCTACAAGAAGTAGTAATGGCGTTAGCGACACGACTGCTGCACAATCGGACAGCGTCCAATCAAGCCAGTCCGTGAGGCTGGCGACGTTGACTTTGCTCCAGTGGCCCACTAACGCGATGGCGCCAGATATAATTCCTCCCATAAACACGCTGCCCAAAAACCGGAGGGATTCTTTCACGCGTGAAAAGGGAGCGCCTGTGCTGAAGTGTGGACGGAACAGCGCCGCCCCGAGAAGTGGTCCTAATGTATTGCCTAGCGCCACCACGGTGGCATAGCTAGTTGTTTGGCCAAAACTGACAGTATTGGTGAGAAAAGACCCAATCGCCACTCCAAGACACCATTTTGAACCACCCACGATGAGGCAGAAAAATGCGATAGCAGCAGGAGCCCAGATTGGTGCGGGCCACATCCGGAAGGCAGAGAAACACGTTTGAACCAAGACTGCGGTTCCCCAGTAGGCGAGAGCGATAATGGTATTCGCCCACAGTAACCTCAGACAGTCCAACAGATGCGAGCGTGGAACTCGGTGATTCATAACATAGGCCAGATCGGCCGGCTATTCCGTCATGTAACTAATCACGAGAAACATGCCGGTAGTATCCTGAGTCGTTGCAAGGACGGACTGCTGGATTTGTTGACCAGGTTTGACAATGTCGTTCCCACCAGCAAACATCACACTTGCTGTACCGGTAGGCGTGCAGTCGATATCCGCAGAAAGTAATGGACCGCTGCCGTTGGTGAGGTGAATAACTGCTCTCCCAGTGTCGACCTGGCAGAACACTTCTTTCAAACGCAATTGGCCGGTCCGATTTACGAAGATCGTCGAACGCTGCGCCATCGACCGGAACGGTTCTAAGATGGTATAGGTGAACTGTTGTGGCATTTTCTTGGCTACCTCAGCCACGGCTTGCCCGTTTTCAGAGACTGACAGCCGGCCATTGACATCAAAGCCGAGTTTGGATCGTCCTGCAGCAGCAGTGGTCATGATTGCAGGAGCCGCCTCTAACATAGAGCCACTGCATCCAGTACAAGTGCCCGTCAAACTCAAATTCCCGGTAACTTTTACGTCCGTTTTAAACTCCTTCAGGGTCGCGGTCAGCCGTTCCTTCCAGTTTGCCCCGTCGCCTACATTTCCAATGTAGCTAGAAAGCGATTTTGGGGCTCCTAATGAGATTCCGATGTGACCGGGTGCTCCGTCCCCTTGGTCGTATCCGATATATGCATCGTCGGAATCATTGGTCGGGCGATTGCTCGCCGTTGCCGCGGTTTTCTGGAAGTTCGAATCTGACAGAGTGATGATGTGACTAGGAGCGGTACCCAAAGTCGAGAAATTTAGTCTGCCTTTGAGGTTTGTTCTCAGGCCGCCATCACTATTAGGTTTGACAGCCAGAACCATTGCATTCTGCTCGTACAGGGTTTGCGGTGGTAGTGAAGATGTTAAACATGACGACCACAACGGGGACCCTGATGCAAGTGGGCACCGTTCACCAGCAATAGCTGGCCCGATACTTCCGAGGAGATTGACTTGAGTGAGACCATCCCCATTGAGGTTTAGCGAAGCAACTGCAGACGTCAAGTAGCCACCTTTATCATCACTCCCACCCAACACGAGCGGACCAGGCCAAAAGTCAAGCTTGGGGAAGTAAGAGGGTTTCGCGACGGAGTACGACAGAAGTGAAGTTTGGGAGTCCACAAAAGTGCAAATCCCATTCGTGCAGATTGCGGCGCGTGGAACGGCAATTGCGACTGCAAATGCACCTGTACCGCTTGGAGCTTGCAGCATCCCCGTTGTGGTTAGTACTCGCAGTAAATCGAACGAGTCTGCCCCGGTGATATCCGGTATTGTCACTGCAATCGGGGTGATTCCGTCGGAAAGAGCACCGCCAGCATAAAGCAAATTCGACACGCCCGACAGACTGCGAGCAGCCACGAAGTAGCGGTATCCGATTTGGCCTGTTTTTGCAAAGTTCGGAAAACTCCCAGTTGGACCTTCCCCGCCCGAGATGCTGATGCGCCCTCCTTGCATTATCACGCCTGCTATTCCAATGTTCCCAACCGGGTTCGAGCAGTTACCCACTTCCATGTACACGTTTTCCAAATCCGCTCCGCCATAACCGCCCTTTGCCTTACCTGTCCTGATCCCATACTGGGTGTAACCTTGAACCACGGAATCTGAAACCCGAAGCGTGTTTCCGCTCTGCCAATCGATTCCATTAGCACCACACTGGAAGCTCAAGTTAGCTTTATCGACCCACCCAACAGCAGCATATTTCGAAAAGGGACCCGGCGCGTATATCCACGACCCGCAAAAGGTCGAGTCGCACCGAACTGAACGGTAGCCGACAGTGTCGATTCGTTCTAGCTTTGCAGCTTGATCATTATCCACTTGTATGAAATGTCCAAAGCGGCTAATACCATCACGATTGTCAACAGCAGAAACCGAGCTTATTTCTGAACCATTAGCATTGTCTTCGATTGCGGATGCTGTTCCATTGGGCACTCCGGGTCGGAGTACTATGCCCTCGATCCGTATTCGAGTAAATAAGTTGGAGTTTGCCGGATCACCCAACATGATGCAGGTGTCATCTCGCTTGCAGGTGATGGTCGCACCGAACCCACTGATTTGGATGCCGGCAGCTCGGACAGAAAGACGCGATGTAAATACGTACTCGCCAGGAGTAATTGTTACAGATCGTGCGCTCTTACCTTGAGAATTGCGCAGCGTTGCGGAGATTATCGCCTCCTGTACTCCGCCCGTAGCGCTTCCGATTGTGAATCCCGCCGCATGATCGAACGTCGCAGTAAAGGTGAGGGTGCCCCGATCTGCGCCAGATGCGCAGTTTCCACCAGAAATTAGAACGTCCTCTGCTTGACCAACCCCTGTTATCGATAGGAAATGCCACTGATCATTTCCATTGACTCCAAACGGGCAAGGACTCAACGTGATGGTATTAGATCCCGGATGTATGGCTTGCGCCATAGGCTTTTGCTGCCAGCCATAGTCACCGCTGTATACGACCGGCTGCTTCGCTGGATCATCAGTCGGGCCTGTTGTTGCTCCTGAGCTAGACCCAATGGAATTTCCAAGTGCATCCACGACTGCACTGGTGGGTAATTTTTGGCCCGGGGCGAAATCAATCGTGCCGTCGTAGTTTATACGTAACCCTGTGGCCGCTGCGCTCTCCGCGGCATTAGCGTGTAACAGACTCAAGTGCGGTTGCGCGATGAGATTTGCAGCATCCGGCCCCTCGGCAATCCAACGAAGGGTGCCTTCATTGTTTGGAGCGTCTGATGCGATCTTGTATTGATACTTGAAATCTAATGGCGCCGACGCGGCGGTGCCGTTTTCATCGAGTAAGCCAGATGGTAGAGGAATGCCTCCCGCAAAGGTCTGACGTTTCGAAAACGCATTTTCCAGTTTAACTTTTGCAAAATCATTGTCGCTGAATCCATGAAGTAAATCGACGTTCAAATTACGGACAAGATCCCGTGACATTACCGACAGGGGAGGGCCCGTAACGGCAGCAGAGGTGAAGGACGGCCCGATTCTAGAAATTGAATCAAAACCAGTCGCCATCAATCTGTTGATACCTGCAGGAAAACGCTGTGGGACGAGGATCCCGTGACTTGCTATCGCCATTTGCGACAATAGCTCTTTCTTAGTGACAAATTCTGATGCCGGCAATCCTGCCAACGTGGATGCATCGTAAGCTTTCAGAGCGTAAGGGACACTGGCCAATATCGTTCGTGGTAACTCAATTCCGTCTTCGGAAGCAACGCCTAGCCAGCGAGCCTCGACGACGGCAAAATGCACTACAGGTAGCCCATTCGCGGAATTGCTACCGAGCAGCACAGAGTAGCGCCCCTGGGTGTCCAGCATTACATTTTGAGTTTCTTGCCATAGGGGGACGCCGCCGAACTCTTGTTCATAAATGCGGAAGGTAGCTCCGACCACACCGGTCTTAGGACTTCCGCTACGATCGAGAATTCGCCCGCTGTAGCGAACCAGCATTGGGACCGCTCCATTCGTGCGATTTAGAACTCCGATCGAGGAGGATGCAGGCTCCCCTTCTCCCGTCGCGGCTCGCGGTACTTGTGCTTTTGCACACAAGCCTAAGATAAGCATTGCTAAGAGGAAACGAAACCCTTGTATGATTGCGCAATCCTGAACGTTGTGGCGTCTCATATGTTTGATCGGCATTCGTCAGTTCCGCTATTCATCAATTGCATTCAATAATTGCATTCAATCGCGACCAGCTCCCGGTTGACTGAATCGCTTAATCACTTCTCGAATACAAAATGCACGTTGCCTGCCGATTACGATGACAGCGTTACGTTGGATAGAGAGCACGTCTACAAGCTACGAACGAAAGCCGCAATTGACAGAATGGTCGTTTCCACGGTGACGATGCTGCCGAGTTTGTCCGGCCTGTGGATTTTGTCTTGACTTTAGATGAGCACGTCCGTACTACATGACCCTGATAGTCACATTACCTTTGACCTGTGAAGTGCCGTCGCCCAGATCGCGCCGTCTTTGAACCAGTGACATAGCAAAGGTAATCACCGTGTGACGGTGATCACAGCAGCGCCATACACAATGCAAGCTATGCTTATTTCATGTTATCGCTCAGAGGGAACACCGCCGACGGAATTGCATTTCAGTGCAGCGATTCTGGGTCTGAAATCGACGTTCGGCTGTTGCTGGACACACAGCGCCACGTGGTTCTTGTGTGCTCCAGGTGTCAATTTAGCGTTACGGCCGGGGCTCTCGAGGGTCTAGCCTCAGAACAGAGGGCTACGGCTGTCTCAGTCATGCTTAAGCATCTGTGTTTACATGCAACCGCCCTGGCACCAAAACGGTGATCACACGAGGATGTGATGTCCATCACAAAGGCAGCAGCCATAATCGCAGTACGATTCAGTTATATCTCCCCCATGCGCGGAGGATAGTATGGTTCCTTCATGGGGAACATCGAAGGTCGGGGCGGCTGATGATACAGCCGAAAGCCTGTATAGCGAAATGTTTGAGAAGTCCGTTGCTGGCATGTTCCGCATGACCATAAATGGGATTTTCTTGCAGGCGAACGATGCACTCAGAGGCATGTACTGCGACTCCGACGCTGTGGCAACGTACACACGGTTCGGCGCCGCTCCGAACGACTATGCGGAATTCCAGAGACGACTGGACGAAGACGGATCGGTCCTGGACTTCGAGCTCCCTGTGCGGAGACATGATGGAAGTCGGATGTTTCTCCTCATTAACGCGCGGGCCGTCCGCGGCAAGGATCAGTTGATTCGGTATTACGAAGGTACCGTAACCAACACAACTGAACGGAGGAGTTTGCAGCTCCAGCTTCATCACGCGCAGCGTATGGAGACGCTAGGCAGGCTTGCGGAATTTATAGCCCATGACTTCAACAATGTTCTTGGAATCATCACTGGATATTGCGACGTCTTAAAGATAAACAAGCTGCTCGACGGAGAACTCGCCGAGCCGGTCAACGAGATTTACGCAGCGGCACGACGTGCTGCCTCATTGGTCCAACAATTGTTAGCCTTTGGCAGCAAGGAGCTTTTACAGCCTGCCGTATTGGACGTCAACGAAGTGGTCGGCAATCTCAGCAAAATGATGCGTCGGTTGTTGGGACATAATATACAGCTGGTGCTGGACCTGCACTCCGACCGTTCTTTCATCTTCGCCGATCAAGGACAAGTGGAGCAGGTCCTGTTGAACTTGATCATCAATTGCCATGACGCTATGCCCCAAGGTGGTCAAGTGGTTCTTAGCACAACGGTGTTGACGATCGAGCCCACACGCAGCGTGGAGCGCGAACCCCTTCACCCTGGACGATACGTGGCAATTGGCATCGAGCATAACGGAAGCAGCCTCGATGACACGGCGCTCGAGCACATCTTTGAGCCTCTCTACACTACTAACGGGGCTCCGGGAACGGGTCTTGGCCTTTCAATTGTGCAGGAGATCGTTAAATCTTACGGTGGTTACGTTCGTGCGTCGAATGGCCACGGCCATGAGACGATTTTTACGATCTACTTACCTTTTCGCCCCGAGGAGCGTCTCACATCGACTTTCCCACCGATGCAGCGGTTGCGAGGCTCGGAAACGGTCTTGCTGGCGGAAGACGACTCTAATTTGCGGATGCTTACCGCGGGATATTTACGTGCGCTCGGCTATACAGTAATAGAAGCTGAGAATGGCTGCCAAGCGATTACATTCCTCGATGCTAGCGGACAAGCCATTCAAGCACTCATTACGGACCTGGTGATGCCACAAATGGATGGACGCGAACTGGCCGCGCGTTTAGTTGAGAAATGTTCTTCCCTCACGATCCTGTACATGACTGGATATACACATCATGTGACCGGACAAACTCGGGTGCTGCGCGATAAGGAACATGTGCTGCAAAAACCTTTTTCACTGTCAGAGCTCAGTCATAAACTGCGGCAAGCTTTAGATCATAACCTGCAATCTGTTTAGACGTGCAGTCAAGTTGGCCACAGCTGTGTTGCGTTAACATTACATGAGCGCTATTGCCGATCATGGAGCGACCTGAACCATTGAACTCGCCAAACATCCTAATCGTAGACGACGACCTGCACTTCCTCGCCATGGCCAAAGCGTACATGTCTGCCTTCGGCTTCACAGTCATTCCAGCAGGCGATCCAACCCTTGCACTTGATTTGTTAAGTCAGCATACCATCGCAGCAGTTCTCACGGATCTAGAGATGCCGGGCATGAATGGTGTTGATTTAGCACGACAAATACGAGAAGCGCATCCCAACATCCCGATTATAGTTCTTTCTGGATCTGCCCTTACAATGGATCGGCTACCTTCAGATGTGAATTCCACTTTTTTGAAAAGCATGCCGCTCTCTCGCTTATGCGAGACGTTGAGTCAACTGTTGAACAACAACTAGACCGACTCGTCTGCGATCGCTTGTCACAAGATTCGCCCGCTTACCGATCACACGCAAAAGGAGTTACATTCGGATCTGTAGATCTTTAGAATCAACAACTCCGTATTCGACGCCGTTCAGGAAGCGCTCTATACCGCTGGCGTCAACGGGCTTAGAAAAGAAATACCCTTGAGCTAGGTCGCACTCCAACCGTCTTACCCGGTCCAGTTGAGCTGCCGTTTCGACGCCCTCAGCTACCACCTTCAACCCGAGGGAGTGAGCCAGTATGATAATTCCTCGAACTATTTCCAAGGTATCCCGATCGTTAACAATTGTAGTTATAAAAGACCTATCAATTTTCAGACAATCAACTGGAAAGGCGCGTAATCTGCTTAACGACGAATACCCAGTGCCGAAATCATCGATGCTGAGACTAACTCCAAGCCTTTTAAAGGCTTTGAACAGGCCTTCAGTTTGGGCGCTGTCAGCCATTGCTATGCTCTCTGTAATTTCAAGGTCCAGGCACTCGGGGCGGATGCCGGTTTCACGAATGATCCGATCGATCTCTTCAACCAGATCCGGATGATTGAACTGTTTAGGGCTAATGTTGACGCTCATGGTCAACCCGTGAATTTGTTTGAATTGCTCCTGCCACCGTTTTAGTTGCCCAAATGCTTCCCGCATCAAAAGGTGGTTCATATGCAGTATCATGCCGGTTTCATCGGCTACGTTGATAAACTCGGCCGGAAGAACGAAACTGCCATTTCGCCGCCATCTAGTCAGCGCCTCGAAGCCTGCCACTCTACCCGTACGGGCACACACTAGAGGCTGATAAAATGTTTCGAACTCTCCCGACACTAGTCCCCGCCTCATATCGCTCTCAAGTTGCAGACGCTTGCGCGCGGCGCTGTGCATCGCAGCATCTGACACTTCGCATTTTCCTTTCCCCGCTCGCTTAGCACGGTACATCGCGATCTCTGAGTCGCGCAAGATTTCCTCCGCATCAGAGTAGGAGGCTGTCGATAGTGCGATGCCGATACTGGCAGTGATCACGATCTGATGGTCTTCAACCATAAAGGGCGGCCCTAACTTTTGCTGGATGCGTTCTGCGACTCGGATAGCGTCACTAGGACTCTTAATGTCCTCTAGCAACACGGTAAATTCGTCGCCTCCAACACGGGCTAAGCGATCAGCATCTTCCACAGGACCTGTGGTTCCAATATTTATTCTTGAAATGGTATCGTCCTCCCGCAGGCAGGATTGCAATCGACTACCGATCTGAACTAACAGCGTATCTCCTGCAGGGTGGCCAAGACTATCGTTAACGAACTTGAATGAGTCCACGTCGATGAACAATACCGCTGTTTTGAGCTGCGGATGGCGGCGTGCTCGTGCGAAGGCGCGCTGTAAACGGTCAGCGAACAGGCTTCGATTAGGGAGATTCGTGAGTGAATCATGAAGTGCATTGTGAGCCAGCCGCTCCTCCGCGATCCTCCTATCCGTTATATCTCTATTTACAATTACGAGCTTTTCCACTTTCCCAAGGACGTCAACAATTGAGCTCGCCGTTGACTCGAGTGTTCGCCAGCTTCCATCTTTGTGGCGAATTCTATATTCGATTCGCTGTCCCTCGCCTGTTTGCATCGCCTTGACAGCTGCCGCCTGCACGCGCGGACAGTCGTCGGGGTGAATCTGCTCTGTCGCAGGCGTTTGGCTGAGTTCTTCCGGGGTATAGCCTAGTATCTTTTGGTATGCGGGACTGTTATAGAGCCGATTGCCATCTACATCGACCACCGCAATCATGTCCGCGGCGTTTTCCGTGATCAATTGGAAGAGTTCAGTTTGGTGCATCAGCTGGCGTCGGATGCGCTGCAGTTGTAAGTGTTGATATGCCGTGTAAATGTCGAACAGCAGTACAAGGGCGGCCAGGCCTCTGATCCAGTCTGCCAGATTAACCCGGTATGTCAGATCCGGCACTGTGGTTGGAAATGCCATACAGACAATTCCAATTGTGAGCGCTAGAGTAACGACCACGGCCAAACCCCACAACCACCAATCGCGACTCTCGACTACGCGAAGGCGCTCTAGCATCGTTTCCGGAGTATCGGCGATACTTTTTGTGATTTCGTTCGGGTCCATCATGTTTGGTTTGCGAGCCACTCGCTTCGATCCTCCGTTCAACAGGTGACCACGGACCAGGGGCGCCTTTGGCGCTTCTCCTCCAAGC
>Ga0157374_10004056_pt1 | contig 12302 bp, 14 predicted proteins | sample M25metaG_FD_115308 | JGI IMG/M metagenome (GOLD analysis project Ga0157374, IMG submission 115308) | Miscanthus rhizosphere microbial communities from Kellogg Biological Station, Michigan, USA - M2-5 metaG | ecosystem: Host-associated > Plants > Roots > Rhizosphere > Soil | place: USA: Michigan...
CACACCCGCGATCTCCGTGCTGTCCGCCGTCGAGGGCCTCAAGGTCATCCAGCCCGACTTCGAAGATTTCATCGTGCCGATCACCGCGGTGATCATCGTGGCGCTGTTCACCGTCCAACGGCGTGGCACCGCCGCCGTCGGACGGGTCTGCGGGCCGGTGATGATCGCCTGGTTCGTGGCGATCGGCGCGTGCGGAGTGATGGGCATCGTCGACAATCCCGAGATCTTGAAGGCGCTCTCGCCCACCTACGCCGCGACGTTCCTGTCGGACCACTTCCATATCGCGTTCTTCTCACTCGCCGCGATCGTGCTGTCCGTCACCGGCGCGGAGGCACTGTATGCCGACATGGGCCACTTCGGCCGCAAGTCCATCACCTTCGGCTGGCTGGGCCTCGTGCTTCCTGCCTGCACGCTGAGTTACTTCGGTCAGGGTGCACTCGTGCTTGCCGACGAGTCGAAGGTCAGTGCACCGTTCTTCCTGCTCACCCCGGAATGGGGGCGGATTCCGATGGTGCTTCTCGCGACCGCGGCGACGGTTATCGCGTCGCAGGCGGTGATCACGGGGGCGTTCTCGGTGGCGTCACAGGCGGCTCAGCTCGGCTACCTGCCGCGGGTGCGCATAGAACACACCTCGGCGTCGACGATCGGTCAGATCTATGTGCCGTGGATCAACGGTTTGCTGATGGTGATGGTGCTGATCCTCGTTTTCGCATTCCGTAGCTCCGCTGCGCTGGCGTACGCGTTCGGCATGGCGGTGACGGGCACGATCACCATCACCACCACGCTGTTTTTCTACTACGCCCACACCCGGTGGGGCTGGCGGCTGCCGCTGGTGCTGATCGGCGGCGGGTTCCTGTTGCTGGTGGACCTGATGTTCTTCGCGGCGAACCTGACCAAGCTCGTGCACGGCGCGTGGCTGCCACTGCTCATCGGCGTCGTCGCGTTCACGGTGATGACGACCTGGCAGAAGGGCCGCGAAATCGTGACGCGGGCAAGGGAAAAGGCCGAGGGACCGCTGCGTGAGTTCATCAACGGCCTGCGCGAGTGCAAGCCGCCGCTGGTGCGCATGTCCGGCACGGCGGTGTTCCTCAACCGCGGAAAGGAGACGGCACCCCTTGCGATGCGCGCCAACGTCGAGCACAACCGGGTTCTGCACCGGCACGTGATCGTCATGTCGATCGACACCGTGCCGGTGCCGCGGCTGTCCGACGACGAGCGGATAACGATTGACGAGCTCGGCTACAAGCGGGACGGCGTCATCCACGTCAGCGCGTGCTACGGGTATATGGAGAGGCCGAACATCCCGGCCGCGCTGCGCCTGCTCGACCCCGCGCATACCGAAGGCAACATCGACGTCGATGCCGCGTCGTACTTCCTGTCCAAGCTCGAGCTGATGGCGGGTAAGGAACCCACGATGACACCGTGGCGCAAGCGGCTTTTCATCGCGACGTCCTATATCACCGCAGACGCCGCCGCGTATTTCAGCCTGCCGCTGGACCGCACGGTGATCATCGGTTCCCGCATCGAGGTCTGAGGCTCAGTCGTCGTCCTTGTCGCCTTTGTCGCTCTTCTCGTCTTTGTCGTCCTTGTCGCTCTTCTCGTCCTCTTTCTCGCCCTTGTCCTCTTTGTCGTCCTTATCGTCCCTCTTCTTTTTCGTGTCCTTGCCCAGCTCGATCGTGGCCCAGTGACCCGGCGAGACGAAGACGCTCCACTCCCCGTCCTCACGGCCCAGCTTGAGTACACCTCCGTCGACTTCCCACTTGGTGCCGTCGTCGTAGTCGGACTCTTGCCCGTCGGTGTATGTGAGTTTGAACGCCATGGTGAGGCCTCCGCTTCAGGTGGTTGCTCAAGTCGATGTCCTCTGAATACCCACATTCGCGCGTGCTCAGCCCAACGGAGACAGGCCCGCGGCGGAGAGCGTGTATGCGCGGTGGTCCGGCCGCCCGCCGGTGGCGATCTCCAACACGGACTTTCCGACCTGCTCCGCCGTGAGGGCGGGCCGCAGGGACTGAACGAACGTGTCGACGTCGACGCCTTGCCGCTCGGCGTAGGCCGCGACGGCCTTCGCGCCGAGTTCAGTCGACGGCGTCAACGCGGGCAGCACCGAGACGAACTCGATGCCAAGTCCCGCACGTTCCGACTCGAGCGCCGCGTAGCCGGTTATGAATCTGACGGTTGCTTTGGACCCCGCATAGCCGCCACTGAGCGGCGAGCCATTGATCGCCGCGCCGCTGGAGAACGCTACGACGGTGCTGCCGGGTGCCAACGGGCGCCGCAGTGCCTGGCGGATCCAGTGGAATGCCTGCGCTACATCGACATTCCAGTTCTGGCTGAAGGACTCCCAGGTCTGCTCCTGCAGTGGGCTCATCCGGGGTGCGGCCCCGGCGCAGAGCACCACCGTGCGGGGCTGGTGCTCGTCGATCAGTCGGGGTGCAGTAGCGGGGTCGGCGGCGTCCGCGGCGACTGCGGTGAAGTCGGCGAGTTCGTCGCGCAATGTGTCGAGTTGGGCACCGTCGCGGGCAACGCCGACGACGCGTGCACCGGCTGCCGCGAGGGCAGCGGCGATGCCGCGGCCGAATCCGCGACTGGCGCCTGTGACGATCGCCGTGGAGCCGGCCAGAGAGTTGTTGGATTGGTTCATATCGAGTCAGATACGCATCACGGGCGGGATTCATCGGTTCACCCGCGATGAATTGGAGTCACCGGGCGTATCTCTATTGAGGGAACAGCTCGAATTTTCGTCAGGTAGGAGAAGCCCCGCCGTGCCCGCTCAGCAGGAATTCATCGAACAAGCCGCTCCATTTCGCGCCGAGTTGATCGCGCACTGTTACCGGATGCTTGGTTCGGTGCAGGACGCCGAGGACCTGGTCCAGGAGACATACGTGCGGGGCTGGCGTGGCTATGAGGCGTTCGAGGGGCGTGCGGCGCTGCGGACCTGGCTGTACCGCATCGCGACCACCGCGTGCCTGCGCGCGCTGCAGAACCGTGCCCGCCGGGTGCTACCCGCCGGACTCGGCGCCGGGTCAGTCGATCCCGAGGTCGACATCGACGCGAGCAAGGCCGGATATCCATGGCTGGAGCCAATTCCCGACACATTCACGCCCGAGGCCGCGGTCACCGCCAAACAGAGCATCCGGTTGGCGATCGTGACGGCGCTGCAGGAATTGCCTGCCCGCCAGCGGGCGGTGTTGATCCTGCGTGACGTCGTGCAGTTCAGCGCCGCCGAAGTCGCCGAACTGCTCGAGACGACACCTGCCGCCGTCAACAGCGCGCTGCAGCGGGCCCGGGCGCATCTCGCCGAAGTCGCGCCGAGGGACGACGACGTCACCGAGCCCGAAGACCGCGAGCTGTTGTCACTCGTCGAACGCTATTGCGCGGCATTCGAAAACGGCGACGTAGCCGCACTCACCGCGCTGCTGCAAGCCGACGTCAAACTCGAGATGCCGCCGTTCGCCGTCTGGTTCACGGGCCGTGATGCCGTGACACGTTTCCTGTCCGCGCGCGCCTTCTCTGAGCCGGGCGCCGTCCTGATGATCCCAACGTCCGCCAACGGGCAACCCGCCGTCGCGGATTACCGGCGTAACGCCGACGGCGTGATGCGGGCCCACGCGATACACGTCCTCACGCCTGGCGAGGACGGAATCACCGCGATCACGGTGTTTCTGGAGCCGGACCTGTTCGCAGTGTTCGGCATGCCCGAAAGCAGATGAGCGCCGATAAGCGACCTCAGTTCCGGAACACCGCCCACCGCATCGCGCTGTATATGAAGACTGCTTCGCAGGCTCCGGCCACGATCCGCGCGACGTGATATTCGACGCCGAGGGCCGCCAGCGCACCGGACACGCCGAGGATGAACGTGCGGTAGTTCACCACGATCACCACCACGTACACCGCGAATTGCGGCCCCACCGCGGCGTGCGAGCGGAAATTCAGAACGCGGTTGAGGGCGTAGCTCAGCGTGAACGCGCAGGCATACGCGACCGTCACAGCGACGACAAGCGCGACGCCCAACCCGCCGTGCAGCAGTGTGAGAAGCGCCAGATCGAAAGCGAACGTGGCGCTGTTGAGCACGACGAAGCCCAGAAATGTCGGCGCCACAATCGAATCCAGCCCTAACGGCAGGCGGGCGACGGCGGCTTCACAGAGCCGGTGGAAGCGCTCGATCGGCCGTGGGGACGCTTCGGACTCCACGCTCATGCAGCCACGCTGACATGGGCAGGTGGCTATTCGCTGAGCACAGGGCAAACGTCGGGCGACGTCAGGTAATGCCGAACTGAGCGAGTAGACCGGTTGTCCGCCACCAGATCAGCGAGCCGAACAACACCAGGATGGCGACCGTCGCCGAAATCTGGATCAGCGAGCGCTGCGCACGCGGTGCGTACGCGTATGCGGCGGCGACGACTGCTCCTGTGACCAGCCCGCCGATGTGCCCCTGCCAACTGATGTTCTGCCCACCGAGAAGCGGAATCACGAACGTGAAGGCCAGGTTGATCGCGATGAGTGCAATCACCCACCGGACGTCCAGGTTGAGCCGCCTGCCGACCACGAAGGACGCGCCGAAGAGACCGAACACGGCACCCGATGCACCCGCGGTCGCCGCGTTGAGCGGTGAGAGCAGGTAGACCAGGACCGAACCGCCCAGCGCGCTCAACACATACAGCGCGGTGAAGCGCAGGCGGCCCAGCCAGGCCTCCAGCGGAGGGCCGACAACGAAGAGTGCGTACATGTTGAACAGCAAATGCGTGATGCCGTAGTGCATGAACGCCGAAGTCAGCAGTCGGTACAGATCGCCGTCGGCGACGGCGGGCGACCGCAGCACGAGTTCACTCTGCAGGGTCGGGGACACCGTCTCCAGAAAGAACAGCGCCACGTTGACGGCGATCAGCGTGTAGGTGACGACCGGCTTCGCCCCATACTGCCGCCCGCCGACCGCGGTCCGCGGCTGGCGCACCGTCTTCGCCGCCTCACCGACGCACTCCGCGCACTGATGGCCGACGGCGGCGTCGCGCATGCACTCCGGGCAGATGGGCCGGTTGCACCGCGTGCAGCGGACGTACGTCGCTCGGTCGGGATGCCGGTAGCAGGTGGGCGTCGCCTGCGGAGTGCTCGGGATGCTCACAGCGTGCCGAACAATTCGATCCAGTTGCCGTCGGGATCGGCGACGAACATCCAGCCCATGCCGGGCACCGGAGCGAACTCGGTCACCGGCTCGACCAGCTCGTACCCGGAATCGCCGACCGCGTCGGCCACTGTTCTCAGGTTCTTCACCCCGACCGTGAAGTACCTGACACCCGCTTGGGCGCGGCCGCCGCCGGGAGCGGCAGGCGCGGGCGGCGGCGGGTCGTACGTGACGAGCTTCACCACGCCGCTGCCGAGCGAGTACCGCCGCTGCGACCCGCCGGGGAACGCTACTTCGCCCTGGAACTCCAATTCGAGGAAGCCCTCGTAGAACGCGACCATCGCGTCGAGGTTGGTGGTGACAAGACCAACTTCGATGCCAGGGGTGAGCAGGTCGAACCGCACGGCCACGAGACTACCCATGGTGCCGAGTGGTCCCACCGGTCGTAGTTCACCGCCGCGGCCAGTGGACGGCGGCCGACGAGTCCGTGCTTGCCGTCGGCCACCCCGCCGGGGCTACTGATCGACTCCCCACACCAGACAGAAGGGGTGACCCGCCGGATCGCGAAAGACCCTGAACCGATCTTCGCCGACGGCATCGTAGACGCGGGTTGCGCCGAGCTGACGGACTCTTCGTTCGGCTTCGTCGACGTCGTCGACGAGGACGTCGAGGTGAAACTGTTGCGAGCCGCTGGGGTCGGGGAATCTCGGTGGAGCGTGCTGCGGCGAGTACTGGAACGCGAGCCTGCGACCATCCGGATCGGTCAGCACCACCCACGTGTCGTCCACGGCGTGGACCATGCCGCCGAGCACGCCGGCGTAGAACGCCGCCAGACCCTTCGGATCCTTGCAGTCGACCACCACCGAGCGAAGTCGTCCGATCATGGCACCGGGATTACCGGTCCCGCTGTCCGCTAACCGTCGGTTGGACGTGGCCGAATCCGGTGTGGCTGCGGCCCACGGGCAGCGACGCCGACGTGGCGAAGCCGGGCGCGGCATCGCACATGCCCGCTGGATGACTCGGTACGGCGGGCGCGGCGGCGTCACACCGAGGGACGCCTCGAATTCGATAACAATTCGATCACCTCCGACATCACGATCAATTAAGGGCTTTCGACAGATTCTGAGAGTTTTCAAGATCTCCCGCCCGATCTGGTGAATGGCTTACCGAAATCGGCCCTAAATGAGGGCGATATCACACTGCTGGGCTGTAACGCTTGGGGGTGCGGCTTCGGTGGGGTCCCATGGTGAATTCGCCCGGTTTACCTTTCCGCTACCGTGGGGACGGGGAAATCAGCGACAGAATCGCAATTAAGGAAATAAATGATCATGAATTTCAGTGGTATCACGGCGCGCCGGCGCATTGCCGGCGTCGCTGCCGGCGCACTACTCGGGGGCGTCGCAGCAGCAACCATCGCCGCGCCCAATGCGGCCGCCGCGCCCGACTGCACGGCCGACGGGGTGTCCAACACCGTCAGCACGACGCTTGGCTCCGCGCGGGCCTATCTGAACACTCACCCGGGTGCCAACCAGGCCGTCGGCGCGGCGTTCAGCCAGCCGCGCGATCAGGCGGCGGGCACGCTGCGCGGCTACTTCACCGCCAATCCGCAGGAGTACGACGACCTGAAGGGCATCCTGGCGCCGATCGGCGACACCCAGCGCCAGTGCAATGTGTCGGTGCTACCGCCGGAGCTGGCCTCGGCCTACACCGAGTTCATGGCCGGTTAGTCCAAACCCACCGGGACCCGCCGCTGCGCCGTCGCTGCAGCGGCGGGTTTTCGTTAGCCGGACTCAACGTCTACTCTTGACCCATGGTGTCGGCAAGAACAGCCGCTTTGGCGGCTGCGATCGTTCTCGTCGGCTCGGCCGCGTCCGCCGCGACCGCCCAGGCAGATCCCGAGCCGACACCACCACCACCCGCGCCGGAATCACCACTCGCGCCGGCACCACCCGCGCCCGGGTCCGAGCCCAAGGCGACCATCGACGGTGACGGCACGTACGCGATCGGCACGGACATCCAGCCCGGTGTGTACAGCTCAGCGGGCCCCATCGGCGACGGCGCCTGCTACTGGAAACGGATCAACGGCACGAGCATCGTCGACAACGCCATGTCCAAGAAGTCGCAGATCGTTCAGATCGAGGCGACCGATACGGCCTTCACGACTAGCGAGTGCCAGCCGTGGCAGCTGACCGACGCCCCCGTGCCGGTCCAGAGCCCTGGTGATCTGCTAGGCCAACTGGCCCAACTGGTGCCGCTGATCGCCGGCAACCCGGGCACTCCCCCGCCGCCGAGCACTCCCTGACGATCAGCGGATCTTTTCGCCGTACACGCGATCGACCGCCAACGCCATCAGCACCCTGCGATCGGACACCATCACGGCGCGGTACTCGTCCCAGTCGGGGTGTTCTCCTGCAGCGCTGCGGTAGTAGTCGACGAGCGCTTCGACCTCGGGACCGTTGGGATCGGTGCCCGGCCCGGTGAGGGTCGCCGTCCCCTCGGCCGTCGCCCACGCCCAGCCATCGGAACTGGTGACCTCGAGCGCGGCGCGGGGATCACGTCGCAGGTTCGCCGTCTTGGCGCGGCCCTCGGTCATCGAGACGTAGATGACGCCTGCGTCCCGGTCGTAGAAGGGGGTCACCGGGGAAAGCTGCGGCAGGCCATTGGACTTGATGGTCGCGAGAACGCCGAGCCGGCTCTCGGCGATCAGCGTATGCGGGTCGAATGTGATGGCGGTCATGTCAACCGGCAACCGACGGGCGCATGCCTGCTATTCCGTATTGCCGCCGTAGGGTGACGGGCGTGGCCGATCTGCATTCCGGCGTCGCTGTCTTGGCGCCCCTGCTGGGTACCTGGTCGGGCCACGGCGCAGGCGAGTACCCGACGATCGAACCGTTCGGCTACCTCGAGGAGGTGACCTTCGGTCACGTCGGCAAGCCGTTCCTGGTGTACCGGCAGCGGACAACGGCAGACGACGACGGTCGCCCGCTGCACGCCGAGACCGGCTACCTGCGGATGCCGTCGCCGGGCCGTGTGGAACTCGTGTTGGCCCATCCGACCGGCATCACGGAAATCCAGGAGGGAACCCTGTCGAGCAGCGCAACGACGCTGGAATTGGAGTTGACCGCGACGGCGATCGGTCGTACCTCGTCGGCCAAAGAGGTGACGGCACTGAGCCGTTCGATTCGGGTCGACGGTGACGAACTGACCTACACGTTGCGATTGGGCGCCGTCGGTCAGCCGCTCCAACACCATTTGGCCGCGACGCTGAGGCGGATGACGGGATGACCGGTCTGGGATCTCTTCAAGGCAGGATCCGCGTTCCCGCCGACCTCGATGCCGTCACGGACGTCGGCGACGAAGACCACTCCGCGATCGATTCCGCGGCCGTCGAGCGGATCTGGCGGGCCGCGCGGCACTGGTATCAGGCCGGGATGCATCCCGCGATCCAGCTGTGCCTGCGGCACAACGGCAGGGTCGTGCTCAACAGGGCGATCGGACACGGCTGGGGCAACGGCCCCGACGATCCGGCTGATGCCGAAAAAGTCGCTGTCACAACGGAAACGCCGTTCTGTGTGTACTCCGCGGCCAAAGCGGTCACCACGACCGTCGTGCACATGCTGGTCGAACACGGCGTCTTCTCCCTCGACGACCGGGTCTGCGACTACCTGCCCAGCTACACCAGCCACGGCAAGGACCGCACCACGATCCGCCATGTGATGACGCACAGCGCGGGTGTGCCGTTCGCCACCGGGCCACGGCCGGACCTCAAACGGATGGACGACAGCGAGTACGCGCGCGAGATGCTCGGCAACCTGAAGCCCATCTATCGGCCGGGGCTGGTGCACATTTACCACGCGCTGACCTGGGGCCCACTGGTGCGGGAGATCGTTTCTGCCGCGACCGGCACGAATATTCGCGACGTGCTGGCCACCGAAATCCTCGACCCACTCGGTTTCCGGTGGACGAACTACGGCGTCGCGGAAGCCGATGTCCCGCTGGTCGCCCCGAGCCATCCGACGGGTAGGCCGTTGCCCGCGCCCATCGCGGCGGCGTTTCGCACCGCCGTCGGCGGCACGATGCACCAGATCATCCCGTTCTCGAACACGCCTCGGTTCCTCACGGGTGTGGTGCCGTCGTCCAACACCGTCTCGACCGCCGACGAGCTGTCCCGCTTCGCCGAGATCCTCCGCCGCGGAGGTGAGCTCGACGGGGTGCGCATCATGGCGCCCGAAACCCTGCGCGCCGCGACCAGGGAATGCCGCAGGCTGCGGCCGGATCTCGCGACCGGACTGGCGCCGCTGCGCTGGGGCACCGGATACATGCTTGGGTCCATGCGGTTCGGGCCGTTCGGGCGCAATGCGCCTGCCGCCTTCGGCCACACCGGGCTGGTGGACATCGCGGTGTGGGCCGACCCCGAACGCGGGCTCTCGGCGGGCCTCATCAGCAGCGGCAAGCCGGGCCCGCACCGTGAGGCCAACCGCTATCCCGCATTGCTGGACCGGATCGCGGCAGAGATACCCCGCGTTCGGGCGTGATTCGATGTTTGGCAATCGGTTGTTCCGGGAACCGCGTGATAGCCGCTGGACCGCGCACGCCTAGCCACAGCGGTCCCAATCGTCGTCGGAGGTAATTTGTGGCGAGCCAGTCCCCAGCCAATAGCTGCACAATCGAGCAGCAGCGTATCGGCGCGATCGAGGTGCTGTCCGTGGTGGGCGTGGTCGACATGATCACCGCCCCACAGCTCGAGGAGGCGATAGCCGCCGCGGCTGAGGAGTCACCGCAAGGCGTGATCGTCGACCTGGGCGCCGTCGACTTTCTGGCCTCGGCCGGCATGGGCATCCTGGTAGTAGCGCGGGATGAGCTGCCGGCGTCGGTGCAATTCGCCGTCGTCGCCGACGGGCCCGCGACAAGCCGGCCACTCAAGCTCGTGGGAATTTCCGAAGTCGTCGGGCTGCACGCCACGCTGGACGAAGCACTTGCCGCGCTGACGGCATAAACGGGTCCCGTACCGGGTAGCCAACTGACCAAGATGACATCCTCCGAAAAGCCCTGCAGTGGCACCCAGTTCGTGCGGACGGGCGTCGTCGCGGACGCCGACGGCGCCGCGAGCGTCCGGAGGGAGTTTTCGGATTGGTTGCGCCGCTCCTTCACGCTCGACACGACGAAGGCCAGTGATGTGGTACTTGCCGTCAACGAGGCGATGGCAAACGCGGCGGAGTTCGCCTATGTGACCGCCGAGCGCCCCGGCGCAATGCACGTGCAGGCCGACTACGACGGGAGCGCGGCTACCTTGACTGTCACCGTGACGGACGAAGGCGCATGGCGAAGTGCCGATCCTGCCAGGAACGAGCTCAGGCGGGGACGTGGCATCCCGCTCATGCAGGCACTCGCTGATCGGGCCACCGTCGACTCGTCGCAGGCGGGCACCCGGGTGCGCCTGGAATGGGCGCACGTCGCGGCGCCGACCACAGCCGGTGACGGGGCCCGCGCCTAGAACTGCGGCAGTCGCACCACCTGAACGAAGAACTCGTCGATCTGCCGCACGGCGCTCATGAACTGGTCCAGGTCGACGGGTTTGGTCACGTAGGCGTTGGCATGTAGCTTGTAGCTGCGCAGAATGTCCTCCTCCGCCGACGACGTGGTGAGCACGACGATCGGAATGTGGCACAGATCCGGATCGGACTTGATCTTCTCGAGCAGCTGTCGGCCGTCGTACTTCGGCAGATTCAAATCAAGCAGGATCAGGTCGGGCCGGGGAGCATCTTTGAACACGCCTCGTCGGTAGAGAAAGTCAAGGCCCTCCTCGCCATCGTGGGCGACGTACAAAGTGTTCTTGATCTTGTTGTGTTCGAACGCTTCCCGTGTGATCAGCTCATCACCCGGGTCGTCTTCGACCAGAAGCACGTCGATCACTCGGCCTGCTCCGTCTTCCCGGCTCTCTAAAGTCATTCAGACGCTCCTTCCAGAAGGGCCGTCGGATCCGGGTCCGGCTCGGCCGCTGATTCAGTGGGCAAGGTGAAGCGGAATCGCGTTCCCTCGGTGTTCGAGGTGTCGATCCAGATGGCTCCGCCATGGTGTTCGATGATCTTTTTGCACAGCGCCAACCCAATACCCGTTCCGCCGTAGACATCACGGCCGTGTAGCCGCTGGAAGATGACAAAAACCTTCTCGGCGAACTCCTGCGGGATGCCGATGCCGTTGTCGGACACGGCGAAGATCCAGTCGACTTCATCACCGCGGACGCGTTGGTTGCACTCGATGACAATCCTCGGCGCGACGCCTTCTCGGCGGAATTTCACCGCGTTGCCAACCAGATTCTGCCACACCATCACCAGCAGCGTGGGGTCTCCGTTGACGCGCGGAAGTCCGGCCTCCGGCCTGATGACCTCCGCGCCCGCCTCGTCGATCCCAGTGGATAGGTTGGCCAGGGCGGTGTCCAGCGCGGCGTCCAGGTCTACCTCGGTCGTCGTGGCATTGAGCCGTCCGACCCGGGAGAATGTGAGGAGGTCGTTGATCAGAACCTGCATGCGTTTGGCGCCGTCGACTGCGAAGCCGATGTACTCGGTGCCGCGCTCATCGAGTTTGTCGCCGTACCGCTTCTCGAGCAGCTGACAGAACGACGCGACCTTGCGCAACGGTTCCTGCAGATCGTGGGATGCGACGTACGCGAACTGCTCCAGTTCGGCATTGGACCGGCGCAGTTCGGCGGCCTGCTCATCGAGACTCGCTTGCGTTGAGCGCGTCGCCTCCAGTTCGTCGACGATGCGCTGTCGCATGTTCTCGACGTCGAGCGCGATACCCCGAATATCCTTGGGGCCGCTCGGAATAATGCGTTCTGTGAAGTTACCCTCGGTGATCCGCCTGCACGCGGCGGCCAAGGCCGCCAACGGACGGGTGACCGCGCTTCGCACGAGCACCGCGAGCAGAATCGCCATCGCGAAGAACGCGACGATCAGCCCGGCCAGCACCCTGTCGCGCCAGGCGCGCACGCTGTGCAGTTCGTCGACGCCGGCTTGCCGCGCCGCTGACAGGTGCTCGTTCTGCACATCGAATAGCCCTCGCAGACGGTCGAATTCGGCTTTGCCACGCTCGGCGGTCGGGTTGTCCACCACTGCCGGGGCCCCCGGCGTGACGCCGGCGATCAGCGGGTCGGCGTATGTCACCCGCCAGCTGGCAGCTGCTC